>Ga0209748_1000600_pt1 | contig 18673 bp, 16 predicted proteins | sample BarGraIncu00421A_FD_185490 | JGI IMG/M metagenome (GOLD analysis project Ga0209748, IMG submission 185490) | Arctic peat soil microbial communities from Barrow, Alaska - Barrow Graham LP Incubations 004-21A (SPAdes) (version 2) | ecosystem: Environmental > Terrestrial > Soil > Wetlands > Peat... | reverse complement strand
ATTTAAAATTATAAGTATTTGTTGGGCGAGTGGCGGAATTGGTAGACGCGCTAGACTCAAAATCTGGTTCTCGCAAGGGAGTGGGGGTTCAAGTCCCCCCTTGCCCACCAAATACTTATAATTTTCGCTAGGGCGTGGCCTTTGGCCACACTACGTTCAAAATCTAGTGTTCGGAGTAACTATGAAAATATTTTTGATTTGTAGCAAAAGATTTTATGGAAAGATTCCTGCTATTAAGAAGGAACTTGAGAGCTCCGATCATAAAATAACTCTTCCAAACTGTTACGATACTCCTAATACAGAGGATAAATTTAGGTCGTTAGGGCATGATGCTCATAGTGAGTGGAAATCTTCCATGATAAATCACAGCGTCAATGTTGTCGAAAATGTAGATTCGGTTTTAGTTTTAAATTTCGAAAAAGCCGGTCAAAGTAATTACATCGGTGGTGCAACATTTTTAGAAATGTACGATGCGTTTAGATTGGGCAAAAAAATCTATTTATTTAATGATATTCCGTCAGGTATTTTGTACGATGAAATTGTTGGGTTTAATCCTGTCATTCTGAACGGTGACTTGAACCTAGTCTAGTAGACTTGTTGTGATGCTTTCGAGCGATTTAGTCGGGCTCCAGAGCCAATAAGTAGCGGCGACTGTTGCCGTGCGACCGCGCCAGATTTGCATTGGTTCGGTGAATGGTGTAGTTGTGACTTCTCCGCCATTGGCGACTAACATCGTTTCTTGGTGCAAGACGGCAATCGTTACGGGATTTGTAATTGTTAATTTATGCAATGCTTCCACCAAGTTGGTTAATTGCATGCTAAATGTCAAAACTATCGGATAATATACCGATTGAAAGATTTTTTGCAGTTGAGCAAACGACACTACCAGTAGCGTGTCTGGACGCTCGACTACCATAGCGCTAGCGTTTTTAAGTAAATCTATGGCATCACGTGTGACAGTTAACGGTCCTTGGTAGTCTCGAACGAAGTTTTCGTACAGAATCGCGGTTTCACTGTTGCGACCAGCATCACCAACCAGTAATACTCCGGTTGACCAATCACCCACTGCCTTCATTTCAGTCAAAGCGTCAGTTGCCAAACTACCAGATGGATTGGTCGATCCGAAAACTACTTCAGTCATAGTCGGCGGAATCGACTTTTTAAGAACGTTTGGCAACAATACCCTAACCTCACCAGCACCAGTTTGCAAGGCTGTCGTATAACATTCGGCTACACTAATGAATCCTAATTTGTTGCCACCAATTATACCTAATCGACCACGATTGGCGCGGTTTTCGGGCTTTGACCACTCGATATCAGGGTAAAGTGGTTTTTCGGCGGTTTGTTTGTGCCAATACGGATGGTCCATAAGTCTACTATAACAGATAATAATATCTGATACTGTCAATTATTTTTGACATGACTAGCGCCTCGTTTGCTCAACGAGTCGCTTAGTCACGATTCGGAGCGCACGAGGCGCGGTAGATCTGTGTCAGTTCGGTTAGGGTGTGTCATGCAACAAGACGACTTCGTATCGTTCGACGTCTTCGTTTACTGTGCAACCACCTTGGATGCGTGCGCCGCTATGAACGGTGACTCCTTTGCAGATGGTAGATGCGGGTCCGATGACGACATTGCCTTCGATGATGGCACCTTCTTCGAGTTCAACGCCCGAGAACAGGTATGACCGGTTGCCGAGGCTTGAGCCCTTGCCTATCTTGCAGCTCCACCCTGTGATAACCCCATCACCGATGATGGCGCCAGTGTCGATGAGACACTTTGGCCCAATCTGGGTGCCGTCGCCGATGGTTGCACCACCATTGATGGCAACACCCTTCTCGATGATGCAGTCATTGCCGATCTTTACCTTGGGGCCGATGCGGCGAGTGTTCAGGTACACACCTATGCCGATTCTGGTGCACTTTGGCACCTGAAAATGACGTCCATTTGCACTTTCGTACGTTTTCATGGCTGACCCTTCCCTTTGGATGGACAGATCTTGGGAAGAAGAATACTCTGTTAACTATTTATCGTCAAGCATAACGCTTATTGGGCAATGGTCAGAACCAAAGATGTCCGGGTGGATTTGAGCCTCTAAAATAGAGTCTGAAATTGATTTGCTAGCTAACCAGTAATCAATACGCCAACCAACATTTCGAGCCCTAGCGTTCGCCCAGTGAGTCCACCAAGTGTAGGCATCTGTTTTTTCGGGGTATTTTGACCGGTATGTGTCGACGAAGTCGGCCTTTTCCAATGCGTCGAAACCGGCCCGTTCTTCGTCAGTAAAACCATGTTTACCAATGTTTGGTTTTGGATTGGCCAAGTCAATTTCGTTATGGGCAACGTTCAAATCGCCGCAGAATAATACTGGTTTGGATTTTTCAAGGGTTTTGACGTGTTTTAAAAATGCCGGGTCCCATTGTTCATGGCGAAGTTTTAATCGTGATAAATCCTCTTTGGAGTTTGGAGTATAAACAGTGACTACCCAGAATTTTTCGAACTCGGCGCTAATTACTCTACCCTCTTTGGCTGGATCGCCATAACCGTCACCGGAAAGCTTAAATTTGGTGGCGATTTCGTCGACGAATCCATTTATTACAGACAATGGTTTAATTTTTGTGAATATAGCTGTGCCACTATAGCCGGCTTTTTCAGCGCTGTTCCAATATTCATAGTAATTGGGCAAATCGACGTCAGCTTGGTCGGGTTTAGCCTTTGTTTCTTGCAGGCATAGAACATCGGGGTTGCACAGTTTAATAAATTCTTGAAAAGACCCTTTGTTGATTACTGCCCGGATTCCATTAACATTCCAGGAATACAATTTCATATCTTTATTATACTCTGTTAGACACTTTTTATTGCTCGGTCGATATCACGCTGTTGATCGCGGCGTTTCATGGTTTCGCGTTTGTCGTAATTCTTTTTACCTTTGCCAAGTGCAATCACTACTTTAATGAATCGGCCGCCAGTTAGAAGTTTTATCGGTACGATACTCATGCCGGATTGTTTTTTCGAGTTGAGGTCATCAATCTGTTTTCGACTAGCAAGAAGTTTCTTGGGTGATGTGTCGATAGTCCTGGCACCAACTTTACCTTTTTCATTTATCTTTAAGCTGAAACTGGCGTTATTAAGCCATAATTCATCATTTCGTATATTAACGTAGGAACCTTTCAATTGGACATGGCCGTCACGGGCAGCGCGAGTTTCAGGTCCGGTCAAAGCAACGCCCGCAACTAAATCATCACCAAGTTCATAATCGAATTTGGCGCGGCGGTTGATGATTGATTTGGGCGCGATGGCCTTCTTTTTCTGTACCATTATATGTTTATTGTAACAGATTGTTGAGTGTTATCGTTTGCTGTATTTTGCGTTCAAAAAAGTCATTATTAAAATCTGTCGTAACACTTGGAAAGGTGTCATGACTTTCAGGATCTGGCCAATCATTCGGGTTTGGACTTTTACACCGTTCCACCAGCCTTTTTTATTAATTTTTGTCGGATGATTAACGTGAGGAAGGTATATTGTCTTGAAAGTTGCATGATGTTTTAGTAACGATTTATTCATCAGCGTTTCCAATTCGTAGCAGGAGTTCGGCCCAGACCAAATGGAAGGATCAGCTAGCATAGACTTTGGTACAACTCGTTCTCCTGTGATTGAGTCCATGTTCATTATTTTCAATATGAAGTTCACATTACTGCGAAGACTCAGTGTCCAATCGACTTTTCCGTCCAGGACTGGCTGAGCTAATTTATTCACAGAATCATCGTCGAGACCATTTAAGTCTGCGTCCAGTAACATTATCAAATCGTTTTTTGCACTTTCTACACCTTTTTTAATTGAAAGCGTTTTGCCGATATTGCTCTCATTTTCAATCAACTTTACATCGAATCTTTTTACAACTTCCGAAGTCCCGTCGCTTGATCCATCGTTGACTACAATAACTTCATCAATTAAGGGATGGTGCTGAACAACTTTTATAACACCAGCGATTCGTGACGCTTCGTTGTAGGCTGCGATGACAACACTGATTTTTCTCATGATTGAATCTTAGAATTTAGCTGGTTAATATCCATTCGATAACTTGCTTGCGAAGGAGCATGTATTCTTCTTTTGTGCCATAACAGTTTTTATTGTAACAGATAATAGGTATATTTTTTTATTGCGAAAACACACTTGTTAATAAAAATATAAACGTTATACTCCCGGATAAAGGAGTAAATACGATGAGTTGTGAAAATGAATCTGAGATAATTGGTTCGGAACATAAAGAGAATCTGTTAAGTAGTAGTGATTTGGATATATTGGAGGAGATTGCAAGGGCTCAATGTGAACATTTAACTCACGAGGTTAGTTCCATTAAGTCCTACTTTCAGGAAAACACTTTAGGTAATGGCTACTCAGATTGGCGTCAACATTGGCAAATACAAACTACTGATGATTATCATTTTTGCTATCCGATTAATGAAGACGAGTATAGAATATACAAAAGTGGTCTTGTGCCCGACTGGAAAACTATTGACAGTTATTTATTTAATGGAAAATTCTATCAGGTATTTATTGATGGCGTACTAAGAAATGAACATTTAGAGGATTCACCCAACCGTGAATTATCAGTCTACAAATCTTCGTTAAAACAAATCGAGGAACTTGGCGCGGTGGCGACAAAAGCAAGCATGAACCTAAAGAAAGGTCTAGTGTAATGGTGAAGCAACCTGTTGTTCAGCTTGATAGATATGGTTGCGGTGTCGCTTGCGTGGCATTTATAATGGGTGTTTTATATCATGAGGCTAAAGCTTTGTTTGATGCAGAAAAAGTAGATAGTTCACGCACATATTGTTTTGATATTACGAGAGCTTTACGTGCAAAAGGGATTCTTTATAAGTATTCGAAATTGACTGACGAAAACATTGATCTATTAAATAAAAATGGAGTGATAATTTTTGTAAGGAAAAATAAAGCGGTCTATCCGTCGGGACACTATCTTGTACGCCATAATAGTAAATGGATGGACCCATGGTCAAATAGAATCATAAGCGATGATATTAAGAAAGCAAAATCAAATTTTACAAATATACTTCAAGATGTGCCAACGTGGGTTATGTATCCTGTATAAATAGGATGATATAATACATTCTATGAGAATATTGATTGCCTCCGATTTGTATTGGCCAGTTATTAATGGAGTTTCAACTTTTGCTCGTACTTTGGCAAAAGGTTTGGCCGACCGCGGGCACGAGGTCCTAGTTATCGCTCCAAGTCAGAATGGTAAAAAACATAAGGAAACAGACGGCAACTATACTATTGCCCGCACATCAACTGTAGTGTTCCCCTTTTACCAAAATTATCGGATTTCACTCTATCCCTATAGCGAAGTTAAAAAAATCATCAAAGATTTCAAACCCGACGTCATGCATACACAATCATTTTTGATGATTGGACAAGCGGTTGTCAAATACGGCCAAAAATATGGTATTCCAGTCGTCAGTACTAATCATGCTATGCCCGAAAATCTGATGGACAATTTAAAAATGCTAGCGCCAATCTCTAGGCCTATTAAATATGTATTAAATAAATACATCGTACGTTTCAATTTACAGACCGATTATTTTACGATGCCAACTCAATCGGCAATCAATATGTTTGATTTATCGCACAATAAATACAATGTCCCAATCGAGGCTGTTAGCAACGGTATCGACCTTAGTATGTTTACGGTTGGTAAAGCTGACCCAGAAGTTCTAAAGAAGTTAAATGTTCCTTCTGACAAACCACTAATTACGTTTTTGGGCCGGGTTGACGCTGAAAAGCACGTATCGGTCTTGGTTAGGGCATTTGCCAAAGTCGTTCAGAAAAAAGACGCTAGACTATTGATTGTCGGTAGCGGTACAGATGTCGATAATCTAATGATGCTATCGAATCACTTGGGTATCCAGGATAAAGTAATTTTCACTGGGCGGATTACAGATGAGGAAAAAGTTGAAATATATAAAGCAGGCACAGTATTTTGTATGCCATCACCTGCGGAACTACAAAGCATTGTAATGCTAGAGGCTATGGCGAGCGGTCAGCCAGTCGTGGCTATTGATGCTGGCCCATTAAAAGAGCTGTGTCAAGACGGCCGAAACGGGTTTTTGTGTAAACCGGATGATGATGCTGAAATTGCCGAAGCTCTACTGAAGATAATCAGCGACCCTACCCTACATGACAAGATGAGCCGCGAAAGTATAGCAATTGCTGCAACGCACGATTTAAATAAGACCCTGGAACGATTCGAGCAGATTTATACAAGCCTGGTTAACGTAAGAAAGCCTTAATCGCGTTCGCAACTTGGTCGGGTGTTTCGTAATGAGTTAAATGACCGACTTTTTTGATAATAACAAGTTTGGCGTTTGGAAAAACTTTTGCCAGCTCTTGTTGCCTTTTTAGTGGAGTAACGTCGTCTTTTTCTCCAGCTATTAATAAAGTCGGGGTCGTAATATCTGCAGCAACTTCACGAACATTGTTATGAGTTGATGCATAAAAAGCCTCACGAACAACTTGTTTATTAGCGTACTCGCTGAAATGCTGTAGATGCTGACTGTGAATAAATTTTCGCAAAGCTTTGTCGCGGGTTTTTGCCATAGTGATACTCATTACCATAACACCAGCCTTGGAAGCTAACAGTTTTGATCCGAGTGGTTCAGGCAAAGTCTTTCCAACCCAGTAGAATACTGTTGCTAAATATGTCAGAACTGCCTTCGGACCCTTCATGGTTGGGTAACCAATCGGATTTTCTAAAATTAGTTTTGAAATTGATAAAGCGTTTTGTTTAGCATAATGGCTGGCGATAATACTGCCAAAAGAATGACCTAATAAAACTGGTGGTTCAGGTAATTTTAAATCCGTGATAAATTCGTGCAACCACTCGACATAATTTCCAACTGAGTGTGCAGCATACAGCGGTTTTGAAATTCCAAAACCTGGCAGGTCTGGAACGATGACCCTGAAACCATCCAATTGCTTCGCAATCAAATCAAGTCCATGGTGAGTGCCACGTAAACCGTGAATCATTATCAAGTTTGGCAATTTAGGATTGTCGTTATAAACCCAGTAGTCAGTGTTATTAATCTTGTGGTGTGAGATCATATAAAATAGTATATCACCCTACCTTTTCCACCTCTGTTATGGTATGCTGGTTCAGATGATTGCAGACGTAACTGTTACCGAAAAAAGCTTCGGCCCCAAAACTTTAATGAGTGGGGTTAAGTTTAGTGTCGATGACCATGAAAAAGTTGGCATAGTCGGACGAAACGGTGTTGGCAAGTCTACCCTGTTCGGTATATTAAATGGTAGTGACAAAGATTTTTCCGGAAATGTAATATTTAAAAAAGGTTCGGTTGTAGTTTCGACAGCCCAAGAACACCATGACATGGGCGACACCACTGTTCTGCAGTATGTTTTGGCCGGTTTACCGGAATATGCACAACTAAGCCATATTATTGAAACCTATCCCCTAACCATGGGCGACAGTATGAAATTGATTGATGAATATACAGTGGCGCTGTCTCGTTTCGGTGACAAAGGTTTCTATCAAATTGAAGAACAAATTGAACGCGAATTGGATAACTTTCAATTACCAGGAGTGGCACATCGGCAGTTCTCTACTCTTTCTGGTGGCGAGAAACGTCTAGTTGAAGTTGTTAAAATCATGCATAGTGATGCTGATTTGGCGCTTGTTGATGAACCAACAAATCACATGGATTATGTCGCGAAATCTCAATATGTAGACTGGATGAAAACAGCTCGTGAAGCGATGTTGGTTATTACTCACGATCGTGACGTTCTAAATGAAGTTGATAGAATTATCGAACTTAAAGATGGCGAGTGTGTCAGTTATAAGGGTAATTATGATGCATATCTAAAACAAAATGCAGTCAGCACCGGTACTCAAATGAATGATTTTGAAATGATTGAAAAACGAATCGTTAATTTAAAAACGAAAATAATTGACTATCAGCGTCTGAAGGAAAAATCTCGCAACCCAGCTACGATTCAGAAGTTCAAGCGATTGGAAGAAACTTCACGCAAGGAAATGGCTGGACTTCAAGCCAAAGAAAAACCTAGTTTCTGGATAGACAAAGAATCAGCTTCAAATTTAAATTATAAAGTTGCTGCCCAATATGATAAATTCAAAGCCAAAAATATTAAGATGAGTATAAAGGGAGAAGATTCTCGTAGTAAACACGTTCTTATTTCGGTTCGTGATTTGTCGCTTGGCTACGATGATAAACCATTATTTTATGGCATCAATATTGATTTACGTGAGGGTGAAGCGCTAGAGATTAGGGGTCGGAACGGCGCCGGAAAATCAACACTTGTTAAAGCACTACTTGGAAGTGATGTGCCGACTCGATTCAACGGTGAAATAACGTTGGATCACCATGTCAGGATTGGGGTTTACGAGCAGGAAGTTTCGTCAACCTATTTTGATTTGCCACTGGAACTTGCAATCGAACGAATGTATCTGGATAGAAATCTGTCGATTTCTACAACTAAAATTCGCAGTCTGACGAGTGATTATCTATTTACCGAGGGTGACTTGAAAACACCTGTTTCAAGATTATCTGGTGGTCAAAAAGCTCGGTTCCAATTAATTTCAATGTTGGCTGATAACCCTCAACTGTTGATTCTAGACGAACCGACAAATCATTTGGACCTGCCTAGTATCGAGGAACTGGAGACGGCACTCGCCAAATATTCTGGTGCGATTCTGTACGTTAGCCATGATGGTTATTTCCGTAATGCTATGCGTGGCGAATCTATTCTAATCGGTTAAGCTTATGTTACAATAGACCCATAAATTGTATGGGGTATCACGTGACACGCACTCGCTTGGGTTTCAGAAATAATCTTGGTTCGACAGAGTCAAAGGGTTTTGCGCTGCCGACAGTTATGATCGCCTCAATTGTCATGCTTGCTGTATTACTTGTTTCAGTGTCGTCAAACGTGGCGATTCGCGTGTCTTTATCTTCACAGTACTATAACCAGCTCGCAAAAAATGCTGGTGATGCTGGGACTGCTTATGCCAAGGCTTGTTTAGATGCAAGCGGTGGAGTCCCGACTTGGGGCGATGGCACTCCCTATGCGACTGGTGGGCCTCTGATGCCAGGGACTGATTGCACTGGTAAACAATTAGCTGATTTTACATGCCCTGCTGGTTCAGTTGACCCAAGGTGTTCAGTTGCCGTGAATGGAGCTACAACCGCTCAGGTATTGGTCATTGGCGGTGGCGGCGGAGGCGGAGGCTGGGGCGGTGGTGGTGGCGGCGGCGGTCAACATATATACAATGCTTCATACAGTATTACCCCCCAAAATTATTCTGTAACAATTGGTGGTGCTAGTAACGGAGGTGGTGAAGGTCAAAGTGCTTGGAACGGTGGCGTAGGTTGGAGTGGTGTTGATGGCTCGCCGTCAATCTTTGGCACTTTAACTGCTGCCGGTGGAAAAGGTGGAGTTGCTGGCGGTGCAGGGCTAAATACTGGTGGAGCAAACGGCGCAAACACACATACAGGAGGTGCCTATGGTGGCCCTGGAATTTATGCATCTGGCGGAGGAGCCGGAGATTCATCTAATGGTGGCAATGGCTCGGGTTCGGTTTCTGGAAGTGGTGGATTAGGTACTTCTAATTCGATAAGTGGCTCAGCCGTGATTCGCGCTGGTGGTGGTGGTGGTGCCGGTACTTCACAGGGGGCATCTGCAGGCTCAGGAACGGGAGGAGGCGGCAATGGATCCTCAACATCAGTAGGTGTCGCTGGTACTGCAAACTTTGGTGCTGGTGGTGGTGGTGGATATAACACTGCTAGTGGTCAGGGCGGTAAAGGTGGTACCGGTGTTGTTATTATCTCCTACCCCACTGGCTCAATAACTGCGATAGTTACAGGATCGGTTACAACTTCAACCTCAGGTATCAATACGATTCAAACTTTTACCGGTAACGGAAACTTCAATGTTACTTTCGTTGGTAGCGGTGCTATTACTTCAACATTCTCCGTAGGGCTTCCAACGCTTATTAGCGGCAAAACGGCCGAAATAAATTCAGTCGGTTCAACAAAATTATTACGTTCATCCACCAATACTGTCTGGCGACAATACAATCAATCAAGTAGATTTACTATTCCTGCTACTATTTCTACGGCGAACGTTTATCTTTGGGGTGGTGGTGCTGCTGGGGGAACTATCGGCGGATGGACGTATGGTTCATATGGCGGTGCGGGAGGTGCTGCCAAAGGGGTATTTACCCCAAATACCGGCTCTTATCACGTGGTAGTGGGCGGTGCTGGTATAGTTAATAGTTATTCAGCTTCGTATAGCTGTGCGACTGGCGGTGGCGGGTGTGCCTCTAATAGCAACGCCGATAACCAATACTCCGGTGGTGGTGGTGGATATTCTGGGATATTTACTTCTTCTATTTCTCAAACCAGCGCTCTTATTATTGCTGGTGGTGGTGGTGGTGGTGGTGCTGTTATCGGTAGCTATGGTAACACCACTAGTACGTCAGGCGGGGCTGGCGGTGGCGCAAGTGGGCAGATCGGTTATGGAGATGCTCCCGCTTCCTATCATGGCCAACCAGGAATCCAGTCGGCTGCAGGCGCTACTGCAAGTGGTCCATACAGATACGCAACCAATCTTGGTGCGGCTATTCAGGGCGCATTACAAGGTGGGACCACAGTCTCTGAAAGCTACGGCGGCGGCGGCGGCGGCGGATATTGGGGCGGCTCTGCCGGCAGTTATGACAATAGCGATCCTTCTTACCCATATTATCAGATGCAAGGCGGCGGCGGCGGGTCAGGATACTTTAATCCAACGTATATAACATCAGGTCTTTTAACAGCCGGTGTGGGGACTACACCCGGTGATTCGGGTAATTCATTACGTGGATCAGCCGGAAATGCAGGTGGTTATCAGGGTAATGGAAGCCCTGGTGCAGTCATAATCTCCTACCCTACCGGCTCAATAATAGCAACAGGCGGAACAATAACAACAAGTGGCGGGAACACGATACATACTTTTATCAGTAGTAGCAATTTTCTAGTTGGAAAAGCGCCAAGGGCTTCTTGTAAAGCGATATTAGATGCGGGAGAGTCTACTGGAGATGGTATATATTGGGTTTATCCAAATTCAAGCTCTGGCTTTCAAGTTTATTGCGACATGACTAATGACGGTGGGGGTTGGACGCTGGTATTGCAAAATAATTCTGGCGTAACAACGCCTTCGCCTGTGTGGACTGACGCAATAAATAATATCTCCGTTAATGGAACATTTGGCGCATCCTTAACTAGTTTTGATGTTTTGTTCGGATTGAGCAATTGGAATTACTTCGGAACTCGCCTTCGTGCGGAAGTAGGGACTTCGCCGTCATCGATATCCCACAAAGCGACTTATTCCACATTCTCGTTGAATAGTGGGAATAATTATGCCCTAACTCTTTCGGGTGAGACTATTGTGACTGGTGGTACTTCTCCAGGTCTTTATACTTATAGTGCTGGAAATACATTACAGTTCACTACCTCTGATGCCGACCACGATACAAACGGTGGCGGAAACTGTGCTACGAACTATGCAAACCATCCTTGGTGGTATGGTTATTGTTGGGATGGAAACTTTTTTGCAGGTGGAGGTGGCTACCAGGAAGCTCCGTATTGGACGGGCTCTACATCCGATTATTACGCCTACGGTTCTATTTGGCTTAAGTAGATATTGAAGACAATATTTCACGTACCTCAGCTGTGTTTTTCGTATGCATTAACCTATCACGAAGTTCACTAGCACCGGGAAAGTCCCGGATATATATCTTGAAAAATCGTTTTAATGGATCAAATTTTAACGGTCCAAATTCAGAAGAGTATTTATCGTAAAGGTCTAGGTGCAGTTGCAAAAGAGCCAACAGTTCGTCGCGGGTATGTTCAACCTTCTGGTGTTCAAAAGCAAATGGATTATTAAATACTCCCCTGCCAATCATCACTCCATCGATTCCGTAATGTTTAGCCAATTCTTCACCCGAGACTCGGTTACTAACGTCACCGTTAATTGTTAATAATGTTTCTGGTGCAATTTCATCACGCATTTTTTTGATTTCTGGTATTAATTCGTAATGAGCACCAACTTTGCTCATCTCTTTACGAGTTCGCAGATGAACTGTTAGATTTACTATATCCTGCTGAAGTAAAAATTTAATCCAGTCATGCCACTCTTCTGGTCGTACATCACCAAGGCGAGTTTTGACACTGACAGGAATTCCGCCTGTTTTTGCAGCCTCGATAAGTTCTGCAACCAGTTCGGGGTTTTTGATTAAGGCGCTTCCTGATCCTGTCTTGACGACGGCTTTATCCGGACAGCCCATGTTTATATCAATGCTGGCAAATCCCATTTTCTTCAGCTCAATGCTCATCTTGGCAAATTCATCTGGTTTATTACCCCAGATTTGTGCGACTATTGGTTGTTCGTCACCGGTAATTGTTAAACGACCTTTTGTGCTGTGAATCCCCTTTTCGCTACAAAAACTTGATGCATTGACGAATTCTGTGAAGAATAAATCCGGTTTAGCGGCGGCTGCAATGACATGCCGAAATACAATATCAGTCACCGATTCCATTGGCGCTAAGACAAAAAATGGTTTTGGTAAGTTATTCCAAAGATTAGTCATCATTATATTATTACAGATATCGAAAGTATTAGAAAGTAAAGAGCCCTCTCGCTCGGGTTAGTCTCACGTCTAGCGATAAGCGAGAGGGTGTGTTGCCAAGATGAAAGGAGTTAAAATGTTGCGCAGTGACGGCCGACTTGTTGACGACGCGATAAGGGCTGATACAACGGTATGGAAGGAGTTACCTCTTTCTTGCCCATCGCCGAGTCTTCGTCGCGGCTTGCCTTGTTGTAGGCGTCCTGCAGCTTAGCGATTTCCTTGGGGTCAGCGTTCTCACGCTTTGTCCGGTTGAGGTCCCACTCTGCATTCCGGCGGAGGTCTGACAGCGTTCCAGCCACAAGCCACCCCCATTCGGTAGGTCTAGCATATAATTGGGAACGGTCCGGACAGGCCTCATCATCTTGTCAAGCAATGGTGGTCGAGGTAAATCATGTGAGATCCTCTGCCGTTGTGCTTAAAGATACCAAATTAAAATATATAAGTCAATATAATTTATGAATTTTCTAACAGGTCTTGCTCGAACGCCAAAATGCCTTTGTAAGTCGAATCGTAACCTGATGTGTCCGGTAGGTCAAGTTTTATAATTCGTGACCATACAGCATTTACTAATTTCGAGAACCGCGCCAGTTCGTCAGTGTCAAAATCTGTGTCTAAAGATAAGATATAATTTGAGCTAGTTGGTTCAACGAATTGAATTATACCCGACTCAACTTTGTAGCCACGATAATCTCTGGCATTTTCTACTAATAATTTATAAAACATCAATTGCTGTTTGTACTTATGAAGTTTAATCTTCTCAGCATCAGTTTTTCCGTTCCAGTTACCGGCAGGTTTACCTGTCTTGTAATCCGTGACTGACATTGTTTTCAAATTCGTATCAAGTTTTGCTAAATCAATTTTACCGGTAATGTGAGCATCGTTGACAATGGAATGCTGACTTATAAAATCAAGTTCAGTTTTTTGGTCAGTCGAAAACGAATCGTATTTTTTATCTAGGAAAATCTGCAAAGCATCACTACCCTTTTGCAAAAACTCTTGAAAATCTGGTGCCGCCAAGTGCTGTTCTTCAAGATATCTTTCAAATTTTGAAACAATATCCTCTGTAGCCTGTTTTCTACCGGTTGACGATAAATATAAATGAGCATTTTGCAAGGTATTGTGAATGGCCGTGCCATATGCGGCATTTGGACTTTTTGCTTCAGGAAAACGCAATAGGTTTTTTACCAAGAATGCCTGGGGTCCACCACGAGTCACGTCCAAAAAATTATTTAAGTGAGTAACACTCAAGCGATATTTTTCTAATATTGGCAATAGGAAATCTCGCATATTAGAAGTTGTTGGATCTACTAGCGGTCGATACCAAGCTAATTCAGTCGACTCTATCAACACGTCTTTTTCAGATGGTGTTTGCACCTTTTTTTCATTCCATTTGCTGTCTAATAAGAAAGAGACTCTTTGGGTATTCTTACCAGAATCGTCGGTTTGGCCGTAGCTTATATTTAGATTATTTTTAGCGCGAGTTGCGGCTACATAGAACAGACGTAACCTTTCATCACTAGTTTCACCAGCCGGAGCAAGAGGAAGGTTCTCAGGATAACTAATAAGCCGATTACGGGTTCTTGCACTCTGGCCCCAGACTTTGTCAACAGCGTTAATGACATAGACTGTATCAAATTCTAAACCTTTTGAGCGATGGGCTGTCATTACATTTACAGCGTTGTCAGATTTTAAAGCGTGACGTATGACACTAATCGTATTACCGATTTTGCGATTTAAGGCAATAAAATCAATGAAAGTTTGTAAAGTAGGTGTTTGGTTTGGATGATATTCGCGAAGTTTCGAGCGAATTGTTCGCAGTGATTCTAAGTATAATAAATAACTATTTGGGTTATTATCAAGATTATCATCACTAAAATAATATTCATAAATTGGACTGGAATATTCTTCAGAGGCATTGTTTTTGCCTATGATAATATCCAAAATTTGCTCTAGGGGTGTATCACCCACAAGTTTTGAAGTTGAAATTAACCAGTTGGCTAAAGACATAAACTCTGGTTTATTAATCATAGTATCTAGCCAGCGAGAATGTTTGTCATAGGTCTCGACGCTAAGTTTCCAAAGTTCGATTGGCTCAATCCCCCATGCTGGATGGGCCAATATTTCCGGCAAGGCGCAATTGACTGCGTCATGTCGCCCATTAAATAAGTCGATTAGCAATTGAGATACTTGCTGCAACAATTTAATCGGTGCAATATCAAGAACATTATCACGCCGTTCATAATTAACTGCAATTCCATGGTGTGCAAAATATGGCAAAAGACTATTAATCTCTTTGTGTCTACGAGTTAGTACAGCGATATCATTGGGCTTGATCCCCTCTTTAATTTTGCGCTTTATGTCCATGACGATAAAATGGCGCTCATCAAAAATATTTTCAGCCTCGTATATATTAACGCGCTTTTTTGGTTGTGGATTATTGGACGAAAGTTGTTTATTGATGTCGTCTAATATGTTTTCGAGTCGATCGTTTCCCTGCAGTATTATATCGCGCGTCCCATTCAAAATATCAGCAGTAGAACGATAGTTCTCTGTCAAAGTAATTATTTTTGCTTTTGTATAGTTATTACGAAAATTTATAATATTACTAATATCAGCGCCCTGGAAACTATAGATTGCCTGGTCGTCGTCACCTACTACCATAATATTGGGAGTGTCCTCTTGCACGATATTATTGGTCAGGTTATTTAAGATTCGCATCTGAGCCATGTTGGTGTCTTGAAACTCATCGACCATAATATATTGATATTTTTCTTGAAGGTTAAAGCGCAAGTCGTCAAATACTTCCATGGCATGTACGACTTGCAGAATCATATCATCGAAGTCGTATAGCGCCGCCTTCTCCATGTTCGACCTGTATTGTTCGTATATAAAACTTAAAGCACGAAGCTTGACTTGTCGCTCCTTGGACTTCAGCACAAAATGACCATTTTCGTCTTTTTTAAACCATTGATTTCGCCAAGCAGTTATTGGTTTTGTCGATTTGGATTCGATGGATTCATCAGTAGCGTTTTGCAAAGAGTCGGACAAAACAATAGCGAGTGGAACGATTGTCTGTTGCGGCGATTCCTTGGATGACTTTAGAATTGCAGGTATGTGCTTTACAACTAAAGCGGCAGTATCTTTGGATATTCGATTATCAAAAATCGGTGATAATAATTGTTCTGCTTTTTCGATTACTGCATTATTATCGTCTAGGATTGCCAACAATTCATCACTCGTTAATCCGCTTTTTTTAATCTCTGAAATCGAAGTTATGGTATTAGGCAGGTATGTAAACTCGTCGTTAATTTTCTTGGCCAATGGGTTGTTGTATGGCAGCTTTTTAAATATACCGTGGATAATTTCATAGCTTGATAGTTCGTCAGCTGGCGTAAAATGTGCCTCTTGGTAAAAGTACTGACCGTTCTGATTAATAATTTCAGTTCCAAAACTATGAAAGGTATGTACGGCAACCTTGTAAGCTTCTTTGCCAATGATTTCCGTTAATCGTTCACGCATGGCGTCGGCGCCACTTTCGGTGAAAGTAAGACACAATATATTTTCAGGTAAAACATCGGTTTTTTGCAAAATATTAGCAACGCGAACACTTAAAAGTTCGGTTTTCCCAGTTCCCGGACCGGCAATAACCATTACTGGCCCATCAATACAATCAACCGCCTGCTTTTGGGCTGAATTCAGTTTAGAATACCTTTTTGAAAAATCCATCATCTCTATTGTAGTCGATTGGCTTTGCATCGTCGAGTGAAGTGTTACAATAGGAATATTATGAGAGATAAGATGTATGATGATCTGGCCTTAGAACGCCTGATTAAGGATCGTTTTGGTGTTGATATTGAGGTTAGGCAAACTATTGTTTTGAAGGCGCCTGTCAGCCGGACAGCACAGGCTTCACTATTTTTGACTGAAAAAAAGCAGCTTTACCTGTTTGTATCTGGACAATCAAAACTTGTCCTAGCTGACGTTATCAAGATTGTTAGTCGAATGGGACTAAAAGCCGAACTGTATATACCACCCAAAGGACGACCACACTATTTTGATGAGCTAGCTGCAGAAAAGTTTCATGATGTATTTCCTGGTCGCAAAAATGTTAATGATGATGATTTACGCTTTTATCGTTCCCTTGTCACATATAATCCGGCGCTAGTTTTAATTAGTGAGATTAAAGATGGGCATGTATACCAATTTGATAGTGATTCAATTACAAATTGGCGTGTCGCTGCTAAATTCGCCTATCGACGTATTAGAACTAGCTAAAATTATTTTATTGTGTCTTTATTAAGGAGATCTATAGGTTACTGAATTAATCCAAACTTGGGTGTTTGCGTCACATGTTGCGTGTGCCCAGCCATATACAGATGTAGTGCCCACTCCACCCATAAGAGATGCCGAACTGTCACCTCTCCAATCCCAATCTACACTAGTGATTGTCCAGCCACTGTGGCTATAGGTGTTTGTGTAGCCGTCGACACATAAGCCTGTTGCACTACTGACTTCCGCAAAACTATAAGTTTTATCATATACTGACGAGCCTGCCGCGCTCCAACTACTACTTGTAACAGCGTTATAGCACTGTGCCTGGGTTGAGACTAAGTATGTCTGCCCTGTGGTAGATGTTGTAAAGGCAACCGATGCGCCAGCTGTAGCAACTAAACCTGAGTCATAACCAGATGGAGAAATTGTATAACGGTATTGGTACCTGGCTGTATTACCAGGACAGGATGTAGCTCCCCATGACCAAGTTGTTGTGCTGCTAACAGTGTTGGCGTTAACAATCGGTGTAGTTGGGGTTGCAATAGTAGTTGGAGTAAAGTTTGCCGTACATGATTTGTTGGAGCTCATCGTAATAGTGTGGCTAGCAACGCCACTACAACCAGTATCACCCGTCCAACTACTAAACGAATAATAGGTATTTGGCGTAGCCGTTATAGTTGGCGTTGAGCCTGAGGCAAAGGAACCTCCCCCACTGACGGTACCACCAGTACCAGCGACGAGTGTTAAAGTATAGTTTGTGCTAGTGAAATTAGCTGTACAGGTTTTGTCGGTATCCATAGTGATTGTATGACTTGCTGCGCCGCTACAGCCGGTGCTACCACTCCAACTGGCGGCGTAATTGGTATTAGGTGTTGCTGTCATAGTCGGTGTTGAGCCTGAGGCATATGAGCCTCCACCGCTAACCGTTCCATTGGATCCAGCGACGAGTGTCAATGTGTAGTAAGTTATCGGCCTGTAATAGCTACCCGATCCACTCGCACTCATGCCACTAGCCGTAACACCGTTGTAACATTCAGCTTGTGTGGCCACCGTATAGGTTTGCCCTTCAGCTGAAGTAGTAAAGGCTACAGAAGTGTTGGCCGTAGCCACAATACCTGAATCGTAACCTGATGGAGATATTGAATAGCGGTATTGGTACCTAGCAGTATTACCAGGGCATGAAGCTGCTCCCCATGAGAATGTCGTAGTTGCTCCAGCAGTCGATGGTGTGACAGTTGGAACTGCTGGCACAGCGATTGACGTTGCCGTAAAGTTGGCTGTACAAGTCGTATCTGCAGTTATAGTGACATTGTGACTAGCCACTCCACTACAACCGGTACTACCTGTCCAGCTACTAAATGAGTAGTTGGCATTTGGCGCAGCCGTGATGGTTGGTGTTGCGCCTGAGGCAAAGGAACCTCCCCCACTGACATTACCACCTGTACCAGCGACGAGTGTCAGGGTGTACATAGCGGACGCTACTTGTCGGCGGCTGTTAACGGAAGTTGGGCTGGCATCGCCTTCACCTTGGTACATAAGTGTGTAACTATTACCGCCACCAATGTATCCATAGGTGTCTGCCGTTGGGGTTGCACAAGAGATTGAATTAGTACCACTTGCCGCAGTTGGTGACGTAAGAATATTTGGGTCAACACCCTTTAGTGTCGTAGTTGTAACTGT
>Ga0209748_1000599_pt1 | contig 18686 bp, 17 predicted proteins | sample BarGraIncu00421A_FD_185490 | JGI IMG/M metagenome (GOLD analysis project Ga0209748, IMG submission 185490) | Arctic peat soil microbial communities from Barrow, Alaska - Barrow Graham LP Incubations 004-21A (SPAdes) (version 2) | ecosystem: Environmental > Terrestrial > Soil > Wetlands > Peat... | reverse complement strand
AAATAAAATTCCCAGTTCAGCTAAAGAAGGGGATGTGCTTGATATAACAAATGATCAAATCACCATTGATTTCAAAGAAACGGAGAAAAGAAAAAAAGAGATAGAAGAACTGACTAAAGATTTATGGAGTTAACTGCTATGAAAGAAAAATACTCAGTGGACGTTTGGGTACCCCATACTGGAATGTAAATCAAAAGGAGGTGAATAAAATGTGGGGAATTATTGCAGCTTTAGGAATAACATTTGGTGTTGCGGCAATCTTTAATTCTTATGCCAAATCTACACAAAAAGATATGACACCAGAAGAAAAGAAATTGTCAGATGAAGAAACGGCAGAAAGAGCAAAAGATATTTTTGGATTCACACATTACATTAACAAACCAAAATAAAAGAAAGAGAAATTATCAGCTGATAATCTGACCATAATAGAATGCAAATATGTTTCATGCGCATAAGCTATAATGAACCCATAGATTCATTATAAATAATTGATGAGCCGGCTTAACCGCGAGGCCACTGAAAAAGTTAGGTCTTTTCAGTAGCCGCCTTAACAGCTGGTCTTTATTTATAAGGTTTTGACGGTTGCTTGTTATAATTTTCTGGGAAAGCAGGATAAGAAGTAATATTCTTCCGCTATTTTGAGTATTCATTAAATCTCACATATTAAAACCGTGACAATTCCAGGATTTTGCTACTGTCAAACAAGAAATTACTCAAATATAAGGATGAGCCGATTCAGAGCAGTGGTTCCGATATTTCAAAGCACCCTTTTCCGGAGCCAGTGCAGTTGCGTTATAATTGTTTTATGCACGAGCAATTGTGTAAATACAATTATGGAGGTCGATAATTATGGTAAATTATCGAGAAAAAATCCGGCTAAAAAGTCAGGATTACATAACACACGTGTTGCTACCAGTACTGGTAGCTCACGTAATACGGTTGCCTGTTTATAGTAAGATATAAATGAAGGACTATTATTAGATTTTGTGTTGTGATTTCCGAAAATGATTGATATAGTGTGTTTATCGTAAAACCTAAATATATAGTATTTGTAAAACTAAATTGCAGTATAAGAAGCAGCTGCTGATTTTAATGCGGCAGCAAAAACAACTACTTAAAAGGGAGATGATTTTTTGAATAGACAGTTATTTGTAAACTTGAATAATTTGCTGTTATCTTTATCTGAAGTAGTCGATCTGGCAAATCCATCAATTGCACAACATCAAGAAAGAACGGCTTTTATTGCACTTGAAATTGCAATAAAAGCTGATTTGGAACCAGAGATGACTAAAAACATTTTTACTGCAGCGTTATTACATGATATTGGTGCAGTAACGGTGGAAGAAAAAATTGCTATTCATAGTTTTAAAGAAGCAGATTATGATATTCATAGTTTTAAAGAAGCAGATTATGATATTCATAGTTTTAAAGAAGTAGATTATGATATTCATACCATAAAGGGAGAGATATTATTAGAACAAATACCATGGTTAAAAGGGATTTCAAAGATTGTGAGAAATCATCATAAAAATTGGAAAGATTGGGAAGATTGGGAAGAAGGCATAAAAAACCCAGTTGTTTTATCATCTCAAATCATCTTACTCTCTGATTTTGTGGAGAGATTAATCGACAGAAATAAATATATTTTACATCAAAGTAAGGATATAGTGGAAACAATAGAAAAATTAGCAGATACGGTTCTCAATAAAAAAATTGTCGATTATTTTGTTGATTTATCCAAAAGAGAGGAATTTTGGTTAGATTTAGTTTCTCCACGGTTATACTCATTGTTATTGAATAATGGACCGTTTATGGACATACAAATAGGATTGGAAGACATATCATTAATATCTAATTTATATCGAGATCTAATCGATTTCAAGTCGAGGTTTACGGCTGCCCATACAACTGGCGTATCAGAATGTGCGGTAATGTTATCTGAATTATTTGGACTGGCAGAATTAGATATAAAATCGATGAGAATCGCAGGAAATTTTCATGATATAGGGAAATTGATAGTACCAAACAGTATTCTTGAGAAGCCCGGAAAATTAACAGTTAATGAGTTTGCGATTATTAGATGCCATACGTATTACACATACTACACGTTATATTCAATTGGCGGATTGCAACGTATAGCTGAATGGGCTGCCTACCACCACGAAAAATTAGATGGAAACGGGTACCCATTTCATTGTACTAATAAGGAAATTGACACCGGTTCCAGAATAATGACGGTTGCGGATATATTTACGGCAATATCTGAAGATAGACCTTATCGAAAAGGTATGGATAAAGATGAAATCTATCAGCTTTTAAAAAAACAAACAGACGAAAAATTATTGGATCAACGGATTGTTGAATTGTTATTTGACAATTATAAAACCATAAGCAGTCAAGTAAAAGAAAAACAATCAAAAGCATTGGATTTTTACGAAAGGCGATTTTCATCAATAACTGATGAGGTAAACCTTTAAGATACTGAAAACAGTGGGAATGTAAAGCCTTCAAAAGGAAATCCTAGAAATCGAAGAACTTTCCTGACTTTAGGAGAAATTCTATTGTGCTACCGGATTAACTATTATTTATCATGGGTCTTAAAGAAAACATACCGTATGGGGCGGGTTGGCAAAGTATTTGCACGGATTTTCATAGAAAACACAAAATACCGTCTGAGCGATGCTTGAAAAGCGACACAATTTTAGTTAATCGACAAAAGAAAAAAGAGAAATACTCAATTTATATTTGGCAGTCTGTTATTTACCACCACCATATCCATGCCTTTGCGTTTTGCAAAACTAACCTAATAGTCATAAAACAATTTTTTATCAAGGGGAGGTGCAGGAATGAACTTTAACTTAAACGAATTTTTAAGAGCTGTAGCGAATGCATTAGACACGATTGAAATTAATATCTTTGGGATGCCTACAAATCATTCTAAAAGGATCGCCTATATATCTGTGAAAAGCGCTTGCGAGCTCCGATTAACAAATGAAAAAATATTTGATCTGGCTTCGTTGGCTATAATGCATGACAACGGAGCAAGCATGAAAATTCTACACGATAAATTATTGGGAACTACCAAAGAAAAAATTAATGTAATGGAGAGCAGAAAAGGACATTGCACCATCGGAGAAGATAATCTTAGAGATTTTCCCTTTTTAACAAATCCCAAAAATATCATAAAATATCATCATGAAAAATATGATGGTTCTGGTTTTTTTGGATTATCAAAAGATGAAATTCCTCTTATGGCTCAAATTATTGCTCTTCCAGATACATTAGACTTAATCTTTGATCTGAGAAACACCAATAATAAAGAAATAATTACTGCTTTTGTTAATGAGCATAGGAATACGTTTTTCTCCCCTTTGATATCAGATGTGTTTGTGAAAATTGCTGAACGTCATGAATTTTGGGAAGCCTTATCAGACAAAAACATAGATGATAGTTTGAAAAAAGTGATTCCTGTCTTTAGTCACGAGTTGAATTTCAATGAAATACACACGATAACAAAGACCTTTTCAAGGATAATTGATGCTCAATCTGAGTTTACTCAAACGCATTCTTCAGGTCTTTCAGAAAAACTTGAGAAAATGGCTGAATTTTATAAGATGGATACTATAATAGCATTGAAATTATTAATTGCAACGGATTTACATGATCTTGGCAAGCTAGTTATTAGTAATGACATATTAGATAAGCCGGGGAAATTGTCCAAAGAAGAATTTGAAGAAATAATGAAGCATCCAAAGTTAACAAGACTTTGCTTACAAGATATTAATGGGTTTGAAGAAATCGCAAAATGGGCTGGCAACCATCACGAAAAATTAGATGGTTCAGGGTATCCGGAAGGTTTGATGGCCAAAGATCTTGATTTTAATTCACGGTTAATAACCTGTTTAGACATTTATCAGGCTCTGAGAGAAGAAAGACCTTATAGAAAATCGATGGATCATAATCAGGCGATGGAAATTTTAAGAAACATGGTGGAAGGTGGACAACTGGATCACATGATTGTTGATGATATTAATTCTGTTTTCTCAAATCTTTGAAAATAGAGTTTGAACAAGAAAAAAAATGAAAAGATTGTATAGAAAGCTATTTGAAGATTATAAAAAAAGAGAAAAGGTTATGATCAAAGCCTATAATTTAAACACCATTCTATCAGTAGGTCGGCGGTTCGATTCCGCCCGCTAGCTCCAGTAAGAATATGATAAGAGAGCCGCTTATCGACTCTTTTTTTATGCCTGAAATTAAGAAAACTTGACGAAAAGCATGCGATTTTTGCTCATCAGAAATAAAGCGTTCAAAAAAGTCTGTGTTTTGATCATTTTTGTTTTTAAAATTCATGCGATTAAATTTTCTAAAAATTCAAAAAATGAATACGACACTAAATTTACAATGAAAAATACCTACTATTATCGAGAAAGATGAAGATTGAATATCAATACTGGTGAATAATTTGTGTTTACGTTTGTACTAATAATGTTTATAATATTAGTACGAAAGGAAGTGAAATCGTGAAACGATACGAACAGCTGGACAAATTGATTGCCGATCATGACGGAATTGTTCAAACTTCGCAGGTTGTTTCTGAAGGAATTTCTAAACCTGTTTTTTATGATTATATCAAAGAGAAAAAACTGGAACAGGTGGCACATGGCGTTTATGCTTCAGCGGATGCATGGATCGATGCGCTGTACCTGATTCATCTTCGCTGTGAGCAAGCTGTGTTTTCACATGAAACCGCCTTGTTTTTTCACAACTTGACTGACCGAGAGCCTGCACCGTATTCGATTACGGTCAAGACTGGTTATAATCCCACCCGGCTAAAAGCCGATGGAGTCCAGGTTTATACGGTTAAACCGGAGCTTCACGCGGTCGGCCGCACCACTGCGCAGACTCCCTTTGGGCGTTTGGTTCCGGTTTATGATATGGAGAGAACCATCTGTGATTTGATCCGCAGTCGAAAAGGAATTGAAATCCAAACCTTTTCGACTGCGATAAAGCAATATGTCCGGCGTAAAGATAAGAATCTGCAAACACTGATGCAATATGCATCCCTGTTTCGGGTTGAAAAAATTTTGAGACAATATCTGGAGGTGCTGTTATGATTAAGACATCAAATGAATTGATTGGTATTATTTATGATTGCATCAATCAATAGCTTTAAAATACTTAGACTGCCCACAAATTTTTGTCAGGGTATAGATTAAGTGGTAGAATAGTAAAAAAGTAAGTTCGAAGGTGTAAACATGGCTATGGAAGAACTGTTTGCAGGAGAATCCAAAAACATTGAATTAATAAACAGGAAGTACCAAGTAACAGTGCCAAATACATGAAGACTGTGGTAGCCTTTGCCAATAGTACGGGTGGTAAAAATTATTTTTGGCGTTCAGGATAAAACAGTGATCATTGTGGAAATCATTGCCAGAAGACAAAGACCATATTTTATAAAGACACTTGGAATTCGGGAAGGTTTGTTGCGCTTTGAATTAAGTGGAGCAGTAAAAAGGGTGCGTGGGAAACGGTATTATAGAAATATATGAATTGGGTAAAAGTAAAAAAATCTGAATAAACATCGGTTTGAAAATCTGACGATCATGAGAAGTACGTATAGCGTCATAAATTAGGGAAAGGTGAGTGCAGAATTGGAACACTATATTCCTCCATTTGTAATAACGGATAAAATGATTGATCTAATAGCTGAGATCAGTGTGTGGATCGGCAAAATATCGGTTAATTCTAATCAGGTTGCAAATCCTCTATTGCGACGTGAAAATCGCATCAAAACAATTCAAGCATCCCTGGCAATCGAGAATAACACATTGACGATTGAACAGGTCACCGCAATTATCAACGGGAAGCGTATTTTGGGTGCGCCGGAAGAAATAAAAGAAGTGAAAAATGCATATGAGGCATATGAAATGCTGTTGGGGATGAATCCGGCCTCAATGAATGATTTGTTAAAAGCGCATGGTATGATGATGTCAGATTTAGTCAAGGAAGCGGGAATGTTCAGAAGTGGGAATGTCGGTGTATTTGATGGAGAGGTTGTCGTTCATATGGCTCCTCCTTCTCGACTGGTACCAGAATTGATGAAAAATTTATTTGACTGGTACCAGTCGTCGAAAGTGCATCCTTTAATAAAAAGCGGTGTGTTTCATTATGAGTTCGAATTTATTCATCCGTTTGCAGATGGAAATGGAAGAATAGGGCGAATGTGGCATACGCTACTATTGAGCCAGTGGAGAGAAATATTAGCATGGATTCCCATCGAGACATTAGTAAAAGAACGTCAAGTAGAGTATTATAAAGTATTGGGAATAGCAGATAAAAATGCGGATTCATCAATTTTTATTGAATTTATGTTACAGGCAATATTGGATACGTTTCGTGAAATGAGTGATAGCGACCAAGTTGATGACCAAGTGAGCGACCAAGTTAAAAAGATAGTGACATGTCTGGGAAAAGAAACATTATCTGCAATTGAAATAATGCAACGTCTTGGTTTGTCACATAGAGCTACCTTTCGAAAAAACTATTTAAATCCAGCTTTAGAAGCTGGTTTAATTGAACGGACAATACCTGAGAAGCCAAATAGTAGTAAACAAAAATATCGGATTAAAAAAATTTAATTAGTCGCTTTTGAGACAGTACATTATTTAATACTGACAAGCATTTGTGAAAAGCGATGAAAAAGTGTCTTAAACATGTCGTATATAGACAAATAATGGCTTTAATATGCCGTTTTAATGATGATTCATTTTCTGGTAACGACATCCTTGAGCAAAACAGTATGATAGATTCCCATTAGATAATCTCTGCGAATGTCCTCGTCCTCAATAGCCGCAGTATAGGGGAAACCGCCGTTTTTGAAATAGCTGTTCCAAGCGTCCTGCTTATCTCCACCAACCATTTCATAATATTCCGAAAAGGAAAGGGGCGGCATCTTTCGGAAGACGCATGAGCAGGTCACGGCAGGCTTTCTGTTGCATTTTTCTTAAAAAACTTGATATTGATTCATTTGTTTGGTATAATTAAAAAGATATAGTTGAAAAATATTGAAAAGAATTGAAAAGAATAATTGGCCAGGGTTTTAATTGAAATTTACCAAATAAAACAACATGAATAATACTATATGAGAGTTTATCAATAGAGGAGAAAATAATATGAACGAAAAAGTAACAATTGCAATTGAAAAAAGAGAAAAAGCGAGTAGCAGTGCAGGTAAAAAACTTAGAGCAATAGGTTATATTCCTGGCGCTATCAATAGAAAAGGCCTGGAATCAGTTTCAGTAAAAGTAAAAAAAGATGAATTAATGAAAAACATATTTAAATATGGGAAGAACTATTTATTTACTCTCGATCTTGAGGGGCAAGAATCATATCCTGCAATGATAAAAGAGATGCAACATTCGCCAATAAAAAGAGAAGTTTTAAATGTTGTTTTTCAGCAGGTGTCAGTTACCGAACCAATTAAGTTCGATCTTAATATTAAAATAGTCGGCAAGGAAGCAATAGAATTAAAAAAACTTCATCTTGTGCAGCAAATGGACAAAATACATGTGACAGCATTACCACAGGATATACCTGATTTTCTTGAAATCGATGTAACGGATCTTAATTTGAATGACAAAATATGTATAGGTGATGTTAAATTTCCAAAAGGAATTGAAACAGTAATTGAAGCTGATGAAATAGTATTAGTGATAAATGAATTGAGATTAGATACGATCACAGAAGATGTGGTAGATGATACGATCACAGAAGATGTGGCAGATGATAAAACCTCAGAAGCCGTGCCGGAAGAAAACCTGTAAAGTTTATTGAATAGGTGTGCAGGCCACAATATCAAGGAGTATGCTTTAGCCTGATGGCGAAAATATCCTTGGTAACATTTACAGATTTTTCAAAATGGGTGGTAAGCATAAAGATTGAGGAAAAATAGTTTGAAAATCTGCCTTCTATGGTAAAGTAAATAATCATAGAAGGCTATTTTTATGGAAAAAATAGAAGGTCACATAAAAAAAATAAGGCACTATATAGGGTGTGTTTTAATGAATAAAAACTTTCTTTAGATTTATAAAATAACTTGCAACTTAATATATAATGTGATATTCTTTACAAAATTCAGTGAGTTAAAAGATTGGGTTTACCCAAATCTCATAACAAACTGCAAAGAAAAAACTAATATAACAAAGTTATCGTACTGATGCCATGAGGGTTCGTCCCCAGTGGAAAGGCGAGAGAATCATGTGAATTTAACCTAAATCCATTGTGGCGAGCAATGGGTTCGGGCTTTAACGTGTTTTCCCTGTACCATTGGTGCAGGGATTTTTTTTGCTTATTAAAAAAACAAAGAAATTCAAAAAAAGGGAGGGCAAGAAATGGAAAAAAGAATAGGACTCATAGGCATTGTGGTTGAGAATGAAGAGGCTGTGGAAAAATTAAATGATATTCTACACGATTATGGAAAGAATATTGTGGGACGAATGGGAATTCCATACCGTGAAAGAAATATTTCTGTGATCAGTGTGGTCATTGATGCGCCAACGGATGTAATCAGTTCCCTGGCAGGAAAATTAGGAATGATCACCGGGATCAGCATAAAAACTATGTATTCTAAACTTCCGAAATTTTCAGAAAACCTGGAAGAAGCCAGTGAATAAGCTTGTTGAAAAGCTTGACCAGGAACACTGCCTAGAGGCAAAGGAGCTTCTGTGGCTTCTGGAAAATAATTCGGTTGAACTGAGACAGGATCTTTCTAAAAAAGCCAGCGAGGTGGCTAAAAAAACCTTTGGTAATGGAATCTATACACGAGGACTCATAGAATTTAGTAATTATTGTAAAAATGATTGCTATTATTGTGGGATTCGAAAAAGTAATGATCAGGTTCATCGGTATCGCCTGACAGAAGACCAGATCTTTAACTGTTGTAAAACTGGCTATGCATTAGGATTTCGAACATTTGTCCTCCAGGGAGGAGAAGATCCTTACTTTGATGATGATCGAGTGGTTGCCATTATCCAGGAAATTAAGAAAAATTTTGCTGATTGTGCCATCACCTTGTCCATGGGGGAAAAATCAAAAAAAAGTTATGAATGTCTTTACGAAGCAGGGGCGGATCGTTACCTCCTACGCCATGAAACAGCCAATAAAAGTCATTATAAAAGGCTTCACCCCAGTAATTTGACCATTGAAAATCGAATGACCTGTTTGAGAGACCTTAAGGAAATTGGTTTTCAGGTAGGGACCGGTTTTATGGTGGGGTCTCCAATCCAAACAATGGAAAACATCATAGAAGATATAGCATTTATCAAAGAATTGGACCCACAAATGATTGGCATCGGACCATTCATCCCGCATCACAATACCCCATTTAAAAATGCTAACCCAGGGTCACTGGAACAAACCCTGCAACTTATTTCAATTCTGCGTTTAATGTTGCCAAAAGCCCTAATTCCCGCAACCACTGCCCTGGGAACCATTGATCCCCGGGGCCGAGAACTTGGGATTCTGGCCGGCGCCAATGTGGTGATGCCGAACCTTTCGCCGGTAGCGGTTCGAAAAGATTACAGCTTGTATGATAATAAAATATGTACCGGTGATGAAGCCGCGGAATGCCGAAGTTGTTTGGCAAAAAGAATGGACTCCATCGGTTATGAAATCTTAACAAATCGTGGCGATTACCCTGAATAATAAGGTGATAAGCAATTGCAAAAGTACCGTGAGCATCGCTGTCTGTTTACATGAAACAATTTTTCCACTATACGACGTACAGTCTAGCGACTGTTCGCCTATACGTTATAAAATTGTTTATGAAAACTGACACCAATGCAATTTACTTTTTTGTTTATGAATTTAGAAATTAATATTAAAGTGAAAGAAGGAGAAAATATGTATAACGTAAAGTCAAAAAAGGCCGAAGAATTTATTGATAATCAGGAAGTTTTGGATACCATGGCCTATGCTGAAGAAAACAAGAACAATGAAACGTTAATTGATGATATTATAACCCGGGCCGGGGATTTCAAAGGACTCAGTCATCGTGAAGCGGCAGTGTTGCTGGCCTGTGAACTGGAAGATCAGAATAAACGTTTAGTCACCCTTGCTCAGGAAATTAAAAAGAAGTTTTACGGTAATCGTATTGTCATGTTTGCACCCCTGTATCTTTCTAACTATTGTGTGAATGGGTGTGTGTACTGTCCTTATCATCATAAAAACACAACCATTAAACGAAAGCAATTGTCCCAGAAGGAAATTGTGAAGGAAGTCATTGCCCTTCAGGATATGGGCCATAAGCGTTTGGCTTTGGAAACCGGGGAAGATCCAGTGAATTGCCCACTTGAATATGTACTGGAAAGCATTAAAACCATTTACAGCATTAAACATAAAAATGGGGATATCCGTCGGGTGAATGTGAATATAGCAGCAACCACCGTAGAAAATTACAGGCGTCTAAAGGATGCCGGCATTGGGACCTATATTCTTTTCCAGGAAACCTACCATAAAGAAAACTATGAAATGCTTCACCCCACGGGACCTAAACACAATTACGCCTGGCATACCGAGGCCATGGATCGCGCCATGGAAGGTGGCATCGATGACGTGGGGATCGGCGTTCTTTTTGGACTTAATATGTACCGTTACGATTTTGTGGGAATGCTCATGCATGCCGAGCATTTAGAAGCGGCTATGGGTGTTGGACCTCATACCATCAGTGTGCCACGGATTTGTCCGGCAGATGACATTGATACCAATGATTTTTCCAATGCCATTTCCAATGATGTCTTTGAAAAAATTGTCACTGTTTTAAGAATTGCCGTCCCTTATACCGGAATGATCGTATCGACAAGGGAATCCCAGGCATCCCGGGAACGTGTCTTGAAACTGGGAATTTCCCAGGTCAGCGGTGGTTCCTGCACCAGTGTGGGGGGCTATGATCATCCTGAGCCGGAAGAGGAAAATTCTTCTCAATTTGATGTAACGGATACAAGAAAACTCGATGATATTGTCAACTGGCTTTTAGAAATGGGTCATATTCCAAGCTTTTGCACCGCCTGTTATCGTGAAGGCCGAACCGGAGACCGCTTTATGCAATTGGTGAAATCGGGACAGATTGTGAATTGCTGCCAACCCAATGCCGTTATGACGTTAAAAGAATATTTAGAGGACTATGCATCTGCGGACACAAAAGCAAAGGGTGAGGTCATGATACAGCGTGAACTCAAGTCTATTCCCAGTGATAAAGTCCGTGAGATTGCAACGGGCCATTTAACTGAATTAAGTGCCGGAAAACGTGACTTCCGTTTCTAAAGTGGTGCCGATTAAACCGATTTTCCGAATTTTCAGAGAGAAGGTGAAGCAAAATGCGAACAGAACATGACTTATTAGGTGAAATGGAAATAGAAGACCAGGCTTATTACGGGATTCATACGTTAAGAGCTCTCAATAATTTTCATATTACGGGCCAATCCATACATACGGAACTGGTGGAAGCATTGGTAACCATAAAAAAGGCGGCCGCCATAACCAATCGTAATATCGGCGTACTGGACCCACAAAAAGCTGAGGCTATTATTTCAGCCTGTGATGAGATTTTAGCTGGCGGATTGCGAAACCATTTTGTTGTGGATGCGATGCAAGGAGGGGCCGGAACCTCTGCGAATATGAATGTTAACGAAGTCATCGCCAATCGGGCCAATGAATATCTGGGCGGAAAAAAAGGCGATTATGATTTGGTGCACCCGCTGGATCATGTTAATATGCATCAGTCTACCAATGATGTATTCCCCACAGCCGTTCGGATTGCCGCCATTCGGCTGCTAAAACCGGTAACGGAATGTTTTGCCGACTTACAGACAGCGCTTCAGGAAAAAGAAGAAGAATTCTCAAGGGTCATTAAAGCCGGACGGACTCAGTTACAGGATGCTGTACCGGTAACCTTGGGTCAGGAATTCGGGGCTTGGGCCCAGGCCGTGTCCAGAGATCGCTGGCGACTTTATAAAGCTGAGGAAAGGCTGCGCCAGGTCAATATTGGCGGTACTGCAGTGGGAACAGGTCTCAATGCTCCAAAGGCTTATATCTTTAATATGATCGAACGGCTGCGAGATCTAACTGGAATCAGCCTCGCCCGTACCGACTATATGATGGATCCGACTCAAAATTGCGATGTTTTTGTTGAAGTATCCGGACTCCTTAAAACGTCCGCTGTCACCCTTTCAAAAATTGCCAATGACCTGCGTTTGTTGTCCTCGGGGCCTTATACAGGCATTGGAGAAATCAGTTTACCTGCGGTACAGACAGGTTCATCGATTATGCCGGGAAAAATCAATCCGGTTATTCCAGAGGCAGTCAATCAGGTGGCTTTCCAGATTATCGCCAATGATACCGCTATTACCCTGGCATCCATGTCCGGACAATTGGAACTCAATGCCTTTATGCCAGTGATTGCGAAAAATTTATTTGAAACCCTGGATATGTTAAGAAATGTTTTGCCGATATTTATTGAACGGTGTATTAATGGCATTGAGGCAAACGAAGAAATCTGTCGCCAAAAACTTGATAACAGTACCGTTATGCTAACCGCATTAACTAATTATATTGGCTATGACAATGCCACAGAGGCGGCATTAACGCTCAAAGAAACAGGAAAATCGATTAAGGAAATCATTATCCAACGCAACTGGATGGATCCAGAGCTATTGGATGAGGTACTGAAACCAGAACGGCTCACGTCGCCGATTTCCATCAGAAAGGAAAAACCAACTCATGAATAGTATGAACGAAACCCCAATGTCAAGTCGGATGTCAATCGGTCTTTTCGGAAAACGAAATGCCGGGAAATCTTCTTTGCTTAATGCTTTAACGGGTCAGTCCATTGCCGTCATATCCAATGTTGCCGGAACAACCACTGATCCGGTTTATAAAACCATGGAGTTTTTACCCATTGGACCGGTTGTTTTTATTGATACCGCAGGTTTAGATGATTCCGGGGAGCTGGGAATGTTAAGAATCGAAAAAACATTTGAGGTTCTGCGAAAATGTCACTTTGCTGTTGTGGTAGCGGATATCGAAACCGGCATCACAGAATTTGAAAATGAATTTATCGATCAGCTCATTCAACGCAAGATCCCCTGTGTTTGTGTGTTTAATAAATGCGATAAACGTGAACTGACGAAAGAAGAAATCATTGAATTAACCAAAGCAGTTAAAATTCCCATTGCCTTTACCAGTGTTTATAATAGTACCGGCATTAAAGAAGTCAAAAAAATGATTATTGACAATGCCAACTATGAAGATGTTGAACCCGCATTGGTTGGGGATCTCATTGAATCCGGAGATATGGTAGTACTGGTAACACCGGTTGATAAATCGGCACCAAAAGGCCGGCTTATCCTTCCCCAACAGCAAACAATCCGGGATATTATTGAAAAAGATGCCATTGCCATGGTCACTAAAGAGCACGAACTGAAACGCACACTTGAGAGTTTGAAAAAACCTCCGGCCATTGTCATTACGGATTCCCAGGCTTTTTTAAAGGTTTCTGCAGACACACCGCCAGAGATTCCGTTAACCTCTTTTTCAATATTGTTTGCCCGACAGAAAACTGATCTTGCTGAAATGGTTCGCGGTATCAAACGAATTGAAAGTCTCTTACCAGGGGATAAAGTTTTGATCGTCGAAGGCTGTACCCATCATCGCCAGGCTGATGACATAGGAAAAGTAAAAATCCCACGATGGATCAGACAAATTGCAGGAGGGGATATTGAATTCAAGTGGGCTGCCGGAGCCCATTATCCCAAAGATGTTTCTGAATATGCGGTAATCGTTCATTGTGGCGGGTGCATGCTAAACCGCAGAGAAATGCAATACCGGGTACGAAAAGCCAGAGAAAATGGTGTCTATATTACCAACTATGGCATGCTGATCGCCTATGTTCAAGGAATCCTTTCCCGTGCTTTAGACCCATTTCCAGCTGCCAAACTGGCATTGGAAGAAAATGATCTGGCCTGAATATTTTATTAGTAACTTGATTGTACCCAAACAAAAAAGCACAAGCCGCCCAGTTTCATAACAAGACGGCTTGTGCTGAGTTGACAGAGAAATCCCACAAATAAAAAAAGGCTGCTTATTCTGAAAATTACAGAACCCGCAAAACCTTATAAACAAACTTTGCCAACTCCTCTAAAGTTTATTTATTGTTGTTTTATATGTCTTTATTGGTCCAGTCGAGTACATGCTGATTTTTAACTATCATTGTAACACAATAACCTAATATATTAGCTCAGTACCTCGCTTCAAAAGTGGTAAATCCGGCTAAGAAATTATTAAATGAGAAAATTCTCAGATTCAATTCCTCTGTTTCTCAGATTAATTGGTTATAATTTATGATGAAATCAATTTTCAACTGCGATAATGTGATTATACAAAGTTTAGGGTCTATTTCAACGATTTGAGTATGATCAAAAAAGAGGGAACATATGACCAACACAAAAAAACAGGTTATCAATGCAGTTACAATTATTGGATTGTGCGGATCAATCATTTTCATTATATATGGAATAAAAATGCAGATATTTACATCACAGACTGCATTGGAACAGTTTATGAAATCAGCCGGTGCTTTTGCCCCTTCGCTTTTTATTGTATTTCAAGCCGTGCAGGTTGTGATACCGATATTGCCGGGTGGTATTGGTTGCTTGGCAGGAGTGATCATATTCGGGCCCGTTACAGGATTAATATATAACTATATAGGTATCTGTTTTGGTTCAGTTATGGCTTTTTTATTGGCAAAGAATTATGGCGCAGAATTTGTGAGAAGCGTGTTAAAGGAAAAAACATATGAAAAGTATGCGTCGTGGCTGAAAAAAGGATCCAATTTTGATAAATGGTTTGCACTTGCAATATTTTCCCCAATGGCACCTGATGATTATTTATGTTATCTGGCAGGACTGACGGAAATGAGAGTTAAAAAATTCACCTTAATAATTTTAGCTTGCAAGCCCTTTGGGATTGCGGCCTACTCATTTGGAATTAATTTAATTTACACGCATCTACTATCGTTACTTCACTAGAAGGAATTACATGAAGATGTTATACTATCAGTAAGAATAGCATAATACAATAAACACGAACAAAGAAGACAGAAGAGGATTACAGTTTATAGATGAGTTGAAAATATGAAACACAGGAGATGCAATAATGGAAGAAAAAGAATGTGATTACAAATGTAAATCGTGTGAAGATTCATGTATTACCACAGCTACTACAGAGGACTTATTGGCAAGGGGCCTTTATTGTTTGAGATACAGCGGTGTGATCGGTGAATTCTCAGAGATGCAGGAAGCCATCGATATTGAATTAAACACAAGGGATGATGCCTAAATAATTAAAACGGACAGAGAATAAGTCCATATATGCAAATTAAAGAACCTCTCCAGTTATGAAGAGGTTCTTCTTTGTTTTATATCCGTTCTTGGGGTTCTTAAATAGTCTAATCTTCTTTTGGTTCCTGATATTCATGGCAAAATAAAACCTTGGTGCTCGTTCTATCGGATTCTGTAATAATATAAATGCTGCCCTGACTGGTGGAATACTTGGCCATTAATCCTAATTCTCCACATGCTAAGGCATGATCGTTGGCTGCCTGATCCACTTCCTCACAATCGCCCCAATCACTAAAGGCGTATCTGGCAATGCATGTTCGTATTTCCATTTCAAATTTCACATCATCCGCTACGATATCATTAATTGCCGATGTCTTTTCTAATTGGCCAAGATTAACACCTTTTACATTTATGAATGCTTCTTCCATATCAATAACCTCTCTTTTCTTGAGTTTTCAGTTTCGCCGTATTTAAAATATGCATTGTATCTTGACGATGCATAAATTTCATAATCATCACAATTATTATATTGGACAATTTATTTTAACACTTTTTCGAAAAAATTGAAACGTTTTTATAGTCATATTCAGATGCTTTTATTATAATGAGGATTAAAGATCTAAAAAGGAGATCCAATTGATTGAAGTGATAGGAAAATGCAATTCTTCAATATCTTCATATGGTTTCTTTCTTAACCAATGCGGCAAGGGTTATTATTTCAGTGCCATGCTTGCTTCTTATTTTATCCATGGCCTGGTCAATGCGCTGATTTTTATCATTTTTCCCGGGGTCTTCCTTCAGGTCAAAAAACGACAGCTGCTTCAAAGAGTCTTCTTCTTGAAAGCCTGAAAGGCTTAATCCGATTAATCGTACTGCATGGTTCCTGTTCCAATTTTGTTCAAGCAGACTGCACCCGGCCTGGTAAATTTCTCTGGTGGTAAAGGTTGCGCTCAGGGTTGTCTGCCTTGTGACCACCCGAAAATCAGAATATTTCAGGGTGATCTGGACCGTCCGTCCTTTTTTTCCATGATTTCTGGCAGTCATACCAATATGATCCGCAAGTTCGATGAGAACGATCTTGGCTTTCTCAATGTCGGATATATTTTCCGGCAGTGTTTTTTCACGTCCGATTGATTTCATTTCATCTGCCCTATGAGGGTGAACAGAGGAATGGTCAATCCCATTTGCATGGAGATAAATGTCATTTCCATTTTTCCCGAAAGTCCTGACAAAAAGGCTGGCATCAAAATTCGCAAGCTCACCAATGGTATGAATGCCAATGCGTTCAAGTTTTTCAGCAGTTTTAGCGCCGATGCCGTGCATTGTTTTCACTGGCAGGGGCCAGAGTTTGATTGGAATATCATCTTTCCAAAGTTCAGTGATACCAAGGGGTTTCTTCATATCAGATGCCATTTTTGCAAGGAATTTATTTTCAGCAATACCGACTGAGCACCAAAGCCCCAGTCGGTCTTTGATCTCATCCATTATGTGTTTTGCAGCCTCGACAGGTGTGCCGAAAAGTCCTTCACTCCCTGTCATATCAAGCCATGCCTCGTCAATACTGTTCTGCTCAACAATTGGCGAATAGTTTGATAGCAGGTCCATCACTTCTCTTGATTTTTGTTTATAAAAAGTGAGATCCGGAGAAACCAGAATCATTTCTGGACATCGTTTCAATGCTTCATGAAGGACCATGGCAGTCTTAACCCCATGGGATCGCGCCTCATAGTTTGCAGCGAGAATAATGCCGGTACGCTTTTTCGGATCACCGGCAACAGCGGCAGGTACAGAGGCAAGGGAAGCGTTCCTGGTCATCTCGCAGGATATGAAGAAAGCATTCATATCAACAAGAAATATTACTTTTTTCACCGGCTTACCTCCTTCAAAAATTCTTTTATGTCTGGGGCTTGCAGTCCACTCATAGCAGCATATTTGCATTGCTTTCCTTATCCTATTTTAACATATTTAGCAGAAATTTCAATCACTGGCCACTTAATTCGTTTTGTCTAATGAATAATTTTATAACTTAATATTGACAAAAACAGAAAACAGGAGGTATAATAACAATATAATATATGAACGATTGTTCAATCGTTCATATGAAGATTAATGAGGAGATAATATGGCTAAAAAATTACAACCAATTGAAACGTGTCACTGTGATGTCATACATGAAGATATTGTAAATCAGGTAAAAGAGAAAATGCCTGAAGAAGAAACCCTCTATGACCTGGCGGATTTGTTTAAAGTCTTTGGGGATTCCACAAGAATCAAAATACTTTGGGCCTTGGATGAAGCTGAAATATGTGTTTGCGATATTGCCTTTCTGCTGAATATGACCCAATCAGCCATATCCCATCAGCTGAGAATCTTAAAACAGGCGAATCTGGTAAAAAACAGAAAAGAGGGAAAGATTGTATTTTACTCTTTAAATGATGAACACGTCAAACAAATATTCAACCAGGGATTAATTCATATCAAGGAGGACCAATGATGATAAAAAAGGAACTGATACTTGAAGGGCTTTGCTGTGCCAACTGCGCAGCCAAAATTGAATACGAAGTCAATGAGCTAAACGGCGTCAGTGGTACCCTGAATTTCATAAATAAAGCTTTGATTTTAGAAATTGAAGCGGATATTGATGACCAAAGTATAATCGAACAAGTCAAATCCATTGTGCACAAGCATGAACCGGATGTCAGGGTTGTTCTTAAAGGAAATACCGCGAAAACAGATGGGCAGGAAGCTACTGATGACGAACCGGAAAGTGGCAGCTTTCGCAAAAAGCTGCTGACTAAACTTGTCATCGGCGGGTCGCTGTTTGCAGTAGGCATTATTTTCGATTTTCAGAATTGGCTGGAATTAACCCTGTTTTTAATAAGTTATATCGTTGTCGGCGGGGATGTTGTTTTACGGGCAGTAAAGGGAATCAGCAGAGGCCAGGTATTCAGTGAACACTTTCTGATGAGTGTTGCCACCATCGGGGCCTTCTTTATTGGCGATTATGCCGAAGGTGTGGCTGTTATGATGTTCTATCTGGTTGGTGAACTATTCCAGGACATGGCCGTCGATCACTCCAGAAAATCAATCAGTTCATTAATGGATATAAGACCTGACTATGCCAATCTCCAGATCGGGGATGAACTGAAAAAGGTAGCTCCTGAAGATGTAAAGATTGGCGATATTATTGTGGTAAAGCCGGGAGAAAAAATTCCCCTGGATGGCAAGGTCATCGGCGGGATTTCAATGGTTGATACCTCAGCGCTGACCGGTGAATCCGTGCCCCGGGAA
>Ga0209748_1000597_pt1 | contig 18697 bp, 13 predicted proteins | sample BarGraIncu00421A_FD_185490 | JGI IMG/M metagenome (GOLD analysis project Ga0209748, IMG submission 185490) | Arctic peat soil microbial communities from Barrow, Alaska - Barrow Graham LP Incubations 004-21A (SPAdes) (version 2) | ecosystem: Environmental > Terrestrial > Soil > Wetlands > Peat... | reverse complement strand
AGGGTTGTTTTTAAAATCTGTCCCGGTGTAGAAATTTTAATCGTCAAGTCATTAGTCTACTAATCTGTCGATGTTGAAGCTGGCAGGCTCTTTTACAGCTTTAGGCCAAATGCTGGCAATGTGGGAGCTGTAAATGTGCCTGACAGACTGTAATTTCTGTATCTTTTGATCCCATTTCAAATATTTTCTCGAAATAATTATAACCAATTGGTTCAAACTCGTGTTTTGATAGATTTGGATACAACCCCACTTGTCCTAATTACTAGATGAATCAGCAACAACAATCCAGCCTTTAGCAAAATTTACTGAAATATTTTTATGATAAGATGGATTCTCAGTTGAAGCATATGAAGGATTCCAGAAAAATCTTTCCAAAGTACAATCATATATTTTAAGCCAATGACTTTTTATATCATATGATGCTGTTTTAGATCTATATATCGAGTAAGTATCTTTGTCATTTGATATTGCTATAAGCATTTGTCTCAATTTGCCATTCATTAAAGACTCAGCAAATTTCTTGTTGTGTATACCCCGACCTAAATAAGCAACTTTTTTCACTTCTTTTTCCATAGTAGTTTATAATATTTTAAAAGACCCCCTAACCTTTCTTGAAAAATGGTGTCGGCTACCTGGTTCAAAAAGAAATATTATACAGCAAATAATAATACCCGACGCCATTTGAACCCTGTAAAGATCAATTGTTAATTTTTAAAAAACAAGTAAACACCGAGTTATTGTATGAAACCCCCTTTTCTTGGACGAAATGATAAAAATGGATAGTTTTTGTTATTAAAGTGGATTTATTATGTCACCCCTACGGGGCTAAAATCTGGAATTCGTCTTTGCTACAATCATGACGTCCCTCTGGGACTAGAAGAAGAAATCATGCCAGGGCTTCCTTGTATAGTTAATTCGTTACCATTTTGTAATAATAAAGAAGAAAACTGCAAATCAAAATTAGAAGGTAATGAGTGTCTTGAATGTATATTTCCAGATGGCTCTGATATTTTACCTGCACATATATATAAAAAGAAATTTGTTGATTCAATTTATTCTAAAATTGAGCCCATATAATTAGGCTAGGTGAAATGAAAAGAGGGAATATGGGGTCAGGACCCATTACGATGTTTAATGTGGTGTTTAATGGGTCCTGGTCCCATTACTCCCCATTACTCACACATTTATTTTAAATGCATTAAAAGATCATTTTTGCCAGAATACTTGTGGATTATTGGTCTTATAATAGACAAATTTCGTCAGTGGACCATTAGATTCAACCTTATCAGGCAACTGATTAAAATAGTCTAAAGGAAGAAGTCGGATATAAGATATCACTTTCCCGGCTTCCATCGTCTCCATATTGTATTCACTGTTTAATGGACATTCCAATATATACAGATTTTTAGCCATATATTTATAAAGATAATATTCCTTTGTCTGTGAATTCTTCTTGTTCCAGTTGGCATCGGGATTCAGGATCAATGGCTGGTTCGTAATTATCCTTCCCCTGACCTCTTCGATGCTCAATAGTTCCCCTTTTTCGTTCATTACATAAGCTGCGAAAGTTGGATCTATCCATACCCATTTTTTCAACAAGTTAGAATATACCACATCGATTACATGACAATCGTTATCTGTTTTTAGGCTATCCTTTGGCAAGCACGTAACTATTCTCGATTTGAATCCCATTGATAAAAAGCACTCGTTCAAAACAGTAGCCATTCCTCTACAATTCAATCCTCTGTTTCCTCGTTTACATTCGGCTATCATGCTCATTGCATTTTTTACAACAGGATTACCATGATTTCCATCGTGAGGAACCAAATTATGTATCCATTGCATCAGATTTATCATCTTTGAGACATCATTTCCCTCGCCTGCAATAGAATCCAGTTTAAATGCTTTACGGAGAGTAACCAAATTTGGATTATCTTTTGACTGATAGGTGAATTTTGGAATCTCCCTTCTATCGCCCGTATTATATTTGCCCGCTTTTTTCAAAATATAAAGATAATCGCCTATTTTTCTTAAAGGTTCGACAATTGTTTTGAATTCATTTTGATTCCTGATTTTAACTAAATCAGTATCTTCCTTTAAATGAGTATAATTAGTGTACCCTGATGCTATCGTTTTCTTTAAATATGTTAAGGCCATTTCTTTTTTATCCAGCAATGAATAAGTACAACAGAGGTTGTAATATGCATTCGAAAGGTTTCCGGAATATGTTTTTTTCTCCGCGTCCGAAAGACTATTGTATTTTGATAAAAAATCTTTCAAAAGACCCTGATAAGTATTGATATCCCGCTTGTTGTAAGCATTTATAAATAAACTATCCTGTTTAGTCGCATAACTTTCAAATTGTTTAGAATTAATATTTTGACCATATGTAAGGGTCCCAACTAAAATGAGGATTAAGAATATAATTTTTTTCATTGTACTGGTTATAATATCCAGACAAATATATAAAATGATGAAAAATAAATCAATTAATTTTTTGTAAAGAATGCGCCCCAAAAGCTGTAAATTTACAGAACAATTCAAGCGAATAGCGCGAGAAAATGGGATCAGAGAAAATGGGATCATGACCCCATTACCCCATAGGGGTAAAGGGTCAGTCCCCATTAATGCCTAATACTGTCACAATTTATTTCACAATACTTTTATTCTCAAAAAGGGCGTGAGGTTTTTCGCTGAATCTGTCTTGCATTAAATAAACTGTTAGAAAGCTGAATACTATATATGCAAGCAAAATAATAAGTTGACTTTTAGTTGTTTTTTGAATATCCTGTTTTTGTTTTACATCACAAACTTCGCCTGGACAGTATTGTATTTTCTCTTTAAAAAACAATGGATAAAACATGCAACCTAAACAAATTCCAAAAGCTGACTCGAAAAATAGAAATATGAGACAAATCAGACAAATAATGCCTGTAATTGGGCTATAAGCATTCATGACAATAAAACTGATGAACATAACAGCCGATAACACTACACCAATTATCCAGGCAAACTTTTTTTGAGCAGCTCCAACATATTCAGGTGTTTGATTTCTAACAATTAAACGTGCAAAAATCAGTGTAGGCGAAAATCTGGGATTTATAAAAACCCGTATCAAAAAATCTGTGAGGAAAAAGGTTATTACATACTTAATTGGAACAAAGTTACCTTTAAACAGAATGCACATTAATGACGTGAAGGTCGCCAAAAATAAGATTCCTGCGGCAGCCCGTATTTCACGCTCGTTTAAAACAGGGATGTTATACCCTTCCACATCTTCACCGAATTTGATTATTTTTTTCATTTTTTCATTTTTTTTTGGAAATGGTGTCAGGCACCATTTCGAATATGTTTTAAATTTGTGCTCATTTATATTTCTCAAGAAGATTTGCTATGACTTCTTCAGTGAGAGGAGCTCCGTCGAGTGAAGGAAATCCTTCCCATCTTACGATACCCTTGGGATCGATCAGGATGCAATGCGGAATACCAATGACATTCAGCTTGTTTTTGACTCTGGCTCTGGTGTCAACAGCGCTGAAATATTCAATCTTTACGTCCTTTAACTGATTCACTGTTTCTACAGGCTCATCAGAGATACCAATAACTATGAGCCTGTCTCCAAATTTCTTATTAAAGGCATTCAACTCCGGAATCGCTCTTTTGCATGGGCCGCACCAGGTAGCCCAAAAATCTACCAATACAAACTTTCCGGTTGTGACAGGTTGTTGAGAAATCCACTTTTCTACTTTTAATTCTGGTGCCTTTTCATTCAGGATTGACTTTGCCCATAATTTCTTTCCTCCATTAGATTCCTGTGCAAATGCAATCGAAAGAGTAAAAACAAATAAAAAAAGTAACGTCAGTTTCATAGATTTATTCTAAAAAGTTAGGGTTTTATGTAAATTGATAATATTCACAAATTTATAAAGTTTCGAATACAATAGAGCCCGCGAGTAAAAATTTCTTTTGACGTTTTTATGTGAGAGTTAATGGGGTCAGCCACTTTTCTTTCATAAACGACAACAAATAAAAGCGTTATTGCAGTAGATGGTTTTTTGTTTTAGGAAACAACTAAAATAAAAATTGTAAGTATTCCGAAATAGTGTGGTAACTATTTGTGTTTTATCAAGTTTATTGTGTCGTGTTCCAACAAGTTTATCCTGTTGATTTTAGATCAAATTTAAACAGTTCAAGTCCAGACAAGCAGGCTATAATTTGAACTACTGATTTTTTTTCAAATCCAGATTTTGACCCAATTTTGAAAATAAATACATCATTTTTCGATCATTCTTTGACCATTTTTTGAATATTCTTGGAACCTCCAGAGTTCACTGGTAAACCAGGGGTAAACCATTGGTAAATGACTTCTAACTGTCTCGCACGTGTCTCGCACCTATTTCGCAGGTGTCTCGCAGGTATTTCGCACATATTAGAGCGAGACATGTGCGAGACATGTGCGAGACACCTGCGAGACACGTGCGAGACGCTTACAAGTGATTTACCCCTCAATTACCACTGGTTTACCAGTGAACTCTGGAGGTTCCAAGAATATTCAAAAAATGATCGTTCGAGGGTCGAAAAGTGGTCAAAAAATGTTCTCTTCAAGTTCATTTCAGATTTTTTATAATGTCCTTTTAGGGTCGAATTTTCACCTTTTTGCTTTTTTAACAAAATAAGAATTAATGGTGTCAGGCACCATTTCCATACGAAAGCATTTATATAATTCAGTTAAAGCAAACGGCAGGTATCTTGTCCCACCTCTTTGTTTGAGGTGCTAAAACTGCACTTCAAAGTTTCCCATTCTATGATTGAAATAAATGGGGTCAACCTAAGTAGGAAATCTTGTAAAGAATGCACACGAAAAGCTGTAAGTTTACAAAATTATTCAAGCGATCAATGCCAGAAGATACGATTACTCAATAGTTAGGATTAATTAAAGAAAGTGCGATGGATGATTTTCAGGTATTTGTGAAACCGGTTGGTGCAATGTGCAATCTGGATTGCCAATATTGCTATTATCTCGAAAAGCAACAGCTTTATCCCGAAAAACAAGGTTATCTCATGCCGGATGATTTGCTTGAGGAATATATTATTCAGCATATCAGCGCTTCCCCGGGGCCGGAACTCTTTTTTTCGTGGCATGGTGGTGAACCCACTCTGGCCGGACTGCAATTTTTTAAACGAGTTGTTGAACTTCAAAAGAAATACCTGCCCGAAAATTGGACCGTTATCAACGGATTGCAAACCAATGGAACATTACTCAGCCACGAGTGGTGCAGATTTCTGAAACAAGAGCATTTTGTTGTCGGAATCAGTTTGGATGGACCCGAAAATATTCATTCAATATTCCGCTTCCGGAAAGCCAGGCAGGCCTGTTTCGCCGAAGTACTTCGGGGTTACCGACTTTTGAGGCAATATGGGATTCCGTGTGAGATCCTCTGCGTTGTTAGTTCAGCTAATGTAAGTTATCCGCTTGAAATATACCGGTATTTCAAACACCTGAAGGTTGATTTTATTACATTTTTACCACTGGTAGAGAAAGAGACTTCCCCGGGACAACATATTTCAGAACGAACAGTCAATGCAAAAGCATTTGGGGAGTTCCTTTGTACTATTTTCGATGAATGGAAAACATCAGACATTGGTATCCTCAAAATACAGCTTTTTGAAGAAGTGCTCCGGACAGCATTCGGGTTAGATCATACGCTTTGCATTTTCAAGAAAACCTGTGGGGGAGTGCCCGTTGTGGAGCATAACGGCGATTTTTATTCCTGCGATCATTTTGTCAACGAGGGATATATGTTGGGAAATATTCGCGAAACTACATTGTCTCAACTTCTTGAAAGTCCAGAGCAGAAAGCATTCGGGCAAGCCAAATTGACCAGCCTCCCCGACTATTGCCTCAGGTGCGAAGTCAGGGAGATGTGCAATGGTGCCTGCCCGAAAGATCGTTTTATCGAAACTCGGGATGGAGAGAAGGGTCTGAACTATTTATGCGAAGGATACAAACTGTTTTTCAGTCATTGCAAACCATTTGTTGAGCAGGTTGCCGAAGTGTGGCATGCGAACAATCGTGATAATGCGTAACTATTTCAGCTTCTCCTTAAAAAACGCAATGGTCCTTTTCCACGCCAGTTCGGCTGCCTCTTTATTGTAGCGCTCCGGATTTGTATCATTGTTGAAAGCATGTTGCGCTCCCTCGTACATATAGAGTTGATACTCAATTTTTGCAGCCTTCAATGCGGCCTCAAATTCCGGAATTCCTTTGTTAATCCGTTCATCGTTGCCTGCATAATGCAAAAGAAGAGGAGCCTTTATTTTCGGAACGTCTTCCGCTTTCGGTTGACTGCCATAATAGGGAACAGCTGCATCTAAATCGGGAGCATTAACTGCAACCTGATTGGTCATTGCTCCACCCCAGCAAAAGCCGGTGCATCCGACCTTCCCGGTTGTCAGGGGATTGGTCTTGAGATATTTTACGGCAGCCGTGAAGTCCTGTTTTGTGGCTTCATAATCTATTTTCTGAAACATAGCTGCTACATCTTCCTGCTTTTCAGGAGTTCCTCCAAAGGGAGATAAAGCATCGGGGGCAAGGGCTACAAATCCTTCGAGCGCAATTCGACGGGCAACGTCTTTGATGTGCGGCTGAAGTCCCCTGTTTTCATGAATCACGATTACTGCCGGATGTTTCATGTTGCCTGATGGTCGGGCCAGATAAGCGATCATAGGACCACTCACCCCTGCATAATGTATCGTTTCCGTAATCAATCCGGGGTCATCCGATTTTGTGAATTCTGCAAAAAGGTTGGAAGGAAATGTGCATAAAAGAACTGATCCGCCTGCCAAAGCAGTAGTTCTCTTACAAAACTCACGCCGACTGGTCTTAATACCAGTTTCACTGTTTGATTTTTGAGATTTAGATTCCATCATTCTTTGAATTAGATTTTATAGATTTCAGCCCTTTCCGGCAATGCAATTGAAAAATCAACTAAAGTTACTAAGAATTTATGATTGAACCCTTAAGATGCTATTTATTTTTTTTGAGTTGATGATAAATCTTACGTAGAAAATGGGGTCAGGATTGGGGTGACGTAAATCGCCATAAAATTTATTTATTCAAACAGTTTAACAATATCTTCTTTATTGATGTCTTTGAGCGGGTTGTTCGAGGGGACAAAGGTTTCGGCTAGCTGAAGCTTGTGTTCCTGAAGTTTCAGGATCTTCTCTTCGATGCTGTCTTTGGTGATAAATTTATAAGCTATCACATTCTTAAACTGTCCGATGCGATGTGCCCTGCTGATGGCTTGTTGTTCTATAGCAGGATTCCACCAGGGATCGAGTATGAACACATAATCTGCTTCTGTCAGGTTGAGACCTATACCACCTGCCTTGATTGAAATCAAAAAGATCCGGGTGTCAACATTGTCTTTGAATTCATTGACAGCCTTTTCTCTGTTTGTTGTAGAGCCGGTGAGCATGGCATAAGGAATGCCCAATTCATTGAACTTATTGGCAAACAGGTTGAGGTGTTTAACAAATGATGAGAACACCAACACCTTATTTTTTTCCTCAACCAGGTTCTGAATGTTTCGAAGTACTTCATCAAATTTACCACTGTCTCCTTTATAGGTATCATCGGTCATGATGGGGTGATTAGAAAGCTGCCTCAGATGCATCATTGCTTTCAGAACCTCTATAGATGAGTACCCAATTCCTTTTTTTTCGATGCTATCAAATATGATTTGTCGGATGCGGTTTTTCTCCTGTTCATATATCTTGCTTTGTTGTTCTGACATCTCACAATAACGGACATCTTCAATGAGCGGGGGGAGTTCTGTTGCGACTTCTTCCTTGCGCCTTCTCAACATGAATGGTTCGATCAGTTTCTGGAGTCTCTTCTGCGCTTTGTCATCTCCTTCTTTTTCATGAGGATTGAGGTATTCATTTTTAAAAAATGAAAGCGTTCCCAATAAACCTTTGTTTAGAAAGTTCATTTGAGACCAAAGATCTATCAATGAATTTTCAATAGGTGTGCCTGTCAAAACTAAACGGTGATCACAGATCAGACTACATACAGCCAGACTGCTTATTGATTCAGGATTTTTGATTGCCTGGCTCTCATCTAAAATGATATAGTGAAATGGATAAATGCTCAGGAATTCCTGATCATTTCTGACACAACCATAGGTTGTCAAAACCACATCGTAATAACTGAATACCTTCGTATCCTGATATCGGTTTACGCCTGTGTGAATCAATGTCTTGAGAGAAGGTGCAAATCGTTTGATCTCATTTTTCCAGTTGTGGATCAACGATGCAGGCATTACAATAAGGGATGTTTTGCGAATGACCTCATCTTTTTGGAAAGAAGAAAAAAGATCTAACGATTCATCTACAACATTTGTGTTACTAATTAAATTATCACGATCTTTAAAAGCAGCTGCCAGCGTATCTTCCTCTCCATTCTTGCCGTTTTGTTGCTGAATCAATAAAAGAAGTGCAAGTGTCTGTATCGTCTTACCAAGCCCCATATCATCTGCAAGACACCCTCCAAAGCCATGTTTGTTTAAAAACTGCATCCATCTCAATCCTTCGGTCTGATATAATCTCAGCGTTGCATTTAATCCTTCAGGAATTACTACAGGTTCAGCGAGACTAAAATCGAGTTTGTTGACATTGTTTTTCAATACTTCTTCGTCTTCAAACAGGTTTTCATTCAGCAATAAAAAGTGATGCCGTTGCAGACGCAATGTCTTTTTATTATCTGTACAATAGAGCATCAGATCTTTAAACTTTGTAAACCATTCTTCAGGAAGTATAGCGACTTCTCCATTGGGCAAAGTAAATTCGCGAATTCCTTTCAAAATATATTTACGAAATTGAATAAACGGAATCTGGTAATGAGTCCCAAAATGGATCATTGCAAAGATATCGAACCAGTCCTTTTCAACCTGGACCTTAAAATCAGCATGGATGGTAGATGTATAGTATTTTGATACGTTATGGTGTTGGGTGATCGTTGCATTGATAGATTTCAGGAATACTTCCTGCTGGTTGATCCATTCTACCAGATTATGCATTCCGGTTTCGGAGTTATCAGCATCTTTTTTTAAGACAATACTGTTATCATCGTTGAACCATTCAAAACCCTGATCTTTTAATTTCTGTTTGATCTGTTTTTCCCATTTGGGATTGCGGGTTACGCGATAGAAAACATAGTTTTCGTCTTCTATCTTTAAATCTACAAATACAGTCTGTTTTCGTCCGGCCATAATCTGCTTCCTGCCATAAACAAAATAGACTACGAAAATAGCTCTACCGTTAAAATCACTTTCCAGGGTAAGGTTGATTTTTTGTTCAGGTTTGATATCCAGAATATCAAAACCTTCGGCATTTACACTACTGGTTTTTAAATTCTTTAGAATGAAAGCTTCAAAATATTTCTTCTCAGCGGATTTTGGAATGGATATGAATTCTTTCCGGATGAAAGGCTCGAGTTTCTTGCCATCAAACTCTTTTGTAAAGGAGTGCAGCGTCTTTCCTGTTCGAAGCCAACAGGGTTGAAAACAAATGACTTTGCTCTCTTTTGTAGATAAATTAATGCGTTTATCGTCCTGATATACTTCTAAGACATATCGTGTTCCTTCTTCTGTGCGGGTAAAGCTCATCAGGGTATCTGCATCATTGACACATTTTTTCATCAATGCTTCAGGGTATAGATTGGGAGAACCTTCTTCAATATATATAGGAATATCAAATCTTACAGCCAGTCTGAAAATCTTATCTATCTGTTTCTCAATGTGTGGTCTGATAAATTCTGCGAAATACTCACCTTCAACTGATTGGAAGAAATTCTTAACAGGATGCTTCTTTGTAACAAAGCGCTTCATCAGATTGGAGTCAGCTAATTCATCAGCTGCCTTTATGATTTCCAAAGCATATGTAGGCAAAACCTCACGATAATTTTCTACATTAAACGAAGATAGACGTTCTGAAATGCTCAGGTAAGGCTTAGAGGATCGCTTTGCCCAATAGGGTAAAACAATGGTACCTAATTTAGAGTGTTTTGAGAAAATAAGAACGAATACGAGATTTTGAGAAGCAAATTCCATGTGTGGTTTCCGATTAACGCTAAGTTGAATGTAGGGGTGAGTTCAACTTACAAAGTTAATGCTTTTAAGGTAGGATGGGAGAAAATCAAAGACTAAACCATGATTTTACCATGTCGTCCCTTTGCCCATATTCGCTAATGTGGCGGAACTCATTGGTATGCTTGTTGTAATCGTAATCCTGGATCCACGATCTGTGTTTTGTCCTGATTTCATGAAGTCCTTTGATGACGGTCTCTAATTCTGCATCAGTCATCGTGGGATGAAGCGATAACCTGATCCATCCCGGTTTCTCAGAGAGGTCACCATAATTGATCCGGGTAGTGATTTTGTTTGATTTCTCATGGGTCACATCGAGCAGGTAATGGCCATATGTACCGGCACATGCACATCCTCCGCGAACCTGAACGCCATAACGATCGCTCAGAAGTTTTACGACAAGATTAAAATGAATGCCATCCATGAAGAAAGAGATGATCCCTTGTCTGTCCTGGACATTTTCTGCAAGGATATTAAGTCCAGGAACGCGATCAAGCTCTCTGAATGCATTATCAACCAGTTCTTTTTCACGCTTTTGCATGTTGTCAACACCCATCGTGTTTTTCAGATCTATGGCCAGAGCCGTTTTGATTGCCTGAAGAAATCCCGGAGTCCCACCATCTTCACGTACTTCGATATCATCAATGAATTTATATTCTCCCCATGGATTGGTCCATTCTACAGTTCCTCCACCCGGTTGATCGGGGCTTTCAAGCTTATACATCTTGCGGTCGAAAATCAATACACCTGAAGAGCCAGGACCTCCTAAAAACTTATGAGGTGAGAAATAGATGGCATCCAATTTTTCCATTGGGTCAGCAGGATGCATATTAATTGTAGAATAGGGTGCAGAAGCTGCATAGTCCACAAAACATACGCCACCATATTCATGCATAATGCGTGCAAGATCATGGATAGGAGTGGAGATTCCGGTAACATTTGAACAGGCTGTAAATGACCCTATTTTAAATTTACGATCTTTATAGATCTCAAGTTGTCTGCGCAATTCTTCAGGATCAACCAATAAATTCTCATCGGGTTTCAAAACAATTACATCTGAATAGGTTTCATACCATGAAGTCTGATTAGAATGATGTTCCATGTGGGTCAGGAAGACAACGGGTCTTTCATTTTCCTGAATACAAGTGGAACCCATAACTTTTCCACAAGATTTTAGTCCAAGAATACGTTGGAATTTGACAATAACACCTGTCATTCCAAAACCTGTGGTCAGGATCACATCATCGGGTCCAGCATTCACATGTTGCTTGATCAGTTTTTGTGCCAGGTGGTATGACTTGGTCATCAAGGTCCCTGTCTCGCTGGTTTCGGTGTGGGTGTTTCCTACAAAGGGACCAAAGGTGTTTAACAAACGTTCTTCGATCGGGTGATATAATCGCCCACTGGCTATCCAGTCGGCGTAAATGAGGGGCTTTTCACCGGTTGGAGTATGGAAAAGTACTTCATTCCCAACTGTTTTGTCCCTGAATTCTTTAAAATAGTTCTGCATCTTGTAATAAAAATAAACCTGTTAATGCTTTAGGTGGATGTATGTAAATATTAAAACATTGCTATACAATAATATAACTTATTGCAGGCAATAATTCAATTCTTTTGCAAATGTAGATATTTCAGTGGATTAGAACAGGGGAAGTAACATTATTTTAAAAGTCTGCACAAACTTTTAAATTCTCCATTTCGAGTGTGCCTCCCTCGACGGTCAGAGTGATCCAGTTGTTGTCGAGACGGTACCAACGATCCTGATTGACAATTCTGATAACATAATCAATATACTGTCCTCCTTTAAGAAGATTCCTATATACAATTCCTCCGTTTTTCTGGGCATCCTGCCCATAATTGATGTATAATCTGGGAGTTCCGACTCCACTGTTTTTCACCCTGGCCAGTATGTAATGGTTGGTTCTTTTGGTCATCTCTATGGCTTTAAAGGGAAGTTTAACTTCTTTGCCTTCTGCGATAGTGGGTGTAGGGGGTGTAAGCGTGAGGATTGATTTTTTATCAAGATAATTGATAATCCTGTTGATCTGATTACCTGAAAGCGTATCGGCAGTTTTGGCTTTAAGGGCTTTCAGATAATTGTCCATTGCAATATCCCAGTTCTTTGCCTGAAATGCTTTGCCGGCATCTGAGATATATCCTGTATATGCAATCTTATACTGTGCTTCAAGTTCTTTTATTTTCGCAGTCAGCTCGGTCATTTTTTGTTTGGGGTAACCCTCCTTAGGTTGAAGAGAAGACGCTTTACTGAAAGATTGGTATGCACCCTGATAATCTTCCTGACCGAGTAAAGATTCAGCAATAACAATGGTCTCTTTATATTTTTTACTGTTTTCAGCTTCAGTAATTGCTTCTATTTTGCCTATTTCCAGTAATTTATCCTGTGGATACTTATCATCCGGTTTTATAGAACGGGCCTGCTCGTATGCTTTCTTTGCTTCGGTAAGGTTATTGTTATGCATATAGCTGTCTGCCTTAGCGATGATTCCTTTAAAGTCTTTTTCGAGATTTTGTTCAACCCCTAACCTGTCACGAAGCGTTATGAGTATGTTTCCCAAGACAACATTATCGGGATTGATTGCTGTAGCCTTTTCATAGTAGGTAATAGCCTGTTGAGTGTTTTTAGATGCAACAGCTTTTTCAGCAGCAAGGATTATATCGTTGTAGGCTCGTTGATCCTTCTTTTGCTTATCGATTAGAGCAAGAGTTTTTGGAGTTTCAGTTTTCAGACTTACTTCTGCTTTTGAGAAATCTGTTTTAGAAGTAGAAGCTGAAATAGTGGCAAGCCGGCCTTTTATGAATTCCGACTCAGGTTTAAGTTCAAGAGATTGTTTATATTCTATCTGAGCCAGGTTAAAGTTACCTGCTTTGAAATACTTTTCAGCATTTAAAAGGCTTTCTTCAAAGATTGAATCGTTCCTATGTTGTGTAATTGCTTTACGGTCGATCTCAGCTAGTTTCAAACGGGGATACTCATCTGAGGGATTCATTGTTATTGCCTTGTCATAATCTATCCGGGCAAAACCTATTTCTCCTACTTTAAGGTAGAGATCAGCCTCTTCAATGAGTTGTTTATAAGTGAGAATGTTTTGAGCCGATAACGCTGCAGTGGCCACTAAAGCCAAAAGCAAAAAAACAATTTTAAGACCCAACTTCATGCCTGTTTTATTTCATGTATATAATAATAACCTCAACACTGCATTAAAAGTTCAGAACCATCGATAATTCCATCTTTAATGATCAATCGGCGGTCAGCCATTTCGGCCAGTTCTTCGTTGTGGGTGACGATTACAAATGTCTGCTTAAACTCTTCCCTTAAGCGGAAAAAGAGTTTGTGGAGTTCTTTGGCATTGATTGAGTCGAGGTTGCCTGATGGCTCATCGGCCAGAACCACAGCAGGTTGGTTGATGAGTGCACGGGCAACTGCAATCCGTTGTTGTTCTCCACCTGAGAGTGCTGATGGTTTGTGTTCCATCCGGTCAGCTAGTCCTAGAGAGATGAGTAGTTTTTTTGCACGGTTTTCTGCTTCCCTTTTACCAACGCCGGCAATAAATGCAGGGATACAGACATTTTCCAAAGCAGTAAATTCGGGCAACAGATGATGAAACTGAAAAACAAACCCAATATTTTTGTTTCTGAAAGCTGAGAGCTTACGATCTGACAGACTTTCAGTATCTGTACCTGCAATCTGGAGTATTCCTGAATCTGGTCTGTCGAGGGTGCCCATAATATGAAGCAACGTACTTTTCCCAGCGCCTGAAGCGCCTACGATAGAAACAATTTCACCGGATGAAATCGAAAGTGAAATTCCTTTCAGTACCTTCAATGCACCGTATGATTTATGGATGTCTTTTACAATAATCATGTTCCAAAGTTAATAAAAAACTGGCGATCCCGGCTAGTTATGTTTCTTAAATCTGCTTTTCAGATTCTGGTAATCCAGATAATACAATATGCGTAATGAGAAGCTATTTAACTGTGGGGCATCAAGTGTTTCACGAAAGTTGCGTGTGTAACTCTGCATGATTTCACTGTTTTCAGTTATGATGGCATTTTTCCACACCATGCTCAAATTGCTTCCGGGCGCTAATTCCCAATTGAAAGTGAGGTCAACATTAAAGCTATTGAAATTGAAATCATGATTTCCGGAATAAGTTACATTATCACTTAATCTGCCTTCATTACCAAGCGTATAGTATCTATTGTAAATACCCTTCATCCAATAATGGCGTAGCCATACATTCAATGATAAATTGTTTTGGAACAGATATCTGCCACTAAAAGCATTTTCAATACTCGTTATGTTTCTCCGGCCAAAGAAAATATTCTGATTGTCAGTACTGACAAAGCCTTTATCATTTGAAATATATTCGAGTGTAAAGGCGTGATTTATCAATAGCTTATCACTTACTCTCAGGATTGGACTTATAGTAATCCAACGATCAAAGAAAGCATACCGGTTTGTAGTAAAACTTAAAAACATATCCAATGCAAAGGGTTTTCGATAATCTGAGGAGATCCCAAAATGTTCGGTCATCAGTCCGGGGCGGAGATAGAAACTACCCTCTTTTCTTGGTTCATAATAATCATGCAGATCCGAGACATCTCTCGAAACAAAACCCCAAAAAGTAAGATAGTTCATGAATGTAGTTTCATTTTCGATCCTAATCTGATTGCTTGTCGTCTGACCTGTTTGATAATGCGATGTATTTGTATAACTATAAACGGTAATCATATCGCGTATGATGCCGACAGGTTGAAAGATATTGTGTGATACAGAAGCAATATTTGTGACCTCACTCACTGTTCGGTTTAATCCAAGATCATTGATATCAAATTTATTGTCAATAACACTGTGAGAAAGCGAAAACTGAACCTTTCCACTCACTTTTTGCAATTGGGCGTTATATCTGTATCCATTTTTGGTGGTTGTGGCACCAGGTTCCAATCCGGGAATATGATAAACATTACTGATCTCTCCACTGGTCAGGATGCGGTAAGTATTGTTCTTATTATAAAGTGTAAATCCTGCTCCACTTGCATTGGAACGACGATTGTTACCCCATCTGTATGTGTTTGTATTGATCAGATACATCGATGAATTGTGTTTCAATGCCTGATCCAATACAACAATATTATAATTTGTCTGTGGATCTGTCAGAACCTTTCGTTTAACGCCTTCGCTGTTTTCGATCTCAGCATAGGTATCACCGGTTATTGCATTGAAAAATCCTACAGCCAGTCCCGAACCGGAACGGCCTGAAAGCTTTGTCGCATTAATTAGCTTGGCCTCCGTAGGATTTTTGATCACCTTTTCATTTGCCTGCAGATTTTCATAAGGCAGACTGAAGTTGATGGGTATACGTCCAATACGTCGTGAATAGAACAGATTACTGCGTTGGAAAAGATCAATGGCCTCTTTGAAAAATGACCGTTGTTCCGTATAGACAGTCTCGAAGGCTGTGAGATTCTTGATCTGATTATCTGTCTTTACCTGACTGAAATCAGGCATCAGTGTCATATCCAATGTGAAGGCCTCATTGAGTCCATACTTCAAATCCATTCCTCCGTTGAAAGATGTAGACCAGTTACTGACACCCTTTTGATTATAAGGATAATTTTCGGCATAAGCAGAAAAATAAGGGCTCAGTGAAAGTCTTAATGGCGCTTTGATTGAAGATATGTCATTAAGCTGGCCCCAAAATAACATATTGTTGAGCTTTCCCTGTTCTTCAAGTCCCCACTGATCCGTTTCGCGATACCTTCGGATATAACGTACGAGCTGCATCCTCCAATTTTGTTTATCTTTTCCTGGAAATCTGATTGCCGAATAGGGAATCTTTATTTCTACCGTCCAACCCTCACTGGTTATTTTTACTGCACTTTGCCATACAGCATTAAATGTCTTGTCTAATTTACGAGAATCCATCTGTACTCCTGAAGCTGTCACACTAAAATAATATGCATCAATTTGGGTATTGTATGTGTCAAGAGCAAATGTAAAGTTATCGGCATTGAGGTTACCATCATCTCTGTTTCCCAGTTGCCTTAAGATACTATCAGGATGTGGATCATACATTTTTGCAGAGATGTAGATTGCAGCATCATCATATAGCACCCGGACCTCAGTTCTGAAACTTGGATTTCTGTTGTATAATGGGAGTTGCTGTCTGAAATCCTGAATAATAGGAGCATTGTTCCATGCAGAATCATTCAGTATACCATCTATTTTTGGTTCTGTGACAGTGCGGGTAGCAAAAACAGATTTTCGATCGTTTGCGCCAAATGATTGTACGATGAAAAACAATGAAATTATAATCAGTAAATAACGAGACATTCTATGGTGATTGTGTTGTTTTAATATCAGAATAAAGGTAAGCAAAAATAGGGAAAAGCTGCTTTCAAAAGGCATCTATTTTAAGACCTTTCAAAATATTCCTTCATCACTTTACCTGAAGAATGGTTGTTGCAAAAGAAAAATGTACTAAGTTTGAACAAAATTACCTTAAACCGCTTTTGATAGTTAAATTACAAAAAGAGACATTATGAATCTTCATGAATACCAGGCTAAAGAAATTCTTAAAAAATATGGAGTACCTGTAGGTGAGGGTATTGTAGCATCAACTCCCGATGAAGCAGTCGACGCGGCAAAACGACTCACCGCAAGCAATGGTTCACAGGCATGGGTGGTAAAAGCACAAATTCACGCAGGAGGACGAGGCAAAGGGGGCGGAGTGAAATTTGCAACCACCCTTGATGCAGTTCGCGAAAAAGCATCCAATATTCTTGGAATGCATCTTGTTACACCCCAAACCAGTTCCGAAGGTAAGCTTGTCCGGTTGGTTTATGTACAGGAGGATGCTTATTTCGATGGGCCAAGTCCCAGAAAAGAATTTTATTTCAGTATGTTACTCGACCGTGCAAAGAGTCAGTTGATGTTTATGTATTCACCCAAGGGTGGTATGGACATCGAAGAGGTTGCTGAACATACTCCGGAATTGATTTTTGTTGAACACATCGACCCAACTGTTGGATTGAAAGATTTTCAGTGCCGGAAGATTGCCAATAATTATGGTCTGACCGGAACAGCTTTTAAAAATATGGTTCAATTTGTACGTTGCATCTATAACGCATATATCGGAACGGATGCAACCCTGTTTGAAATTAACCCATTACTTAAAGCTGCCGATGATCGCATCATGGCCATCGATGCTAAAGTAGTTCTGGACAACAATGCCCTTTATCGCCATCCTGATCTTGCTGCATTGCGAGATACCAATGAAGAAGATCCAATGGAAGTTGAGGCTGGGTCATATGATCTGAATTATGTGAAATTGAATGGAAATGTAGGCTGTATGGTTAACGGAGCCGGACTTGCAATGGCAACCATGGATATTATTAAACTATCGGGTGGTGATCCGGCAAACTTTTTGGATGTCGGTGGTACGGCCAATGCACAACGTGTCGAACAAGGTTTTCGTATCATTCTATCCGATCCCAATGTCAAGGTGATTTTGGTGAATATCTTTGGTGGTATTGTACGCTGCGATCGTGTAGCACAAGGTATTGTTGATGCTTACAATAACATTGGCGATATCAATGTACCCATTATTGTCCGTCTGCAGGGAACCAATGCCATTGAAGCAAAAGTGATCATTGAAGAGTCGGGGCTGAAAGTTTATCCTGCTGTTAAACTCGAAGAAGCAGCTGCATTGGTGAAAAAACTTGTGGGTTAATAAACTTAAATTCAAACTTTGATTTTTAATTTTAAAGAAATTAAAAATTGATTTTTTAATAATCTTATATGATGAAAAAAGCAGGAGTTCTAATCCTATTTCTGATGTTTGCTTTGTGCATGACCGTGTCATATGCCCAATCTTCACAACCCAAACAAATTGTTAAAATGATAAATACGGTGGCAAGTGCTGAGATGATTAAAAAGAATCTCAAAAATAAAAATTTTGTCATCCTTGATGTACGTACACCAAAGGAATATGCAGAAGGTCATTTGGCTAATGCGACAAATATTGATTTTAATGCAATCGATTTTGCTGAAAAGGTGGGTAAACTAGATAAATCGAAAACGTATTTGGTATATTGCCGTTCAGGTCACAGAAGCGCCAGTGCCGTGGAGGTCATGAAAACTCAGTTATTCCAGACGATTTACAATCTGGATGGAGGAATTACACAATGGACAACTGACAAAAATCCTGTAGTTAAATAAGCAGTTTTTCAATCGCTGAATTCAAACAAAAGAGATGCTCAAAGGCATCTCTTTTGTTAAACCATTGTTAAATTCAAAGATTTCGAACAACGTTGCATAAAACTTGTTTAAGTTTGTACACTTATAAAACCCAATGCTGAAAAAGATTGTACATATTGTGTTTGGTATTTTACTGATTGTGGCCACGACCGGCTTTACCATCAGCAAACACTATTGTGGCAATCATCTCTTCTCAGTTTCTATATTCAAAGCCGATAATTGTGGCTGCGGGGATAAATGCAAAGATTGTCACACCGACTTAAAAGTA
>Ga0209748_1000593_pt1 | contig 18774 bp, 18 predicted proteins | sample BarGraIncu00421A_FD_185490 | JGI IMG/M metagenome (GOLD analysis project Ga0209748, IMG submission 185490) | Arctic peat soil microbial communities from Barrow, Alaska - Barrow Graham LP Incubations 004-21A (SPAdes) (version 2) | ecosystem: Environmental > Terrestrial > Soil > Wetlands > Peat... | reverse complement strand
AAGAAAAACAAAGATGCATACGATATGCTAATCAAGAAGCTCGGCCTTCGTAAATAATGAACTTATACGAGGCTCCTGCGGGGGTCTCTAATTAGTTCATTAATAAACAGGCAGTAGGGATCAGAGCAGGGAGCAAGACGCTTCTTACCCTGACTCCTACTCCAAAGAAAGGAGCACTATGAGCTCAAACAAGGTCTCGACATTCGAGACAGATTTTAATGGTACCAAACTGGTACTAGAAACAGGCCGCATGGGCCTACTCGCCGATGGCGCAGTCGTTGCTAAATACAACGATTCTGTCGTCCTGGCGACCGTAGTTGTGTCAAAAAACGTGAAAGAAGGGCAAGATTTCTTCCCACTTTCAGTCGAATTCCAAGACAAGTGGTATGCCACTGGCAAGATTAGCGGATCTCGCTTTATCAAACGTGAAGGCCGCCCATCGGAGCTAGCCATCCTTAGGTCTCGTATGATTGACCGCCCTATCCGCCCAATGTTTCCAAAAGGCTATCTAAACGAAGTGCAGGTGATTATTTCACCTTTATCACTCGATATGACTATCGATCCTGCGGTACTTGGTATGAATGCCGCATCAGCAGCCCTCATGCTTACTGGTGCCCCATTTGAGGGCCCACTAGCCGCTGTTCGTGTTGGGCAAATTAAGGGTGAGCTAGTTGCTAATCCTACCGAAGAGCAGATGCTAGAGTCTGACCTAGACCTACTAGTCGCTGGCTCAGACGAAGCCATCACTATGATTGAAGGTAGCGCACAACAGTTGTCCGACGAGCGTGTCGCTGAAGCACTAGAGTTCGCTCACAACGCTATTCAGAGCAGCATCAAACTGCAAAAGCAGATGGTGAAGGACCTAGCGGTAAAAGCTAAAGAATTTAAGCTAAATTTGCCAAACGAAAACGCCTATGCAGAAGTCTCTAAGTATCTCGAGAGTCGTCTCGGCGAATCTATCCGTCACAAAGACAAGATTGAGCGCAATATGCTGATATCCGGTCTTGAGGACATGGTTCAAGCCGAATTCCTAGAAAAATTTGAAGAAGCTGACCTAAAGGCTGCTTTTGACAAGGCTATCAAGGGCGAGGTTCGTCGCTCTATCCTCGAAGAAGGTATTCGCCCAGACCATCGCAAGATGGATGAGATCCGCGAGCTATCTAGTGAAGTCAGCATCTTGCCTCGTACTCATGGTTCTGCCCTATTCCAACGTGGTCAGACTCAGATACTCTCGATTGTCACACTCGCATCACCTAGTAAGGCACAACTTGTTGAGAGCATGGACCAGGAGTTTAGCAAGCGTTATATGCACCACTACATCGACACACCAGCTAGCTACGGCGAAACTGGCCGCATCGGTGCAGGGCGTCGCGCTATCGGACATGGTTTCCTGGCCGAACGAGCCCTCGAAGCCGTACTTCCTTCCGACAAGGACTTCCCATATACTATCCGCGTGGCCTCTGAAGTACTTAGCTGTAATGGCTCGAGCTCCATGGGTTCAGTTTGCGGTAGCTCACTTGCACTGATGGACGCTGGTGTACCAATCACAGATTCTGTGGCCGGTATCGCTATCGGTCTCATCACTACAGATGGTACTCTGGCCCATAAATATGAGATATTAACCGACATCCAAGGCGCCGAGGACTTTGCTGGCGATATGGACTTCAAACTGGCTGGCTCACGCAAAGGCATCACTGCCATCCAGATGGATATCAAGGTAAAGGGCCTGACCATCAAATTCTTAAGGGAAGTGATGGCTCGTGCTACTACCGCAAAATTACAGATTCTCGATGTCATGGACGCTGCTATCAGCAAACCGGCTGAAATGTCTCCATACGCGCCTAGACTGACTACTTTGCAAATAAACCCAGACAAGATTCGTGAAGTTATCGGTAAGGGCGGCGAAGTGATCAACAAGATTATCGCTGAAACCGGTGTCGAGATAGACATCGAAGATGACGGCACCGTTGTGGTGGCTGCTGTCGACGGTGAAGCCGCTGAGAAAGCTATTAACTGGATCAAATCTATCGTCGCCGAGCCTGAAGTAGGCAAAATCTACGATGGTCACGTCGTGAAGCTAATGGACTTCGGCGCATTCGTCGAGTTCATGCCTGGCAAAGAAGGCCTAGTCCACGTCTCACAGATCAGCAATGATCGTGTTGAGAAAGTCTCTGACGTTCTCAAAGAAGGCCAGGAAGTGAAGGTTAAGCTCACCGAGATTGACTCACAAGGTCGCAACAACCTGTCGATGAAGGCAGCATTACCAAAGGAATAATAAAAAAGAGGTCGAAAGGCCTCTTTTTTGATATAATGTAAAAAATGAAAGGGGGAATATGGCTGTAGAAAATCAGAACGAAGTCCAACCTGAAGAAATGCGAACACCGTTCACCGATGAACAGAAAGATAAAATACAAATGTTCGTAGGAAAGCTGTATTCAAGAGAAGGCTTCAAGCAGGCTCAAGGGTTTACCGACGTCGACGAAAAATGGGCACGAGACTCATTGGAGTTGATGGGCTGTGATCTTACCAGGACAGACGCTCTCGCAATGGCCGACCTTAGCATTGGACAGTATGCTGACATGATCATCATGAAGGGACGAGCACCAGAGTCACAGACCGCTGAAACAGAGTAAGCTTAATGAAAATCGCGGTTATTAGTGATATCCACGGCAATATGGCCTACCTCGAAAGAGCGAAGGCCATTATTGATATCGAAAAGCTGGAAATCGTAATTTGCTGTGGTGATATCCAGGACGAAGATTGTTTCAAAACACTAGACTCTTGGAAACAGAAAGTCTATATAGCGCTTGGGAATGCTGACTACAAGATACGTGAATCACTTGGCCGCGGCACTCTGTGGGCTGAGCATGCCGAGGTATTCCTAGATTACGGGGTTTTGAACGTGGATGGCGCCAAGATTGCCTATTGTCATTACGATAGCCTGGCCAAAAAGCTGGCCCAGGACGAGAGATTTGATATCATTTTCTACGGCCACACTCACACGCCCTGGGAGGAAAAGATTGGCAAAACCGTACTCCTGAACCCCGGCGAAATCACGGCTCAATTCGGCAAACCCACCTTCGCCATCTACGACCTCAAAACCATGAAGGCGGAACTAAAACTACTAATATGAGCGATGGTAGCGCGACCGCTCTTTCATCGCTCATTTCATACCCCGAACCACTATAGAATGACGTTGTGTTTAAGACGAAGTCATTGACTTTTCACCACTTCTCTGCTACTATATATACAACATTTTTAGTCCTCCAAACCATTTATGAGTATTACCAAAGAAGAAATTAGTCGTGCTGTTTCTCTGGTTGAGATAAAGGAACTCGTGAGCAAATGCGAGCGCTGTTCTCTGTATGCAACCAAGACAAATGACGTTGTCGGTGTCGGAAACGAAAACGCCGACATCATGTTTATCGGTGAGGCTCCGGGTAAGAATGAGGACGAGCAAGGAGAGCCATTTGTGGGTGCTGCGGGCAAGTTACTGAATGAAATGTTAGCCGGTATCAACCTAAAACGTGAAGATATCTACATTGCCAACGTGCTAAAACACCGCCCACCATCCAATCGCGATCCACTGCCAGCCGAGGCCGAAGCCTGCTGGCCATATCTCAAGCGTCAGATAGAGCTGATTAATCCAAAATTAATCGTCTTTCTCGGGCGACATGCTACGCACAGATATTTTCCTGAAATGAAGATATCTGAAGCACACGGAAATGCCTTCCGCACTGAAAAGTGGGGTCGCAAGCAAGTTTTCCTGGCGCTTTATCATCCCGCAGCTGCCCTATATAACGGCGGCATGAAGGCAACATTAGTCGCGGATTTCAATAAAATACCAAAGATATTAGAAAAAATTATTAAAGAAGGGAACTAAAAACCGAATATGGAAAAAGTTCAGAAAAAACCAGAAAAAAGGTCCTTTAGACAAGGGCCACAGAGAACGGACGATCCGTTACTTAAAAGAATGAATATCAAAACTAACGCTGACGCCGTGCAGCAATCTTCACAAACGAAAGATCTGAAGCGCGGACTACTCAAGGTCACTCCACTGGGTGGCTTGGGCGAAGTCGGCAAAAACCTGACAGTTTATGAATACGAAGATGACATCATCATCGTCGACATGGGCTTCATGTTCCCAGATAGCGACATGCTCGGGATTGACTACATCATCCCAGACATCGCCTATCTCGAGGACAAAAAAGACAAGGTGCGTGGCATCGTGATCACTCATGGTCACGAGGACCACATTGGCGCTATACCTTTCTTATGGCCAAAGCTAAATTGCCCTATCTACGGCACCAAGCTAACCATGGGCATGATCGAAGCCAAACTCTCTGAGTACCGTTTCGGTACTGAAGGCATGCTAAACGTGATAGATCCAGAGAAAGACGTGCTGAAACTAGGCGCTTTCGAAGTCGAGGCTTTCCGCGTCACTCACTCTATTCCAGACGCTGTCGGTTACTCCATCAAAACGCCTCTCGGGAGAGTAATCTACACCGGCGACTTCAAAATCGACCACTCGCCTATGGACGGTCGCAAGATCGACTGGGACAAACTATCCAAGTTTGCCCACGAAGGCGTGCTGTTGCTGCTCTCGGACAGTACCAATGCCGAGCAGCCTGGCTTCTCAATGAGCGAACGCTCACTTGAGCAGAGCTTCGAAGACCTCTTTGACAAGGCCAAAGGCCGTGTGATTGTGGCTTCGTTTGCGTCTCAGATCAATCGTATCCAGATGATTATCGACTCATCCCGCGACCACGGGCGTAAACTCGCCTTCTCAGGCCGTTCGCTGCTTAAAAACGTGGAAATCGCCGTTCGTCTTGGGTACCTCAAGGTACCTGCCGGCATGGTGGTTCGCATCCAGGAGATAAGCAAATACCCAGACAATATGGTCACCATTATGAGCACAGGCTCACAAGGTGAGGCTATGTCTGCCCTATCTCGAATGGCTCGCGGTGAGCACAAAAACATCAAAATCAAGAAGGGTGACACTGTCATCTTCTCGAGCTCGCCAATCCCTGGTAACGAATCTTCTATCACTGGCGTTATCGACGACTTATTCCGTGAAGGTGCCAACGTAGTATTCGATGCTGAACGTAGCCGTACTCACGTGACTGGTCACCCTTGCCGCGAAGAGATCAAGATGATGATTGCCTTTCTGATGCCAAAGTATTTCTCACCATGGCATGGTGAACGTCACATGCTCGTGCGCCACGCCGAAGTGGCCGCAGAAGTGGGTGTGGTTCCAGAGAATATCTTTATCCTAGACAACGGTAATCAGATACTGATCGACGAACGCGGCGCCCGAATGGGTGACGCGAAGGTCCAGAACGGTATCATTCTGATTGATGGTCTCGGTATCGGTGATGTTGGTGAAATCGTTCTTCGTGAACGTAAGTCTATGTCTACTGAAGGCATCTTCGTTGTTATCTGTACTGTCGATCGCAAGACTGGCAAGATGATCACTAGCCCAGATATTATCTCTCGTGGATTTATTTACATGAGAGAGAATGAAAAGCTAGTGGCGAGTGCTAGATCCGAAGTAAAGCGTATCGTTGAGAGTGTTGGCAAGGACGGCACAGGCCAGAATTTCCAGAATCTCAAGGTAAAACTACGCGAATCCATCGGCGATCTGCTCTACAACGAGACGCAGAGACGACCACTCATCGTACCGGTTGTTATCGAAGTATAATAAAAGCCCCTCAAAAGAGGGGTTTTTTAGTTTCTAGTTCTGAGTTTCGAGTTTCAAGTTTCGATTTTCCCTCCGAAAATTCATCACAGCCCTCTCTTTACGCGACCTGCAAAATACAGCGAGCGACGCCCCGAGCGACTATCACAAAAGACAATGTCTGAGCATAACGAGTTTTGGCTTTTGTGAGAGAGTGAGGCAGGCGCGACACTGGCGATTTTGTACGGAGCGGCAGTTTTGCGCTACTTTTGCTGCCAAAAGTGGCAAATAGATTAAAAAGTAGATCCTGAAACGAGTTCAGGATGGCGTGGGGACTGGATTCCAGCCTTCGCTCCTCGAGTCTGAGCGACATCGGAGCCGATGGCTGGAATGACGAGGAGAATATTGTCTTTATTCCCCCGGCCAAAAGTGCTACAATAAACACGTTTAAATAGGACTAAAATGGGAAGACACAGAGGCCCAGGCCGACCAAAAGGCTCCACCAATAAAAAAATAACCAAACAAACCTACGGCGCTCTAGCGACTATAGATCCGGTTGTTCGCAACCAGATCATCGCAATAGTGCTACTACTTTTGGCGTTTGTGATACTGGTAAGTGCCTTCGGCTTCGCTGGGAGTCTCGGTATATACCTGAATCTGTATTTGCGCCTAGCTATCGGTTGGACCGTCTTTGTAACTCCATTAATTCTCACCGGCATAGCTTATTCACTATTCAAGCCCGAAGAATATGAAATTACTGGACTCACTATTGCTGGACTCGTCGTACTTTTGGCTAGTTTTTCCGGTATTTTTCACATCTTTATAAGCTCCTCAACTACTGAAACCATGGCAAACGCCGGCAACGGTGGCGGACTTTTAGGACTCTATATCCAAAAGGGCATGCTCATGATACTTAATGCACCAGTGTCTTTCATCGTATTGCTGGCGCTAGCCATCGCAAGCGCCTTGCTCGCAACCAATACTCCTATCAGCGGGCTTTTCCACAAAAAAGACAAGGATGGCGAAAGAGTTGGCGGCAAGCATGACATTAAGATCAACGAGACTGGTCCGGTCCCTCGGACCAATCTGGCCGACTTTAAACGTGGCAAAGGTGCCGAACCCGTCATTCAGCCCGTAATGAGCACCGTAAATACTACTGGCTGGAAACTACCACCACTCACATTATTCGAAGAAATGACAACCCGCGCCGATAGCGGTAATGTCCGTGCCAATGCCGATACTATTCAGAAAACCCTCGCCAATTTCGGCCTTGAGGTCTCTATGTCTGATGTAAATGTCGGCCCTACCGTTACTCAATACACCCTAAAGCCAGACGATGGCGTGAAACTGGAAAAGATTACCGCCCTAGATAAGAACTTGGCCATGTCACTGGCAATGCACCCTATTCGTATCGAAGCTCCTATCCCAGGCAAGAGCCTAGTCGGTATCGAAGTGCCAAACAAGACGGCTCAGACCGTGCGCATGCGCAACATTCTGGCATCAGAAACCTTCAAAAATAGAAAGTCCAAGCTCTCGGTGGTCCTGGGACTCGATACGGCTGGGCATCCCCAGATTGCCGACATTGGCAAAATGCCTCATCTGCTTATCGCTGGTGCTACCGGTTCCGGTAAGTCAGTTTGTATAAACACAATCTTGCTTTCGCTTTTATATCAAAATTCTCCTCAGGAATTGAAAATTATCCTCGTTGATCCGAAGCGTGTGGAGCTATCTCTCTACAACAACATTCCGCACCTGCTAACTCCAGTGATTGTGGAGCCAGACAAGACTGTTAGCGCTCTCAAATGGTCTGTCGCCGAGATGGAAAGGCGTTATCACGTCCTCCAGCAAGCCGGCAAACGTAATATTACCGAATATAACGATGCCAAGGGCAACGAAGCCATGCCGTTTATTGTTATCGTGATAGACGAACTTGCCGACCTAATGGCTGTGTCCGCAAACGAGGTTGAAGCGCTTATCTGCCGCATCGCTCAAATGGCTCGTGCTGTTGGTATGCACCTTGTGGTTGCAACCCAGAGACCAAGTGTTGACGTCATTACTGGTCTCATCAAGGCGAACATCCCTACTCGTATCGCTTTCTCTGTAGCGTCAAATACCGACTCACGCACCATCCTAGACCAGGGTGGCGCCGAAAAGCTACTCGGTAATGGCGATATGCTGTTTATGTCCGCCGAGCTCTCCAAACCTCGCCGTATCCAAGGCGCGTACGTATCTGAACCAGAAGTATCTCAGATTACAGAGTTTGTGAAAAATCAAGGCGAGCCAGATTATAATGAAGAAATTCTGATACAACACGCCAAGATGAATGGCGGGATTGGTGGCGATTTCAGTGCCGTGGATGACGATCTGTTCTATGATGCCGCAGACTGCGTGATCCGTGCTGGCAAAGCCTCAGCTTCATTGCTGCAACGTCGCCTGCGTATCGGTTACGCTAGAGCAGCTAGGCTTTTGGACCTGTTAGAAGAACGCGGTGTGGTTGGCCCACAAGATGGTGCCAGACCTCGTGACGTCATGGTAGACGATATAAGTGAGATAGCTGAGGCGGGGGACGGGAGCGATGTCTGATGACTGCTGCAGTCAAATTTACTAGAAAGACCCTCCCACAAAAAGAAGGTCTCGGCGAAAAACTCGCCAAAAAGCGAATCTCTCTAGGACTTGACCCAAAGGATATAGAGAAAGCTATTCGCGTGCGCGCGAAACACATCGAGGCAATAGAGAATGGCCGTTACGACAGCTTGCCACCAGACGTTTATGTCCGCGGTTTTGTACGTAACTATGCGAACTTTCTGAAACTTGACCCAGATAAGGTCATGAAACTTTATGAACGTGAACGAGGGCTCATAGAAAATGTCCGAAAGGCCAAAGCTGGCGCTCCTATCGTAAAACCGTTGGCAACACCAAAAATTGTGATTACGCCAAAAACTATCACAGTGGGCGCCATAGTTTTCGCAGCTCTCAGCATCTTCTTATATATCGGTTGGCAGGTCGCTTTGCTCACATCACCGCCAAAACTTACTGTTACAAATCCAAAGGATAACGTGAACATCGCGGGGAATTCTGTAAATGTGGAAGGCACCACCGATACTGGAGCTTCGTTATTCATAAACGATGTCGAAATCGGTGTTGATCAGGACGGCAGTTTTAAAGAGAAGATTAGCCTGCAAAACGGCGTCAATATAATAAAAGTGAGAGCGCAAAACAAAATGGGCAAATATACTGAAATCAGAGACACTGTAGTCGCCACCTTTGCAAGCGAAGTCGCCTCTTCTACAGCTGCTGGTATAGAAGTAAAACTAACGATTGGGCCACGTTCAGCCAGTGTGCAGGTAGAGGTGGACGACAAGAATGTCACCGATAAGCCTATCGTAATGCTAGCCGGCGTCACCCAGACCTACAAAGGTACAGACAAGATCAAGATTACCACAAACGATGGCGGTTCTGTTGATGCGACCATAAATGGACAAGATATTGGTGTTCTTGGCAAGGCAAATGAGGCCGTGAACCGGGAATTTACAAAGGGTATGACAATAACCAAATAGGAGACCACACATGAGTAGCGATTATTCGTTTGATATTACTTGCGATTATGACCATCAAGAAATGGTAAATGCCATCGACCAGACTAGGCGCGAAATAGATAATCGTTACGACTTTAAGGGCGTGCTTATTGATATAAAACATGACGACAAAGCCGGCGAACTGACCATCCAAACCGACAGTGACTACAAGCTCACCGCAATCATCGATATCCTCGAATCAAAAATGGTCAAACGAGATATCTCTTTGAAAGTTCTCGATAAGTCAGCTGCCGTAGAGGCCGCGGGTGGAGATACTGTCCGCCAAAAAATAGTTTTGCGCAGTGGACTCAGTAGCGAGAATGCTAAAGCAATATCTAAGCTAATTCGCGAGCATTTCCCCAAAGCAAAGCCAAACATTCAAGGCGAAGAAGTCCGCGTAGTTTCAAAATCCAAGGATGAACTGCAGGAAATAATGGAATTACTAAGGGCAGAAAATCTAGATATGCCGCTGCAGTTTGGCAATTATCGTTAATGCTAAAGACATATAAACATTATAATGTTGCTGTGGTTGGAGGTGGGCCTGCGGGAATTATGGCAGCCATTTTTGCTGCCCGAGCGGATGCTAGTGTCGTATTACTTGAGAAGAATGAGGCAGTCGGTCGCAAAATACTGGCCACCGGTAATGGTCGTTGCAACATCACTAATCGCAACATTCCAATCAGTCGATATCACGGTAGCGACATTACTTTTGCCGAGCCAATCTTCGCAGATTTCGGCAGTCATGAGACAATTGAATTTTTCGAATCAATCGGAGTTCTCCTAAAAGAAGAAGATCGGGGCCGCATCTTCCCGCGCACCGACCAAGCTAGTACGGTTGTAAATGCATTAAGGGCAGAACTTACGAAATACGATGTCACTATCCATACCGGATTCACGGTAAAACGATTAGAGCCCGGCGAACCTTGGCATATATCTGACGAGAACGGCAAGCAGATCACGGCGGACAAAGTAATCCTCACCACAGGTGGTAAGGCAGCGCATCAGTTCGGTTCTAGCGGTGACGGGCTCTTTTGGGCAAAGAACTTCGGTCACGAGATAGTGCCAATACACGCTGCCCTAGTACCGCTAGAGACTACCGATGATTTTGTAAAAGATATCATGGGTATCCGTTTGGTTGCGCATGTTTCTTTGCTAGCGGATGGCAAACTAATTGCTAGCCGTGATGGCGATATCCTCTTCACTCATTATGGAATCTCCGGTCCAGCCGCTATGGGTCTCGCTCGCGAGGTTGACCCACTTCTGATTGCCGGCCGCAAAGCAGAACTTTCTATCGATATGATGCCCGATCTTACCGCCGAGAAATTGGACGAAACTATTGTTGGACTCGCTGCTGCAGACGGTAAAAAGGCTGTCAAAACGCTGCTAGCAGGGGTACTTCCCAAGAAGCTTGTACCACATATTTTGGCTACCTGTCGGATAAAAGATAACCAGAAGGCTGCAGAAATATCAAAATCCGTACGCCAGGATATTGTTAGCACAATCAAAGATTTCCGTCTTGGAATTTCAAAAGTTAGACCACTCAAAGAGGCACAAGTCACTGCCGGTGGCATAACTACATCAGAGGTAACCCCAAATCTCGAATCAAAAATTGTGCCGGGGCTTTATTTCGCTGGCGAGATACTAGATATCGACGGCGACTCGGGTGGTTTCAACCTGCAGTGGGCCTGGTCCAGCGGCAAAGTCGCCGGAGAAGCGGCAGCAAGAGGGGCAATCAGCCTTTTCTAACCCGCCAAACTAAGCTATAATCTATCTTATGAAAATGATTCGAACACAGCTGCACGAACAACTTCACAACCTTTCCAAAGTAGACCTCCACATTCACAGTAACTACTCAGATGGTGCTCCAACTATCGAAGCTATATTGGATTACGTCCAACACAAGACAAACCTGGACGTCATCGCCATCACAGACCACGACACCATTGAGGGTGCGCTCTATGCCAGGGAGCTAATGAAGAAGAAAAAGTACCGCTTCGAGCTGATAGTCGGTGAGGAAGTTTCATCAAATGAGGGTCACATTCTTGGGCTATTTCTACATAAACAAATACAGCCGGACATCCCTGCCCATGAAGTGCTCAAGCAGATTCACGAGCAAGGAGGTATCTCCATCGCAGCACATCCCTTCTATGAAAGCCGCATGAATAGCGGCAAGATCACCTGGGCCCATGGCGTTGGCACAATTACACTTCTGCAAGAGAAAAACCATTTCGATGCCATCGAAACTGTTAACGCTACACCAGTCTACGATGAGGAAAATCTTCGCGCTAAATACATCAATCGTCTACTGCTTTTCCTCGCCGAAACAGGTTCTAGCGACGCTCACATTCTCCAGGGTATTGGCAAGGGGTATACATTATTTGAAGGCAAAACAACTCATGCCGTCCGCGAAGCTATACTAAATCACGAAACCCAGGCTATGAACGATAAATGGGATATACTCGGCCTGTTTCGATATGGATATTTCTTTTTGCCTACAGGACTTAGAACAGTACTTAACACCATGCTACACGGGCGTCGAGATAAACAAGTGGAACTTGTGAATTTTCCTTCCAAACGGAAACTACGAAAAAAGGTCGTTGATGAGCCTATCGAGTAAAAAAGTTTTATTTATTTTGCCTCACTTTGATTTTCGAGACAAGGAATATACCTGGATAGTGGAGCGCCTGGACGAAGCCGGAATATCACATCAGGTAGCCTCGACCCATATGTCAGAAGCCCAGGGGCGTTTCGGGACAATTGTGCAGCCAGATGTACTACTCGAATTCGTCTCGTCTGGTGATTATGATGCTTTTGTTTTTGTTGGCGAGGAGGCCGCCAAGGAATATTACGCCGACCCAGAAATCGTAAAGATAGTTACAGATGCATTACTTACCCACAAAGTTGTTGCCGCCATCGGTTTCGCTGTTCCAATCCTGACATATTCTGGTCAAATCACAGGCAAAAAAGTCACCGGGCCTGATAGTACCCAGGCACAGATCGAGGACGCAGGCGCATATTATACGGGCGGACTTACCGAGCAAGACGGCGATATTATCACCGCGCACAACCCATATGCCACTAGGGAGCTTGCAGAAAGCCTAGTAAAAGCATTAGAATGGGCGGACGACAAAGAGCTTAGCGGAAGAACTTATTTGAGGTAGATATGCCAGAATTACCAGAAGTAGAGACCATCGCGATTCAGCTTCATGTGAGTCTAGCCGGCAAAAAAATTGTCGGCCTGAATGTTCTAAATCCCAAATCTTTTGTTGGCAAAGAGACAGATGTCGTCGGCCATAAGATAATTTCTATACATCGTCGCGCCAAAGTACTCGTTTTTGAACTTTCGAACGGCAAATTCATGCTCTTTCACCTAAAAATGACGGGGCAGCTTATCTATGTAGATAACTCCAGGCGTATCGTTGGTGGTCACGCCGATCACGATTGGCACGCAGTTCTACCGAACCAACACACCCGCATCATCTTTGATCTCGGTAAAGACCAGACCCTGTTTTTCAACGATATGCGCAAATTTGGTTGGTGCAAGGTGATGACAATCGCCGAAGTGGGCGAATACTTCACCAAATATGGACCAGAACCGCTCCCAAAAGTGGACATTTCGTATCTGGAAACTCGCGCCTTAAGAATGAAAAGCTCCGCTATCAAGAAATTCCTAATGGACCAAAATGTTATCTCCGGCATCGGCAACATCTACGCCGACGAGACTCTTTTCGCATCCAGAATTCACCCGAAACGACTTGTTTCTAGCCTAACAGATGCTGAATGGAAATGTATCGCAGATAATGCCGAGCGAATTCTGAAACTCGCCATATCAAAAGGCGGTACTACCGATAGCGATTACGTGAACGCATACGGCAAAAAGGGTGGGATGCAGGACTATCTCGCGGTTTATCATCACACCGGTGAACCTTGCCCCAACAAATGCGGCGGTGTGATAGAACGAATTGTCGTTGGTGGTCGTGGCACACATTTTTGTCCAAGCTGCCAAAAGGAGCCATCATGATTTATCTATTTTTTGGCAGCGATAGATATAGAGTGAACGAAAAAGTTCGCAAAATTTTGAATGCTCATCTGGGCAATGCTGGCGACATCAACATCTCGACCATAGAATCTGGCTTCAATTTTGCAAACATCAAAAATGAGGCGGAATCTTTGCCTTTTCTATCCGACAAACGCCTACTCGTTATCAAAAACATGATGCGCAGCAAAGACAAAACATTGCTCGAAAACACCGCTAAATGGCTACCAAATGTGCCCGAGTCTACCGATATTGTCTTCGTTGAGGACGAGGCACCAGATCAACGTATGGCACTCTATAAAGCCTTGGTAAAGACTGGTAAAGTCGAGGAACTCATCGAAATGAAACCAATCGAAGCGATTACCTGGCTAAAGAAACGTGCCGAGATATTTGAGGCAACCTTAGATTCCGATGCCGCAAGCCTGTTGCAACTATATTGCGGCAGTGATTTGGCCAGACTTGAGACAGAACTTTCCAAACTAGCCGCTTATAACAAGCACATTTCCAAAAAAAATGTTGAGTTACTCGTTGATCCAGGATTTTTTAATACTATCTTTGAACTCACCGATGCGCTCTCCGAGAAACGTGCCAAGCGCGCCCTAGATATCCTAACTCGCACACTTGATTCTGGCGAAAATGAGATATACCTCGTTTCTATGCTCGCGAGACAAGTCCGCAACTTGTTAATCGTAAAGGATCTTTCCGATCATCGCCTCAGTGAAAGTGAAATTGTCGGCAAGACTCATTTACATCCGTACGTAATTAAGAAATCCCTCTCACAATCACGCAATTTCACCAAAAATCAACTACTAGCGCTCCATGGCAGCCTGATCGAGCTGGACCTCGCGATGAAATCAACGAGCACAGACCCACGTGTTCTTTTGCAAAAGTTCGTCGCAGAGATGACAATCTAGAGGAACATGAAAACTCAACACAAAAAAGTAAACGTTTATCGCCGCCGGGCTTATCTGTGGCTTGTTTTTGGCACATTTGTTCTAACTGCCGGTTGCGCTTATATTTTCTGGCCACGTCCAAAGGCTTTGGAAGTAAGCCAGCAATCCTTACAAGTAGAAACACCTGTCACCGAAACTAAAGTTACCATCCCAGAAACTGCGAATTTGAATGTGCCCTATGCCCCCCAGGCCCCCTTTTCCAATTGGACTGTTCACGAAGAATCATGCGAAGAAGCTGCAATATATATGTACCATGGCTATTTAGAAAACCTCACATACACAGGCAACCGCGTTCCCGATGCCGAAGCCGACAGCGTATATAGACAGATGAAGGCATGGGAAGTAGACAAATACGGCAGCGAGCCGGATTTGACCATGACTGCACTCGGCGAATTTGCCCGCAGCTACTACGGTTACACGCCAACAGTGAAAGCAAACATTACCGCGGAAGACATTAAGGAAGCAGTATCAGCTGGTCATCCAGTAATCGTACCTGTGATGACTCACTCTCTAGAAAACAGTATGTACGGCCCTATTTCTGTCTACCATGTGCTGCTAATCAAGGGTTATGATGCCATTGGCGTGATTACCAATGATGCCGGCGTCGGCAACGGTATCGATAAACATTACGACTGGAACATTCTCTGGCAAGCCATCGACGCTCAAACCGCCAAAATGGGCCAAGGTCGCGACATGCTCTACTTGACCAAATAAAAAAGTCTTGACATCCCAAAGCAGTATACTGTACACTTTTAGTATACAATATTAAGTGAGGGTTTTATGCGTAAACTTACCCCAAAACAGAAGCAAGTACTCGAGTGGATCGAGGAATCTGTACAGTGTACAGGTCAAGCCCCTACAGTGCGTGAGCTTCAGGAGAAGCTCGGTTGCGCCTCTCCTATGGGTGCCGTCTCCCATCTAGACGCGCTGGAGGCCAAGGGCTACATCTCAAAGGTCGATGGCAAAGCCCGTGGCCTGATGTTGAACTCCAAAGAGAATATTAAATCCCGTGATGACATCGTCCAGGTACCACTGGTTGGCAATGTCGCCTGTGGTATGCCCATCTGGGCCGAGGAGATGATCGAAGACATCATTCCTGTACCTAGGGCTTTCGTCCGTTACACTCAGGACATCTTTATGCTTCGTGCCAAGGGTGATAGCATGAATCTGGCCGGCATTGACGAAGGCGACTACATTATATTTCACAAACAGGACTTCGCTGAAAATGGCGACAAAGTGGTCGTGCTTATTGGCTCTGATGCTACAGTGAAAAAGTTTGTCAAAGAGAAGAAACGGGCGTTATTTATGCCCATGTCCACGAATCCAATGCATTGCCCAATCGTTCCGGAAATTGGCACATTCATGATCCAGGGCAAAGTCATCGGTGTAATGAAGAATAATTTTTAGTGAGGAAAAAAATGACCGCTAATGAAACAAAAGCACGTGCAAAAGAGATTAATGACGCAAAGAAAATCCGCGATGACGCTCGTACAGATAACATCCAGATAGCCGTAGACGCCATTGAAAAGCAATTCGGCAAGGGATCCATCATGAAGCTCGGTGAGGCTAGTCAATTCACAGTAGAAGTCATTTCTACTGGTTCACTATCATTAGACCTAGCCCTCGGCGCCGGTGGCGTACCCAAAGGCCGTATTATAGAGATTTATGGCCCAGAATCGTCCGGTAAGACTACCCTGGCCTACCACGTAATCGCGCAAGCCCAGAAAAACGGCGGAATTGCCGCGTTCATAGATGCTGAGCACGCATTAGACCCTGAATATGCCAAAAATATCGGTGTAGATATAGATAAACTACTTATCTCTCAGCCAGACACCGGTGAACAGGCCCTGGAGATCACTGAGACCCTTGTACGCTCCAATTCTATAGATGTGCTAGTGGTGGACTCTGTCGCCGCCCTCGTACCCCGTGCAGAAATAGAAGGTGATATGGGAGACTCACACATGGGCCTACAGGCACGCCTCATGTCACAAGCCCTCCGCAAGCTGACTGGTGCAATCTCTAAGTCTAATACTGTCGTTATATTCATAAACCAAATTCGCATGAAAATCGGCGTGATGTTTGGTAACCCGGAGACCACCGCAGGTGGGCAAGCCTTGAAGTTTTACTCCTCCGTCCGCATGGACATTCGCCGCATGGAACAGCTAAAAGACGGGGATAATGTGATTGGCAATAAGGTGAAGGTGAAAATCGTCAAAAACAAGGTCGCCCCACCATTCCGTACCGCCGAATTCGATATTATGTTCAATGAGGGTATCTCCAAAGTGGGCGAAATTGTTGATCTGGGTGTGAAATTTAACATTGTCAGCAAGGCCGGTGCCTGGTACGAATATAAAGGTGAAAAAATAGGCCAGGGCCGGGAAGCCGCCAAGCAGTATTTGAAGGATAATCACAAGGTTGCAGAAGAAATTGAAATACTAATCCGTGAGGCTGCAAGTGAAAGTAACAAGCCTAGAACCCCAGAAAAAACGCAAGAATAGGCTCAACCTCTATATAGATGGCGAGTTCAAGGTCGGAATTGATGCGGGCACCGCAGCGAGTCTCGGCCTTTTCGTCGATAAAGAGATCGACGAAAGTGCCTTGAATGAAATAGGTGATGAAGAGTCGTATCAGCTCTGTTTGGACAAAGCCTTCCTGCTACTTTCTATCCGTATGCAAACTGAGCACGAACTTTGGGAGAAACTGGGTAAAAAATCTCTACGCAAGGATATCGGACGTACTATCGCCAGACTCAAGGAGCTCGGATACGTTGACGACGCGAAATTTGCTAAACTCTGGGTAGAGTCACGCTCAAACAGCCGCGGGTCACAGGTATTACGCACAGAACTAATCAAAAGGGGCATTAAACGAGAGGTAATAGACGAAGCCTTGTCAACTTTAGACCCAGACAAACAGCTTGAAGCAGCCCGAGATATTGTCAGAAGCAAAGATAAACCCGAATTTTCGAAAGATGAGCGCTTCAAAAAGCTCGGCGGCCTACTCGCCAGACGTGGTTTTAGCTACGATATAATTAAGAAGGCTCTCGAAAAAGAATAATCCCAATAAAAATACCGGCCCTTAGTCGTGGCCGGTATTTTAGTGCTTTTAATTTTGTACGCTTAGCACCTTGTAGGTAAACGCAAATGCGCATCCCCACATGAGTAATGGTAACATCCTACCTCACTTCTACGCATCTCAGCGCGTGAATTATTATAGGCTTATGTGCGAATAGTGTCAAGCGTGTGTTGTGGATAAAAGTACGAGTTTTCCTTTACAGAGCTTCGTATTTATGCTAAAATCTGTAGGCGTAAATAAGAATACAGGACAACTATGCCAATCATCAAATCCGCCATCAAGGCAATGAAACAGAACAACAAAGCCAAGGAGCGCAACCGCATTACTAAGGCTGATTTTCGTGCTAAGGTAAAGTCAGTACGTAAGGATATCGCTGTTGATGCGAAAAACGCCGAGAAAAATCTGGCTACCGCTATCCAAGCGATTGATAAAGCTACAAAAAAGGGTGTAATCCATAAAAAGGCCGCTGATCGTCGCAAATCACGCCTAATGCTCGCCGTAAACAAAGCAATCGGTAAGCCAGTGGTCATGAAAGCCGTAAAGGTGAAAACAGAGAAGCCAGTTGCAAAACCTGTTGCAAAAAAGACTCCTGCGAAGAAGGTTACTACAACCAAGAAAACTACTAAAAAAGAGGCCTAAGCCTCTTTTTTTATTTCAGCGTTACTCTATTTTGCGTCTCCCCAGTTATCAGCAACACCGATTTCGACAGTGACCGGTACGTCGAGCTTAACTACGTTTTCCATTTTGATTCTGACAAATTCTGATACTTGCTTAACATCAGCTTCCGGTACTTCAAAGACTAATTCATCATGTACAGTCAGAATCATACGGGTATTCTGACTGATATTGGCGAGTTCCTTATCAATTTCAATCATCGCAAGCTTGATCAAGTCTGCAGCCGTCCCCTGAATCGGCATGTTGGCAGCCATTCTCTCTCCGGAATTACGCACTGCGAAGTTTCCAGATGTTAGTTCTGGCAGATAGCGCCTACGGCCGAATAATGTTTCAGCAAAACCGCGTTCGCGAGCTACTTTTACCACATCATCGAGATATTTGCGGATACCATCATGAGTCTGGAAATACTTATCGATAAAGTCCCTCGCCTCACCATAGCTAAGCGTGCTCTGACGCTGCAAACCATGCGCCGATACACCATATACGATACCAAAATTCACCACTTTGGCGGTGCGGCGCATCTCTTTGGTCACCTTATCCTCAGGTACACCATAGACTCTAGCAGCGGTCGCTGTATGGACGTCTATCCCCTCGCGGAAAGCTTTGGTCATCTCGGCGTCTCCCGACATATGAGCGATGATGCGCAGTTCTATCTGTGAATAGTCTGCAGAAAGTAGTTTATATCCCGGTTCGGCAATAAAAGCTTTGCGGATTTCCATCCCAGCGTCGGTCCGGATAGGGATGTTTTGCAGATTTGGGTTTGTTGACGATAATCTACCAGTTGCT
>Ga0209748_1000591_pt1 | contig 18790 bp, 16 predicted proteins | sample BarGraIncu00421A_FD_185490 | JGI IMG/M metagenome (GOLD analysis project Ga0209748, IMG submission 185490) | Arctic peat soil microbial communities from Barrow, Alaska - Barrow Graham LP Incubations 004-21A (SPAdes) (version 2) | ecosystem: Environmental > Terrestrial > Soil > Wetlands > Peat... | reverse complement strand
ACATCAGCCATATCCACCATTCTGATAGGGGAGCCCAGTATTGTTGCAGCAACTATGTGAATTTGTTACTGGCTGCAGGATTAGGAATAAGTATGACCGAAAACGGGGACCCCTACGAGAATGCCATTGCCGAAAGGGTTAACGGAATACTCAAGTACGAGTTTAGCTTAAACCGTGTGTTTGCAGACCCTACCCAGGCCATTGAATCTGTTCAAAAAAGCATTAGGGCTTACAATCAACTAAGGCCTCACATGAGTTGCAATTACCTTACACCGGTGCAGGCACATCAAATGAAAGGTGTTTTGGAGAAAAAATGGAAACCGAAAGTAAAGCAAATAGAGAAAGAATTATTGATTGAAAGCTTTTAAATCAAAGAGCCATTTTACATAAATCATTTTTAAAAATGAATCAGAAAAAATCACTAACTTTAATTTATTAGAAATGTATACTTATTTTAGTGAAAAGAATTTTTACTGTATACTTTTTCTAGTAAAGCTTCTTAAAAGTGTATACCAATTTCAGTAAGGGACACTCCCGTAACTGACTGGTGTTTGACAGGTATTTGTCAGGTATTTGACAGGTGTTTGATTGGTGTGCAGTATACCAATCAAACACCTGTCAAATACCTAACAAAGACATAACCGTTACCAGTGCGAGAATAACTATCGAATAATCATCAAAGAAAGGTCAAAAAACAGACGTTTCAATAAGAAAAAATGGAGTCAAAAACCATTTAAGCCATATTGATCAGAACACTGAAAAACAGTCTATTACAACACTATTTATATGAAAACGATATTACTTAACCTCCTGTTACTCGTTGGTACATTCAATTTCGCAACCGGCCAGACCAATTTTTATGACAAGCTCTCTGACGCTGCCCTCGGATTGACAAAACAAAAGGTAGTTTACGACCCGTCCTATTTCACAATAAGCTATCCCAATGGCGACGTTCCTGCCGATAAAGGAGTCTGCACTGACGTTGTAATCCGGGCTTACCGAAAAGTCGGAATAGACCTGCAAAAGGAAGTTCATGAAGACATGACCGCAAACTTCAACAAGTATCCCAAAAAGTGGGGACTGAAGCATTCAAACACAAGCATAGACCACCGGCGCGTCCCCAATCTAATGGTTTTCTTTGCCCGTCATGGAAAGAACGAACCAATAACAGACAAACCGGACGATTATTTACCGGGCGACATTGTTTGCTGGAACCTGGGAGGAGCAATAACGCATATAGGACTTGTAGTGAACAAAAAATCGACAGACAGTAAAAGAAATTTAATCGTTCACAATATTGGTGGCGGACAGGTTCTTGCTGACTGCTTATTTGAATTTAAAATCATCGGGCATTATAGGTATGGGGAATAGTGGTTCTTACCTGACTGTATTTGATGATATTTTATTCTTTTTTCGTCTTCAAAATTTCTTGCTTTCTAATCGTCTTTAATCTCTACTGAAAGTCAAAAGCTGTCAGTTATGAACCATTTTAGTGATTTCATCCAAAAAAAGGGGGGGTTCATACAATAACTCCTCATTTAGTTGATTTTAATAAAATAAAAACAGTCCTTTACAAGACATTCAAAATAAAAATATTATTCCTTGAAATTAACTGAAACGACTTAATTTAAACTCTAAAACAAGATAAAAATGATTGAAGAAATTATTAATGGTGTTAAGTATAAATTACCAGAATCTCTTAGTAAATTTCAGAAGAGACTGTATGTTCATTTAATTAACTGGAAGTGGTCAAATATCACAAAAGAAGCAGGAATACATCACTATAAAGGGGATGAAATTCTATATGATGCAATTTTGCCTGAATCAGTTCATGAACAGTTCACTTTAATATATAAGCCCATTTTACAAGATTTGATAAAGCATCGGGAATTATTTGAGTTCAAATTGCACATTCATTTTTATCATATGGCAAGCTCACAAGCTGCCAATGTCAATCTCTTTTTACCAATACTACTGGATTCTAATGCAAATAAAGTTCTTAAACTGTTGAAACCGGATTTTGATAGTTTAGCAACACAATGTTTATACAAAGGTTTCCGCATTGAGTTTTGGGATGGAAATTCAACTAACGAAAAAGGATTACTAGGCGACCACAATGCAAGATCAGGAACTGATTCTGATATTGCTATTGCATATTATAATAAGAATAAAGAGCTTTGTTTATGGCTGATAGAGCATAAACTAACAGAAAATGAATTTACAGAATGTGGGGCTTTCAAAAGTAAAGGACGAGATAAAACAAAACATCTATGTGAGAAAAGCTTCACAGAAATATTGGCTAATAAAAACCTTTGTTACTACAATGATATTCGGAAATTTGATTATTGGAATATTACAGAAACAAACAAATCATTCTTTATAAATCACGATATGCAAGTTTCTTGTCCATTTATAGGGGGTATGAACCAATTATGGCGCAATCAGATGTTAGGACTTGCACTTGAAAATGAGGGAGTCTACAAACATGTTTATTTTTCAGTAGTTAAACATCCTGAAAATACTGCTCTTGATGAGTCGATTAAGCAATACAAAGAATTGGTTGGTGATAATCCCAAATTCTCAGTATTAACCTCTTCTGATATTCTAAAAGCAGCAAGTACAATTGGGGAAGAAAAGCTTGATGAGTGGATTAAATGGTATAAAGAACTATATTACATGGAATTAACAAAAATTGAATAATGGAGTTAATTGAATAATGGGCTGACCCCATTAATCTAAGTATGAATACCCTTGTGAAAAAGATTTGAGTCCTTAATATCATATATTACTGAAATTATTAAACTGTCTAAAAAAATAAATGGGAATGAGTACACTATAAATTGGTTTAGCTAGAAATATTTCATAAATTTGACTAAGGAAATTTTAAACTTGTAATTAGCCAAAGATTTATGTAAACAGTATCATTATACATTATTACAATACTTTAATTAACATAATTTGTTTCAAAAAAATAAAATCAAAATGGATCGACAAATATCGGAAGCTGAAAAAACACAAGTAAGAATGAATCAAATTGATCAAGATGGAGCCTTTAAATGTTTTATTTCAGGGGAAGTTATTGGAGATTCAGATGAAATCGAATATGATCATATTTTACCTTATTCTAAACAAGGTGATACCGATATTAATAATATTCGAATTGTAAAAAAAGAATATAATAGAAGAAAATCAGACCAATCCTTATATGAAGTCCGTGACAATATAAAACTCGAAAGGCTTTTCAACGATAAAAAAAATAATATTAAATTACAAGACATTTTCATTCTAAAGGATATTTCTAGAAAAGCATTTCATTTTAGTATTCTTGATGAAAATATAAAAATAGATGATGGAATTGATCAAAGGAACTTCATGTTATTAATTGACGATATATTGAATACACAATACTTTTATGGGCGTGTTCCTATAAAGTGGCTTGAAAATGATGACCAGGAAGGATTACAACCAAGAGTAATTGACTATAAAAGACTTATTTCTCTTCGTGACCACTTAAAGAACCATCCTCAACTTGCTCCATCAATCGCTCGCCTAGTCGATAATAAATTAAAGCTCTTTGATGGCCAACACAAACTTGCTGGTCAAGTTTTAAACAATGTTACAGAAGTCGACATTAAAGCATATATATCATCAGCAGAAGCAGATAAAGCTAAAAAGTTGTTTGATGATTTGATGATAACAAATCTTGACGCACATTCAAAACTAAAACAAATACCATTTTATACATCAACTTTATTAGACCGATTATCAGTAATATACAAAGATATGCTTGATGAATTCACAGTTAAAGTACCAGTGGATAGACATTCAGAAGAAAATTTTATTAATTTTCTGGTTACTGATAAACAGCATACTAGATCAGCAGCTAAACAAATGCTTAAAAGTGCAATAATAACTAATGCAGTCGAGTTATCTGATCTAAAGCCATTTACAGCTGAAGCTTCACGAGATTCAGGTTATGCGTTATCAATTGATTTACTGAAAATAGCTGTATTTCCAAACACGCTATTTTTAGAACCATCAACTGCAAATTTTAAATCAACTGGAGATTTTAGGGATTCAGAGCTTGAAAACTTTAAAGCCCTTGCTACATTAATAGCAGAATGTGGTTATCTTTCAACCTGGGTTCAAAATATACGTGGAAAAACATTAACGAATCTGGACCTTAAATCAAGAAGAATATGGCATAAAGGTGCTGTGCTAACATGGGCCCCATATTTAAAAAGTATATTAGGTATCTCATTCAATTTTATAACTAATGATGACAGAGAAAAACTCCTTTATCGTGCAACAATCGATGAGAATCAAAAAGACAGAATTAAAGTATGTTTAAATCGTCTTTTCAATCATCCGTTATGGGATGAACCAGAAGGTGAAATTGACAGTCTGTTAGTTTCGTCTAGAAAGCAAGATGATCTTTTTACAAGAAAAGGACTGACTGAAATGTATGTATTGACCGGATCAAATTAAATATTTAAAGGAAAAAGAAAGGAAAATTTGGGGAATGTGGTCAGCAGCTATAAATTTTAAGTATTACATATTTTGAGAAAGATGACTTTCCCCGATAAACTTCATTTTTTAGTAACTAATGCGATGAATTATGGCTGAAGATGATAAAAATATTATTGAATTGGGTAAGATTATTGACAAAAGCGAAGATGATTTTGAAAATAAACTTACATATATTACAGCTGGAGCACTTGGATTATCATTTGCTTTTATCGAAAAAATTGTAAATATTGAATCCTCAATTTATAAATGGATATTAATATCAGGTTGGTCTTTTTTAAGCATAACTCTTTTAATCAATCTTGTTTCTCATTTACTTTCAAAAAGAGTTGCTTATAACTTGATGAATGATTTGGAAATTCTTGATAAGGATGATTTAGATAAAGTTAATGATTTCAATAATAAAGTCTTATTCAAAAATTCGATAACAGAGAAAATCAATTACTTTACAGTTGGTTTTCTTATAATGGGGATATTATCAATAGTTCTTTTTAGTGCAATTAATATTTTAAAAGATGAAAAAGATACTAAAAGGTCAAATTCACATCAAATAGAAGTTTTTCGTAACAACGATAATATAAATGTTAAATACTATGATTTTTCACTTCAAATAAATGACACAAATTTAATAATAAAAAAAAATGGCCAAAACACCAAAAAAAACATCCTCAAGTAAAACAGGTACCATAAGAGTAAGAATAGCAGAAGGCAGGATCGCTAAAGTAAAAGTTACTCCTCCAAAAAAGATTAAATAATTCAAAAATGGATACATAAATAAAGGATACAATAAATATCTGTTTTAAAAAGTATCTGTTATTGCTGGTGAGTGGTTGACCTACTTTATCCAGTTAAGGTTATGTTTATCTTTATTTATCATCTTTGAAACATTTTTTTTGTAATTTATTTCAAATAATTTATTAATATGAGCTATCAGTTAATATTTATAAACAATGATTCCAAGGATATGGATTAGTGAAATGCAGTTCAGTGACAATACCAAAATCTCATTTGAAAAAAATGACATTGTAGTTTTTGTTGGGCCTAACAATGCAGGTAAAAGTGCATCATTAAAAGAGGCAACACAATTATTGAAAGCTAAAACAAATAAGGGCAAAGTCATTAAAAACATTATTATTGAAAAAGAGGGAGAAGAAATTGAATTTTTCAGTTTTCTTGAATCATTTTCAACGAAACAGTATTCCCATAATCCTGATGAACCAAGCTATCAAGGTCTTGGTTACAATATCTGGGCTCCAAATGCAAAAAACTGGTGGATTAATTATAAAAATGGGATAAGCGAAATGTTTTCGTTTTTTGTTAATATTCTAACAACAGAACAAAGACTTCAAGCATCTAATCCACCTACTAGCATTAAACTTACTACCCAAGCAATTGAGCATCCGATTCATTATTTGCAAAAAGACGATGAATTAGAAGGGAAATTTAGTGACTATTTCAGACAAGCTTTTGGCACAGATTTAATTGTTCATAGAAATGCAGGTAGAGAGGTTCCTTTGTATGTTGGCGATAAACCAGATCCGAAATCAGGTGAAGATAGGGTTTCATTAGGGTATTTAACCGACTTGGAGAAATTAGATTTACTTCATGAACAGGGTGATGGAATGAGAAGTTTTGTCGGAGTTTTATTGAATGCTTTTATATCAAGCTATTCTATTCTTTTTATAGACGAACCAGAAGCATTTTTGCATCCACCTCAAGCAAGGCTTTTAGCTAAGATGCTTGCTAAAGATTTGCCATCTAAAAAGCAAATGTTTCTTGCAACTCATAGTGAAGATTTCATAAAAGGACTTTTAGACGCAAGTATTTCAAATCTTAAAATAATACGTATTCAGAGAGATGGGAATATAAATAATGTTAGTTCACTTTCCAGTTCGGATATAAAAAGTGTTTGGAACGATTCACTATTGAGGCATTCTAATATTTTAAATGGACTTTTCCATTCAAAGGTTGTAATTTGTGAAAGTGATTCCGATTGTAGATTTTTTTCTGCAATTCTTTCATCTCATTACAATGACTCAGGAGAAATAGCACCAGATGTTTTGTTCATTCATTGTGGAGGGAAACACCGTATTCCTACAGTCATAATAGCATTAAAAAAGCTTAATGTTCCATTAAAAGTAGTTTCTGATTTTGACGTTCTAAATGAAATCAATCCTCTAAAAGAAATTTTTGAAGATTTGGGAGGTATTTGGAATGATGTTGAAAAAGACTGGAAACTTGTTAAAAATGAAATAGAACACAAAAGGCCTGAGCTTTTAACTGTTGATCTAAAAAATGATGTTGAATCCATTTTAAATTCCGAATCTGAAAGAATTTTTCCAAAGGAAAAAGTTAAAGAAATCCAGAAATTATTGAAGAAAACATCTGCTTGGAATGAAGCTAAAGAAATTGGTAAACCATTTATTCCAAGTGGTAGTGCTACACAAGCATTTGAGAGAATACAAATAAAATTAAAAGAAATGGGCTTTCTTATTCTTGAAGTTGGAGAATTAGAAGGTTTTGTAAGAAGCATTGGTAATCATGGGCCAAAATGGGTTAGTGAAGTACTTACAAAAGATTTAAAGACTGACAGTGAATTAGAGATTGCAAGACAGTTTGTGAAACAATTAATAAATTGATGCTTTTCTGAATTCATTTTTTTTACTGTCATTATCAAGAACAGTTTGAATTCTCTTTAAAATAAATGAAAATTTTTATACTTTAACCGAACAATTACCATATTATAAAAAATGCCTAATCAAAATCCGGAGCAAATAGCCAGAGACCAGATAGACGCCGCGTTAACGCTGTGTGGATGGAAGGTTCAAGGGAAAAAAGAGGTGAATCTTCATGCGGGGATTGGTGTGGCTGTCAGAGAGTTTCAGACTGATGTCGGCCCGGCTGATTATGTATTGTTTGTGGATGGAAAACCGTGTGGGGTGGTTGAGGCCAAGAAATCGGATGAGGGGCACAGGCTCAATGTGCATGAGGACCAGACGGAGGGTTATGCAAAGTCGAAACTGAAGCATCTGAACAATGAAATATTGCCCTTTGTATACATCAGTACCGGGGAGATTACAAAGCTGATTGATTTTAACGATCCAAAGCCCAGGTCGAGGGAGGTATTTAGTTTTCACAGACCAGAGACTTTAAGGGATTATCTGAAAAAGAGTAAATCGTTGCGGAGTAGATTGCATGATTTGCCTGCTTTGCCAACGGATGGGTTGAGAGAGTGCCAGATCAACGCGATCACCAAACTGGAGGCTTCGTTCAAGGAGAACCGTCCGAGGGCATTGATCCAGATGGCTACCGGTTCGGGAAAGACGTATACTGCCATCACTTTCATTTATCGTTTGCTGAAATACGCGAATGCAAAACGAATACTGTTTCTGGTGGATACCAAGAACCTGGGCGAACAGGCTGAACAGGAGTTCATGGCCTTCCTGCCCAATGATGACAACCGGAAGTTCACTGAACTATATAGTGTTCAGCGGTTGAAATCGAGTTATATTGCCACGGATAGTCAGGTTTGCATCAGTACCATCCAGCGGCTGTATTCTATTTTGAAGGGGACGGAACTGGACGAGAAGGATGAGGAGGAGAATCCTAACGAGAAGCGGTTGGATTTCAAAGCCAAAACGATTCCACCGATTGAATATGATCCAAAGATGCCGGTTGAGTTCTTTGATTTCATCGTGATTGATGAGTGTCACCGGAGCATTTATAACTTGTGGAAACAGGTGCTGGAGTATTATGATGCGTTTGAAATTGGCTTGACGGCTACTCCGGATAACAGGACCATCGGGTATTTCAATCAAAATATCGTGAGTGAGTATTCGCACGAGATGGCGGTTGCGGATGGGGTGAACGTGGGTTTTAATGTGTTTATCATCGATACGAAAATCACGCAACAGGGGGCTACGCTCTGGAAGGGTGAATATGTTGAGCTTCGGGAACGGTTGAGCCTGAAGAAGCGGATGGAGCTGCAGGATGAGGATGTAGAATATTCGGCAAAGCAGTTGGACAAAGATGTGGTGAATCGTTCGCAGATCAGAAAGATTATCAGGACTTTTAAAGAGCATTTGCCGGAGATCTTCAAGGACCGGTTTAATAATAAGGGGGAGTTTGAAGTCCCCAAGACATTGATCTTTGCCAAGACGGACAGTCATGCCAACGATATCATCGAGATCGTGAGAGAGGAATTTGCTGAAGAAAATAAGTTTTGTAAGAAGATTACTTACAATGCTGAAGATCCAAAAGGTACATTGACTGAATTTCGGACTGCCTATTATCCACGCATTGCCGTGACGGTTGATATGATTGCAACGGGGACGGATGTGAAGCCGTTGGAGTGTTTGCTGTTCATGCGGGATGTGAAAAGCAGGAATTATTTCGAGCAGATGAAGGGAAGGGGTACGCGAACGATTGATCTGGATACGTTGATAAAGGTCTCGCCTTCTGCAAAATACACCAAGGATCATTTCGTGATCGTGGATGCTATCGGGGTTACGAAAAGCTTGAAAACAGACAGCAGGCCGCTTGAGAAGAAGCCGGGGATGTCGTTGAAGGATTTGTTGGCCGCGGTTGCTGTCGGTGCAAGGGATGAGGAGTTTTTCACTACGCTGGCATGTAGGTTGGCGCGACTGGACAAACAGATTACAGAAAAAGAGCGGGTTGCATTTTCTGTGATGGCAGGTGGAAAAAGTGTTTCCTTTGTGGTGAAAGAGCTGTTGAACGCGTTTAATCCGGATGTGCTGGAGGATCTTGAAGCAAGGGTTGTTACGGATAATCCGGGGGCTGCTCCTTTGGATGTTGAGGTTATTTTTAAAGCTGAGTGTGAGAAATTGCAGAATGAAGCGGCCAGGGTGTTTACCGGGGAGCTGAATACATATATCGAGAATGTCCGCAGGGCGCATGAGCAACGGATTGACCTGACGAATATTGATGAATTGGTCAACGTGGGTTGGGATAAGGAGAACAAGGAGAAGGCCGATGAGATTGTTCAGAACTTTGCTGCGTGGATGTCTGCGCATAAGGATGAATTGATTGCTTTGCAGATCTTTTATAATCAGCCTTATCGTCGGCGGGAGTTGACGTATGTGATGATTAAAGAGGTGCTGGAGAGGCTTGTGAGTGATAAACCGGCTTTAGGGCCTTTAGTTGTTTGGCGGGCATATGAGGCATTATCTTTGTGTAATGGGTCGCCCAGAAATGAACTGACTGCTATCGTTTCGTTATTGCGTAAGGTGTGTGGAATGGATGCTGTTTTGACTTCATATGATAAAACGGTGGATAAGAACTTTCAGGAATGGGTGTTCAGGAAACAGGCCGGAGCTATGAAGTTTAATGAGGAGCAGATGCAGTGGCTCAGGATGATAAAGGATTATGTGACGAACAGTTTTCATATTGAAAAGGACGACTTTGACCTGAATCCTTTTAATGCACAAGGGGGATTGGGAAAGATGTGGCAGCTGTTTGGGGAAGAGACGGAGGGGATTATTGAGGAGTTAAATGAGGTGTTGGCGGCTTAGCTTAGGATTCGTTCAGCTACTATTGTTCAGAGACCACGTTATTTCAAACAATTGAAATTATTAATGGTTATATTGAAACAAAACTGCATAAATGAATTAAATTTGTAAAAAAATAAGAAAATGAATGATATCCTACAAACCAAACCTCTGTTAGGAACTGGAATATACACAGTTCCCGATATTGCTTTGATTTTAGGTATCCCATATTCTAAAGCTCTTCGTTGGTTCAATACCTTTTGGGGTGATCATTTTGCCAAAAAGTATGATTTCGCTTATTCATGGAATGTTGATTTAATAAAAGCAGTTAACTTTCATACACTCATTGAATTGTTTACTTTTTATCAATTATCAAAAGCAGGTGTTTCTACCCGGGAATTGATAAAAGCTCATGACATTCTTTCTGAACAATATGATACCCATTTCCCTTTCGCAACTAAAATGGTTTTGGAAGGACTAAGAACGGATGGTAAAAAGATATTATTTGAACAAAAAGATGGAAGTATATATGCTGTAGACAGAACCTTACAGTTTAAATTAAACTTCATAAAAGAGTTTTTAAAGAATCTTGATTTTGATTCCGATTCATTGGCTACTCGTTTTTGGCCTGCAGGAAAAGATAAGGCAATTGTTTGTGATCCACACCATCAGTTTGGACAGCCTGTAATAATTGGTACAAACATAAATTCTGAAGTCTTATATAGAATGTATCTTGCAAAAGAACCAGTTGAATTTATTGCAGAACTATATGAAATATCACCTGAAAAAGTACAGGATGCTATTGATTTTCATAAATCCGCAGCATAATGGATAGTTATAAAATATACATTGATGAAAATTTAGCACCACAATTGGCAAAAGGGTTAAATGAATTACAACAACCACAAAATATTAAAGAAAAATTAGATATCCAGGTTTTTTCGCTTAAGGTTGTTTTTGGTGAGGGTGCTCAAGATGAAGATTGGATTCCTAAAGTGGGTGCAGAAAAGGGAATAGTTATAACACAGGATTTCCGTATTCAAACACTAAGACATCAAAACGAGCTATACAAAAAACATGGTGTTGGCTTCTTCTTCTTTATTCCTCCTTCAAAATCTGGGTTTGCATATTGGGAAATGGTAAAACAATTAGTTAATCGATGGGATGAAATAAAACAGATTATTCGCGATAACGAAACACCTTTTGCTTATCGGTGTAGAGCTAAATCTAAGTTTGAAAAATTGAATTCATGATTTTATTTTACACTGAACTCTTTCAGCGGGAATGATGTTTTTATTTCTTTATTTGACTGAATTTCTATTTGCTTTGATCACACAATTCTAAACTACTGATAATCTGTAACTATTTTATTTGATGGTTATTTGACTGAATACTAAAAATGAGTGAAGAAAGTAAATTACCTAAGGATTGGAAAATAGTAGATTTGAAAAGTATTTCAGATAGTATTCAATATGGCTATACAGAATCATCATCAAAAGAAAAGATTGGTCCAAAGTTTTTACGGATAACCGATATTCAGGATAATAAAGTCTTTTGGAATGATGTTCCTTATTGTAAAATTGACAATGAGATAAAAAGCAAATATTTATTAAAAGACGGGGACCTTGTTTTTGCGAGAACAGGTGCAACCGTAGGTAAAAGCTTTTTGATTAAAGGGGAAATTCCTGAAGCAGTATTTGCATCTTATTTGATAAGGGTAAGGGTTAATCTGAAAATTAATGAAAAATATCTTTCCTATTTTTTTCAGTCACCAAATTATTGGAACCAAATAACAGAAGGGCAAGTTGGAATTGGACAACCAAATGTAAATGGAACTAAACTTGGACAACTGCAAATAACTATAGCTCCTATTGAAGAGCAACAAGCCATTGTATCTAAAATAGAAGAACTACTAAGCGATTTAGAAAATGGAAAACAACAATTGCTAATCGCACAACAGCAATTAAAAGTTTATAGACAAAGTTTGTTGAAGTGGGCTTTTGAAGGACGTTTAGGGTTCAATCAAAGATCAAGCGAAAAATTAGAGGAAGGTGAATTACCAAAAGGTTGGAAGTGGGTAACACTTGGGGATGTTTGCTACAATGTAGATTATGGTTCAGCTACTAAATCTAAAAAGGTAGGTACTATACCTGTTTTAAGAATGGGAAATATTCAAAATGGAATATTTGATTGGTCTGATTTAGTCTATACAGACGATAAAGAAGAGATTGAAAAATATTTGTTAAAAAAGAATGACGTACTTTTCAACAGAACGAACAGTGCAGAATGGGTAGGTAAAACTGCAATTTACAAAGGAGAAAGACCAGCAATTTTTGCAGGTTATCTAATTCGTATCAATCGAAAAGAATCTTTGATAGATGCAGCTTATCTAACATACTTTTTGAATACACATTTTGCAAAAAGTTACGGAAATACTGTCAGAAGTTTTGGTGTAAATCAGTCTAATATAAACGGTACAAAACTTAAAACTTATCCAATTCCGCTTTGCTCTTTAGAAGAACAACAATTCATTGTTGAAGAATTAGAAAGCAAACTCACAGTTTGTGATAAGATAGAAGAAACCATTACGCAAAGTCTGCAACAAACGGAAACATTAAGGCAAAGTATTTTGAAAAAGGCGTTTGAAGGGAAACTGGTTTAAAATGTACTAAATTGAAATTTATGAAATTTACATTTTCAACTATATTATTGTTTAAAAAAGTCCCGTTATTTACGCAATAAACGGGACAAATATATTATATTTACAGAAAAGTATCTGAATGAAAGTATCTGATAACATTGCAATTACTGTAGATAGACTTCCTACTGATTTTGTTTTCACCTATAGTGATTTTGACATACAGGTGAGTAGCAAAGATGCTGTTGTGGATATGCATTCGGCCTGCCATAGCTTGTAAGGTATGAGTGTTTATTGGGGCCTGACTACAATAACAAATGGATTAATCAATGTGCATAGTATAAAACATTTGGGCAAATAAAGAATTACTTTTGTATTATAACAATCCCAATAACAATGGAACATTTAAAAGTTAAATCATTTGGGCCTATTGAAGAAGCCGATGTTCACTTTGGCGATTTAACGCTATTAGTGGGTCCACAGGCTAGCGGCAAGAGCATTTTCATTCAACTACTCAAACTGTTAGTTGATAAGTTTAATATTCGAAAAAACCTAGAACAATATAACTATATCTGGGGTAAGGATACAGAGAAGATTTTAGACCTTTATTTTGGGGAGGGGATGTCTAAAATATGGAAGGATAATGCTAAAATACAATTAGATGGAAAAATAATCGACAAAAGTTTTATTTTGCCTAAATCCGGAAGATCTGGTGGAAATTCAGAAGAAACACTTTTTTATATACCTGCTCAACGGATTTTAAGTGTCTCAGATGGTAGACCAAAATCTTTTATGGAATTTGACTCGTCTACTCCATATGTATTGAGACAGTTTAGTGAAACCCTTCGTCTGATGTTACAAAACGGAATGGGAAAATCAGAATCCATTTTCCCAATTAGAAACAGACTCAAAGAACCATTAAGAACATCTTTCAATGATAGTATTTTTCATGATGGTAAAGTTGTGATGGATGATAGAACCGGACAAAGAAAACTTAGAATGGAAGTGGAAGGAATGAGTGTTCCTTTTATTACATGGAGTGCCGGACAAAAAGAATTTATGCCATTACTCCTTGGTTTTTATTGGCTTAGTCCGCCTTCTAGAGTCCAAAGAAAAGATGATTTTAAATATGTAGTTATTGAAGAACCTGAAATGGGTTTGCATCCACAAGCAATCAAGTCTGTAATTCTTCAAATCATTGATTTAATTTCAAGAGATTACAAGGTAATTGTATCAACCCATTCCCCGGTACTTTTGGAATTTGTATGGGCATTCAATTTATTACAGAAATCTAATGTAAAAGATGATGCATTATTTGATTTATTTGAAATTCCTAAGAATTCAGGGACAAAAGGATTGTTTGAAGGATTGCTTTCAAAAAAAATAAACACTTTTTACTTTGACAGGAAGAATGAGAAGGTAATAGTTAAAGACATTTCATTACTTGATGCCGGAAGCGATGATGAAGCAATCTCTGGTTGGGGGGGACTTTCTTCATTTGCTGGTAAAGCAGTTGATGTTGTTTCAAAATACCATATAGATGAGTAGAAAAAGAGTAAAACCTGCAATGACTTTCAGGCAAGCAGTTGTAGCTACTCCAGACATAAGAACAGGATATAAATCAGGCCTTTCTGCATTAGGTACTTATAGCAATTGTGTTTCAGTTTCAGAAACAACTAAACTTCAAGGGAGTATTGATATTGATGCTAGTACTACTGCAAAGTATCCTAATGACAACAGATGGGATTATGCCTTTGCATACAAGGATGAAGTGTTTTTTGTTGAAGTTCATTCTGCCATAACCAGTGAAGTAAAAACTGTTTTGAAAAAATTGCAATGGCTGAAGGATTGGCTAGTTGCTCAGGCTCCGGAAATAAATAAATTGAAAGCAAAAAGCAGGAATCCATTCATTTGGGTACAATCTAAGAATTTCCAGATTCCTAAAACTTCTCCACAATATTTAATGGCTGTTCAGAAAGGGCTTTTGCCATTGAAGAAATTAGAACTGAATTAAATTTCGGTGGGAGTAAAAATTAATGATGCTGTAAATGATGCTGTAAATGATGCTGTAAATGATACTGCAAATGATGCTGTAAATGATTAAAGTGATGGTGTAATTGATGGTATAAACTGCACTATAACCTATAATCTGCACTATAAAATTTAAAGAAAAATATGAGCAATAATACTTCTTCGATAGTTAGTAAAGTATGGAGTTTCTGTAATCCGCTGCGGGATGTGGGCGTGGGTTATGGCGATTATTTGGAACAACTGACTTACCTGTTGTTTTTAAAAATGGCTGATGAATATAGCAAGCCTCCTCATAACAGGAAGTTGAATATTCCAACGGAATTCAACTGGGAAAGCCTGACGGCTTTAAAAGGTGCTGCGTTGGAGACGCATTATGTTGTTTTGCTGAAGGAGTTAAGTAATCAAAAAGGGATTCTGGGACAGATCTTCACCAAGAGTCAGAACAAGATTCAGGATCCGGCTATGCTGGCCAAGATCATTGATATGATTGATAGTGAGCAGTGGTTGGTGATGGGCGCCGATGTGAAGGGTGATATTTATGAGAAGTTGCTGGAACAAAATGCGCAGGATGTGAAGAGTGGTGCCGGTCAGTATTTCACTCCGCGTCCGTTGATCAGGGCAATGGTGGAATGTATTCAGCCTCAACCGATGAAAACGATCGCGGATCCTGCATGCGGGACGGGTGGGTTCTTTCTGGCTGCTTATGATTTCCTGGTGTCGAACAACAAACTGGACAAGGAACAGAATAAGTTTATAAAGCTGCAGACTTTCTATGGTAACGAGATCGTGGCCGGGACAAGGCGTCTGGCGCTGATGAATATGTTTCTGCATAACATTGGTGACATCGACAGCGATAATTTTATTTCGCCTGCAGATGCATTGATTGCTGCTTCTCCCGTGACTTATGATTATGTGTTGGCTAATCCTCCATTCGGGAAAAAGAGCAGCCAGACTTTTACGAATGACGCCGGGGAACAGGAAAGGGATGACCTGACTTATAATCGGCAGGACTTCTGGGCGACGACGAGTAACAAGCAGTTGAATTTTGTGCAGCACATTCGTTCGATGCTTAAGACTACGGGGTTGGCCGCTGTCGTGGTGCCTGATAATGTTTTGTTTGAAGGTGGAGCAGGGGAGACGGTGCGGAAGAAGTTGCTGGAGACTACTGATCTGCATACTATATTGCGTTTGCCTACTGGGATCTTTTATGCGAACGGTGTCAAGGCTAATGTGATTTTCTTTGATAATAAACCGGCCAGCAAGGACCCGTGGACTAAGGAGATCTGGGTGTATGACTACAGGACAAATGTGCATCATACTTTGAAGAAGAATCCGTTGAAGGTGGATGATTTGAAGGATTTCATTTCGTGTTATAATGCAGGGAACAGGTTTAAGAGGAAAGAATTATTTAATGCAGAAACAAATCCTGAAGGGCGTTGGAGGAAGTTCACGTATGATGAGATCATTGCCAGGGACAAAACGAGTTTAGATATTACGTGGTTAAAGGATAAGTCATTGGCTGATCTTGACAACCTGCCCGATCCTGATGACCTGGCTGCTGAAATCATTGAGAACCTGGAGGCCGGATTGGCTAGTTTCAGAGAGATTATGGTTACTTTGAACACTATAGATTAAGAAAAGTTATTGATTTTAAGCGGGTTAGTTTATTGGGGACTGACCCCATTTTTACCACATTAATTCTTGACCCCATTTATTCTAAAAGAGATGAAAATTAAAATTGTACCCCTTTTCTTAATGATCAGTCTGGCATTCATGCTTTCAGGATGCATGATTGGAGATATGTATTACAGATTGCCCAGGGGGCGTCGTGATGTAACGGTTATGATCCTTTTTATTTTGATTTTCTTGATGATCAGAATAATTATTCAATCTTTAAAAGGGGAAAAGAAAAAAAAGTAAGCTATTTATTTGAAAATAATCTGTTGAAGTTTAATAAAATTGTGACAGGAATTATTTATGGATTAATTGTATTGACCCCATTTATTCCCAGTCTTATTTTTTTCCAATGACTTTTGTAACAAAAATCATGTAGATTTGTTACAAAATCATATGAAAAAAATTGTATTTATGAGAGTAAAATTGTCCCATATTTATCGTATATTTGGGACAAAATATTAATCTTAATTTACATGCAAAGTTCTATTAGTCAAATAGCAGTAGAGATTAAACGCAAAAGAAGAGGGAGGATTTATTTTGCACCCGATTTTGTTGCATTTGGAAGCTCTGAAGCTGTTAAGAAATCTCTTTTCAGATTAGAAAAATCCGGATTTCTGGTACGTCTTGCTCATGGCATTTACTTGTATCCTCAAATTGATGATAAATTAGGATTAGGCATTCTTTATCCAACAGTAGAAGAAATTGCAAAAGTAATAGCAGGGCGAGATAAAGCCCGAATTGTCCCTACAGGTGTTTATGCTTTAAACGCATTAGGATTGTCGACTCAGGTTCCTGTTAATGTTGTGTTTTTAACTGATGGAGCTCCACGTAAAATTAAGATATACAATCAAAAGATTGTGTTTAAACATGTGACACCTAAAAATTTCGCTTACAGGAGTAATATGCTAATGTTGGTTGTCTCGGCAATGAAAGAGATTGGAGATGGAAACCTTTCGGATTCTGATTTAGAGAAAATAAAATCAGTGCTGTCACATGAAACAAAAGAAAACATTCTTTTAGATTTAAAGTTGACTTCTGCCTGGATTAGGAAAATTATTTTATCAATAATATAAATCATGGACTGGCTACAATTATCTGTTGACGACAGGAAAAAAATAATAGATCAAATAAGTATCCAATTAAAGTTGTTGCCTCAAGCTATTGAAAAAGATTGGTGGGTGACAATGGTTCTGAAAGCGCTTTTCTCAATGCCTTTTGCTAATTATCTTTCTTTTAAAGGGGGTACTTCGTTAAGCAAATGCTGGAATCTGATAGAGAGTTTTTCTGAAGATGTGGACATAGGTATTGATAGAGAGTTTTTAGGATTTCCGGGAGAATTATCCAAAACACAAATCAGCGATAAACTTCGCAGGGCATCTTGCAGTTTTGTCCGGAATACGATGATCAAAGAACTTGAAGGCCAGTTGTTGGATTTATCCATTAAAAAAATCTTTACGCTGAATCGTTGTACATAAACATAGCTGTTGCAGATTTGTAATTTGCAACAGCTATGTTTCTCACTAAACGGTACTTTTTTACAAAAAGCAGATGATTAAAGCGATTCGATAATCTTGTGTATCTCTTCTTTTGTTTTACCAAGTTTAACCTGGAGCCGGCCTAATAACTCGTCCTCTTTACCTTCCTCTAACAATACATCATTATCAGTAAGTGCGGCAAATTTTTGTTTCAGTTTCCCTTTTGTTTCGTTCCAATTTCCTTTTAATTCGGTTGTGTTTTTCATGGTTTTTTGATTTAAATAGTTAATGAATAATTGTTTGACAAAGATGAGCACACATGAAATAATAAGTGTCACATAACTTTAGTAATAAATTACATCATTCACACATTTGTGCTAATTAGCCTTGAACGTCCATGTTATTGCTCTTTATTCGTATCACTTTTTATTTTTTGCTGGTAAAATTCTTCAAATCTTTTCCAAGCGATGTCATATCATTATTGAATTCGCTCTTAAAAGTTGTCCATCTGTCTTGTCTTTCATCTTTTTTATATTTAGCCAGTCTCCTTTTCAGATTTTCGTTTTTTTGTTCTAACTTGTTAACCTTTTTTTGGTTTGCGGCTTTATCCTTTGTATTAGTTTTAGAAATCCTTACTTTCAAATCGGCAATACTTTTTTCATTATTCTCTATTTTTATTTCGGATTCTTTTTTAAATTCCTGAAATTCAGCGAAATCGTTCTTTTGGGCATCCTTTAAATTCTGTTTTGCATTAACCACATCCTTTTGCTCTTCCTTCAAATTTTCTCTGGCTTTTACAGTTCTTTTATCAGGTGCCTGACCGTATGAAGTTGAAATTGATACCGCAATAAATGCTATTATAGCCAAGATGAAAATTGTTTTTTTCATTTGATTATATTTAAAATGTAAATAATGAGGACATAAAATTGTATGAC
>Ga0209748_1000590_pt1 | contig 18804 bp, 11 predicted proteins | sample BarGraIncu00421A_FD_185490 | JGI IMG/M metagenome (GOLD analysis project Ga0209748, IMG submission 185490) | Arctic peat soil microbial communities from Barrow, Alaska - Barrow Graham LP Incubations 004-21A (SPAdes) (version 2) | ecosystem: Environmental > Terrestrial > Soil > Wetlands > Peat... | reverse complement strand
TCCTACATTACTCCAATTTTTTTCGCCACCGGTATACCAACCTGCATCAAGCCAGACAACTTCAGGCAAAATATTAAATTGCTTAAGCCTTTCGATGGTAGCTAAAGCATATAATTCTGTTAAACAGCTAGCTTCATTACATGGAGCCGGACCCCCGCGCCCGAGAAAAGAAGAAAGCGGTAATTCGGCAAAATGTCCATTAATCTGCCGGGTATGATGAGATAAAATAAATTGTCTGAACAGATTATGTCCGGTCATCCGGTCTTCACCTTTCCAGAACAGCAGGCAAATTAGCGGGCTTCGTATTTCCTCACCCGGATATAAGGTCAATTCCATCCTTTCCATCCCTGCCTTGAGAGATAAAGTATTTTCACTCGTCTGCAGAACTTCAGAACACCACTCTCCTGACCAGCCAATTGCTACCATAATCCCATCATCGCCCGGACTTTCAACATTATAGAAGGGGAGTGCTGTATTATCTGAAGATCTGCCACCGACAGGCATCATTTCAATACTCTTACCTACCTTCAAGGTATCGTCTATTGGCATAAAATCACTTCTGACAGCACTGCTTCCTTTTGCATGATGAAGAATAAAAACACCTTTACTTTCACAGGCAGATAAATAATTAAGAACATAAGGTTTCTTTAAAATTGGAGTATTCCGGTCCGATGTATTTGAGAATTTTAAAACCCATTCAACTGCAGGGAAATCTTTGAACCCTGTTACAAAACATTTTACTATAAGACCACTATTCCTGTCGCTGTATGTAAAAAGATATTTCTCAATATCCGGATCGTTGCATACCTGTTTTTCTGCAGAGAATGCCCATCTGGTAATGAAGGTCTTTGAATCTGCCCCATCGTAAACGAAAGAAAACGGAGGCACTTTCCCTTTCGCGAAATGTTCTTTGATCCATTGGTGAATATCAGTGTCACTTTTTAAAGAACACGGACCAGGTTGATCGCTTGCCTTACTACCGGCAGAAAAAATGGTTAGAACAATTATTAAATACAATCTAAACTTAAGATATTTCAAGATTTTACTATTCTTCTGCCAATGCTTGCCCGAAGCGAAGAATTTGATATACAAACTATAAAGTCGTGTCTTCATTATTACTTGTTATTTTTTATAGAAATATCGAAACAGTAAATAGAATTATTTTTTTCACTTATCCTGAACCGGCCTATTGAATTAAATACCTCGACCGGCCATCTGGCAACTCTTTCCATACCTTCAGGCATAGCCTGCTGATATTGTATATAGGCACGAACCTTTCCTTTTGTAGTGTAAGGGATATCACTTTCATCCTGATTGTCGCCCACTCCAAATACTTTATAACCCATCAGGCTGCAATCTTCAAGATCAACATGCAGATATTCACCTTTTTCTTTAACATTAATTATACCTGTTGAAGGTTTTCCAACGGGCTGGGAAAAATTTGTCACGATTAACCGGCAATTTTTAACCATGATACGGGAGTATACATCAAAGCCATAATTGCCACCCTGAATTGCATTATCAGGCGCCACAAGAGTGCAATCGTCAAATATAATATCATAATTGTCGCATGGTTCCTTATGATGAGCCCGGATATATGCTGCACCAGCATCGCCCCACCAGTCGAGACTCATAAGATAGGTCCGTCGGAAGATCACTGGCTCATCTTTGCGGCATATCATGCCTGCCACACCGCCGCCAAATGCCCTTCCTATTGAAACACAGTCTTCAATAATTACAGAAAACTCTGAACCGCTTTTGTCAGTCATATCCCAAAAGAGACCTGCATCACCGCCTGTCACATACAGATTGCGGAATTTCCATCTGTCCCAGATAAGACCGGAAAATGTTTCATCAGTATACTCAGGAGAATAACCTTTCATTGTGGCTTTCATTGTGCCCCACCAGTCATGGCTTTTGAATCCTTTCCCAGGATCTCCGGAATCTATCACAACCCATCCTGCAGATCCGGAGCCTTCATTACCATCGTAGTCTCCTATTAACTCATTATATGAACCAGCCGCACCCTTGTAAGAAGGATACAGATTTGCTTCGGTATAAGTATCAGGACGAATGATAATCTTATATCCACCCTTCTCATCAGGAACAGCTGACAATGCTGCCTGAATTGTATGATATGCTTTCCTCCAGCTGCTTCCATCTGAATTATCTCCAATCTTCGATACAAATATGACTTTTGCCGTTAAAATCCGGTCATTGGAAAATTGTCGTTCAACAGTTCTTTGGCTGGCAAAGGAAACCAGGTTCAGGATTACAAATAATATACCCATAAGACTGATTATCTTCAATTTAAATCCAGGTGAAAAATGATCTTCTATCAACAATATCTTATAATTATTACTCAGTATTTTACATCCTGCTTAATTAAATATCTGAATCTATAAATTCCGGATTTTCATAGACGATTCTTCCATTTTTTATAGTCTTCAAAACTTTTATTTTCTTATCAATTAACCTGAAAAGAACAAGATCGGCGACTGATCCTTTCTGCAAACCATATATGGAATCAGGTTCAATAAAATGAGCAGGGAGAACTGAAGCCATGTCCCACGCCTGAGGTAATGAGCAAATGCCGGCATATAGCATATTATTAACACAAAACATGAGGGATACAGCTGAACCTGCTAATAATTCAGGCTTTTCAGCCATATATAATCTTCCTGATTCTGAAAGGATTACATTACCTCCAATTTTTGAATGATATGAACCTGCAGGCATTCCTGCAAACTTTGTACAATCACTTATCAAAATCATTTTCCCTGATTTTGCGCGATACATTACCTTCAATACAGAATCGGGTAAATGAAATCCATCTGATATCACAGTTGCCCATAAATCATCCTGGGCAAGTTGTTCCCATATATAATTAGGATGACGTGGAAGCATCAGGTGGGCTCCATTCCCCAAATGAGTTGACATTCCTGCTCCAGCACTAACGGCATCTTTTATTTGCTGAGGAGTTGCAGAAGTATGCCCGATTGAAACATTCACACCATTCTTTACGCATTTCTTTATAAAATCCAATGCCTGATGCCATTCCGGAGACATGGTAATGATCTCTATTCTGTTCCCGGATATTTTCTGCCATTTTTTAAACTGAGTCCAATCAGGTGCTGTAACAAAATTTGCATTGTGTGCACCCCTGGGACCTTCGACAGACGAAATGAAAGGACCTTCGAGGTGAATTCCCCCGATTGATTGTTCCACATCAGAGAATGTCGAACATGCTTTATTAATCACACTTAATGAATATGATATCTGGTCTGTAGAATTGGTGACTACCGTTGGGAAATACTTTGTAATCCCTGTCTTCCAAAGATTTTCAGTAGTATTTTTAACAAGTTCAGGATTCAGAGTCTTATTATTAAAATCGATTCCCATGTAACCATTTACCTGAAAATCGATCAGCCCCGGTGCAATGTAAGGGATATCAGCGCTTCCACCTGTTTTACCAGGACGTATATTTTCAATAATTCCATTGTCTATAATCACGTTTATGGATTTCCCTGATTGATAATCTATACCCTTGACCGATTGTTTTCTCATGATGTAGTTAATATCCATTCGAAAGATTATCAAGATATAAAATACAATCAAGATGGTTCCTGAGTACAGTTCCTGGTACCCTGGAAGTAATAGGGCCGGTCAGAACCTTTCTTACGGCATCTTTTTTATTCTTCCCGGGTGCCATACAAAACAAATATTTTGCTGAAAAAAATACTGGGATTGTTATGGTTAGAGCTTGTCGTGGAACATCATGGATGCTTTTAAAACATTTGTCATGGACCTGCTGCATTCTGCTTTTTTCATCAAGATCTACAATTTTCACAATTGCTTTATCATTGAAATCGGCAATATCAGGTTCATTAAAAGCAATATGACCATTTTCACCAATTCCAAGAAGAATAATGTCAATCGGGCTTTTAAGCAACAGACTGGCAAACAGTTCACATTCTTTAGCAGGATCATTCATTCCATCAATGAGGTGCACTTCTTTTGGTTTCACTTTCTCAAAAAGGTTATGGTTAAGGTATTGCCCAAAACTTCCAGGTGTATCTCTGGCTAATCCAATATACTCATCCATATTGAATACAACCACACGAGACCAATCAATATCTGCTATTGTTCTCAGAAAGTGTATAGTGTCTTTTTGAGAAGGCGCTGAAGCGAACACTACCCGGATCTCTTCCTGCTTTGATAATAATTCTTTTATCTTCCTGATAATATCCTGACCGGAAGCAATCCCTAAATCAACCCGATTATAGCAAACTTTAACCTGAAGCTGACCTACTCGGAACGATTTAACTAGTTCGACATTTGTATTCATGATCTGATTGTTTAAAAAATATTTGTTTATGTACTATTAATTATTTTATCATTTTTTATTATTCACTGATGATATTTCAGTGTCAGAAATACCAGGAGTATTTGATTTCAGAGTTTCTGAAGACGGAGAAGATATTCCATCATAATTAAGTGAATAAACCAGCTTCGTTACCTTCTCAGGCACTGATTTCCCAAAAATAAAGCCCAAACCAACATACAGAATAAGTGTTACAATTATCGGGGCAGATATTTCTAAAGCAAGTGTTGTATGAAAGAATGATTTCATAATGATAAATACCAGTATCCCCGCAATTATTGAAATAATAGCTGATTTGCTTTCACTATGCTTAAACAGAGGCAGAAGTCCAAGTATCATAGGAATAGATATTGGTCCGACCAGAGGTGCAAACCATGTAATTATCAATCCGAACACTCCTCCAAATGATTCAGCATTTATTGCGATTATTATTGTAAGCAATGCAAACGAGAATGTTGTAATCCGGGCAAGCATAAGAGTCTTATTTTTATTGTATGATTTTATTCCTGGGAAAATTACCGGAAGAATATCCCGGGTAAGAACAGCTGAGATTGTATTTGAATCTGATGATGTCATGGACATAGTATTGGTAAAAAGTGAAGCCAGTACGAGACCAACTAAACCTGCAGGCAAAAATTTTAACGCCATTAAAGCATACGATTGGGTGGGATCTGCCAGATTTTTCAAAAAAACCGGAGCTGCAAACATAGGGAAGAAAAGAATGAGCGGCCAAAGTAAATAAAGTGCAGATGATAATAATGCGGCCTTTCGCGCCTGTGAACCTGAAGATGTTGAAATAAATCGTGTTGCCAGGTGCCAGGTTCCACCGCTATAGCTGAAAAAGTCAATAAGGTAAATTGCCATTACAAAACTAAATGTATACGGAGAATTGAATATATGAGAATGTGCTTCAGGAAGCCGGTCCCACATAGTAAAGACACCGGAAAAACCATCGCCCAGATGATGAAGGATGATTCCGAACATTGTAAAACCAGCAATCAATTGGACCATGAACTGGGCAAAATCGTTAATAACATCTGCCCATAAACCTCCAATTGTGCTGTAAATCAATGACACACTTCCAGCGAGAAGAATGCCTGTGAGATAGGATGTCCCTGCAAAGACATGAAGCAGCACTGCTGTGGCTGCCCATTTAGCTCCTACATCAAATACTTTTATAATTACTCCACTCCATGCCATAATTTGCTGAGCAGGAAGATTATACCTTACAACCAAATATTCCAGAGGCGATTGGATGCCCGTTTTCTCTCTGAGTCTCGACCATCTCGGGGCTATAAAAAATGCAGCAAAAAGAGTTGCGATACACGTTCCGCCTGCCCACCAAATATAGAGAGTGAAGCCGTGAGTGTAAGCAACACCGGCATAGGCCACAAATACTGCTCCGCTGTACCCTGAGACATGATGAGAAACACCTGACAGCCACCATGGTAATTTGCCGCCTGCGGTAAAAAAATCAGCAGAGCTTTTAACCCTTGTGTATGCCCATAGCCCGACTCCTATAAGCAACAGAAAATAAATAATTAATATCAACCAATCTATGAAATGCATGTTTTGATTTTTCTCATATTAAATTGCATTTAAATCATTCATTCTTAAAGCTTTATCTTTGATAAGTAAATACTTGTCTTCCCTTCATGCGAAGAATAATAACTCATCCAGAGTACTCCATCAAGATATACCATACCGGGATAACTGCAATCTCCGCCGCTGGGGAGTGCCAATAACGGAGTAAATCCTTCCTGATCAACCTTGCCAACAACTGTTCTGGGTATTCCATCGATAGTACAACGGCCCGATCCAAAAATTCCTTTCCCCGGGATATTGATTAATGCAGGTCCGCCAACAGACCAATCGGTTTCCTTCCATGTCCATTGATTATAAGGATAAGTTGCCTTTCCAATCATCGCATGATGGTTTCCTTTATCCCTGCGTATCAGAATCATAAGAGTATCACTCGGAAGAGCACAAAATGCAGCTTCATTTGGTTGGCCATCAAGTGAAAATTTACATATCATTTTGTAATCAAATCCATTCTGGGATTTAAACAATATGACACTGTCGCTATAAGCGACACAATAGACTGTATGGTTGTACCAGAATGGCTTCCACGGCCATTTTTCCGTAATATTTATATCGGTCATGTCTGACCATTTATTTGTTTCGTCCATGAAAACTACAGAAGGCCGGAATCCTTTCAGCTTGCCATCCACATATATAGAAGCGCCAATATGAAGCATTAATCTGTTATCAGGTGTAATGCATAATTTTGGATCTCTAAGGTCTACTCCCTCTCGTTCAAATAAAGCAACGGAATCCCACTTTTCACCATCCCTGCTTGAAATGACTCTGATTTTACCATTACCACCAACATGTTTTTCACCCTCACGAAAAGTACAGTACCAAAGATCCTTGTAACGGATCAGATCAGTGAAGGCATTATGCGGTGCTTTATCCCATATCATCCGGGAAGAAATTAATTCAGCTGTTGTCTCTTTCTTATATAACCAGCTCACTGGGAATCTTGTAATCTGAAGCGTTTCGAGTCCGTTCCCTGTCTTCCTGTCGCCGGCACAATAAGCCAGGAGAACTTGGTCATCAATAAATTCTATTGCAGTATAACAATACCATCCATCAGGATTGGTTTCAATTGTTTTTGTGTTCACCCAGGTATTACCATTATCTTTGGAAATAGCAATATTCAAAGGGGTACGTTTACCCATATCAACCGGGGAACCTTTTGTATTATTCCATACCAACAATAAATCACCTGTTGAAGGAATTCTTTTAACAGAGGCCGGTGACAACGGGGTTATGATATCAGAAGGTTGAAAATCGGACCAGCTGATTCCCTGATCTGATGAAAATGAAAAATACTGAGACCCTGAATTTGTTCGGCAAAACATAAGTATTCGTCCATCCTCAAGTTCAACAACACCAGGCTCCTGAAGCATTACTATTTTGTTTCTTAAAGTGGTTTTACTTCTCTTCCATGTTCTTCCGTTATTATCTGAATAATAGCACATTATGTCACCAAAATTATCATATTTATTTTGTTCAGGTGTATTATGAAGTGAAGCCGGGGCAATCAGTCTTGCATTTTTTAATTGAATGACCCGGTCGTTATTTACAACAAAATAACCTATCATATTCTTCTGACAAAGTATCGGTTTGCTCCATGAATGGGCTTCATCTTTGGAAATGCGCATAAATAACCTGCAATCCTTGTCAGAGTTTTTCCTTAGATAGAATAATGCAATCGAATTGTTTTTTAACCGAAGAAGTGAAACCGACATTATGTTGGTCATACCCTCATTTGGTAATACAATAACGTCTTCATTAGTCCAGGTTTTCCCACCATCGGCAGAGTATCGGCCGGCAAGGCAGGCCTGAGCAAAATCTCCAGAGCCTGTTGTGAAATGAGTATAAACAAATAGAATTCGCCCGTCATTAAGCTTAATGAAATCTCCCTCACTATTCCTTGGATTATCCTTTCCGGGAGGAAGTAACCTGATACGCAAAACAGGATCGCTTATCTTTTTTAATACTGAAGCAGTATTCTGCTTCATCCAGATAATATCATTCCTGATGATTGCTTCAGCATCGGGAAACTTATCCGAAAATAATTTGTTGAATCTGCTTTGCAATTCTTGCAGGCTTCCAATATAATTATCAACCTCGTTGGCAGAACTCATTGAAGCACAAATGGATTTAAATCGCTCGCGTACCGGATTCAAGCCAGCCCGCGCATGATCTGAAGTATCCTTTTTAAAAATCAGGTTACCAGGATAAGCTTCCACCAGGCGGGCAAGAACTTGTTGCTCATCAGGTGTCTGCGCCATTTGAAGAATAGCCTGTCCGATTGACCTATTCGGGTTATATGCACCCGGATTATAGGCATAATCCATACAAGTAATTAATGGGATACGATTTATCCTGTTTTGTCTGCCTAACGGATTGACCATATAACCATCAATAACTTTGCCCAGATCAGGATCACGTCCTGTAATAGGACCAAGATGCATTGTTGCGTGATTGTCATTCACAGGATAGTTCTCCCAAAGTATTATTCTGTGCTTTACAACGTCGCGATATGATTGAACGTCTTTAACATTTATATGTTTTGGAACAACAAAAGGCCCGGTCCAGAATATATATACTTCAGGATTTAGCTTTGAGGCAAGCGTTTCCAGATATGGCCGATGTTCAGGATCAGTACCGTCACCCCAATACCAGGTAGGACAAAATATCATCTGTGCTTCAGGGTCATTTTTACGCAGGTATGAGAAAAGCCTGTTAACCAATACAGCATGTTCATTTGCTGAAATTGAAACTTCTCCTTCCCTTACATCATCAAGGCAGACTGAGAACCATTTTACTCCGTTCTTTTGTGCCCAAAGATAATGCTGCAGCAATAAGTCAAAGTCCTTGTCAGAATTCGGATCAAGAGGATGTTCCGAGAAGAGCTGCGGATTCATGGCAAAACAAAACATAATATCATGATCCCTGCAGGTCTCAAAAACTTTTTCGTATGATCTTTTTTTCTCTTCGGGAATTGGCTGCCACCAGTTATTCTCTATGGAATCAAGGAATGTTCCGTAACGATAGACAGGTTTTTCCTTAACGGAAAACATTGACAGGTAACAGTTCATCAGAAAATTCCCATTGTATTTTGCCAGTACCGGTATTTCTTCAAGGTACTGCTGCGGTGTCCAGTTATATCCTTTCATACCTCTGATCTTAAATCCAGGAGTTTCTCCAGGCTTAAGAGGTACTGGTATTGGAAGCATTTGGGTTGGAATAGAAACTTTAAAATCATTTAAGGCATCTTTTTGCTGACCACTTGCCACCTGACAATTGAAAAGAGACAGACCCGCTGATAAAAACAGGCTGACCACGATGAAGAATATTCTTCTTTTATAGCTCATTACGCAATCAATAATAAAAGACCAGAACTACCTTAAACTTCATTATTTATATTATACTCATTTACAATTACTTATCTTACTACATGTTTGCCGGCAAAAGATCTCTTTATCAGCCAGGCACCAAACCCTATTGCACTGCAACTTCCAAGTATAATAATCAGCCAGTTGCCAATGAAAACTGCGTTAGTTGCCATAGATAATCCAAAACAGGCAAGAATACCTAACAGACAATCAAAAATCTGTGATCTGAGTGTTTGATCGTGTCCGGGCAAAGAAGGATACTTCATTCTTAGTTTCTTCCACCCTGCCGGCGGCCGGCAGCGCATATAGAAGTTCTTAAGAGTCTCATCCGATTCCCGAGGGGTAATAATGGTCACAAGGGTTATTACTGACAAGGCTATGATGAAAAGCATCCCTGTTCCCTGCCAGATTGGTTTGTGCTGAAAATCAAGTATAAACCAGAAAAGTACAGTCAAGGGTAATCCAAGAATAGTTGCAGCCATTTCTCCCCATACATTAAATCTTGGCCAGAAAAACCTGAAATATGCCAGTGGCAGCCAGAAGATTACAACAACGGAATTAATAAATATGAACCAGCTTACCATGTCGTCCACGAAGAGGATGGCTATAAGTGCAGCTACAATGAACAATATCAGAGTCGTTATCCTGCTGATCTTTACTTCCTGCTTTTTACTTATATCATGTTTTATTTCCTTGTAAAAATCATTTACTATAAAACTGCTGCCCCAGTTAATTAATGCGCTCAGGGTTGACATGTAAGCTGCAACTTCTGTAGCAACAAGCAATCCTATGAAGCCCGGAGGAAGGTGACTGGCTTTTATCAGCTCACCCCACGCATAAGCCGGATCTGCAAGCATTTTGAATCCATGAGGAGCCTGTCCGTATTTAGAGACCAGATCGCCGGACCAAAACATCGTGATACAGATAATGCCTAATCCAACCAAAGGAATGATTCTCAGGCATAGTGAAATGAATGTACTGAAAAGCTGTCCTCCCAGGGCATGCTTTTCATTTTTTGCTGCCATGAATCTCTGTGCGGTCATGCCTTCCCCTGCAGTTGGAGAACCGGCAAAGAAAAGCCCAAGGATCACAAACATAAGAAGAGTGAGAGGAGGTGTTATATCCGAAACGGGATTTAATGACAGCGCACCATGGCGGATACTTTCAACATGCGAAATAATTGAAGACCATCCACCCTGCTGCGGGATAATAATTGCCAGAAACACAAGACTGCCAACTATCATAATTATCATCTGTACAACAGATACCATAACAGATCCCATCAATCCGCCTGTAATAGTATATATAAGGGTGACTGTTCCGAACAGGAGTAGAATGGATACCATCGACATTGGTACCAGCGGAGCTATGGTTTTTGCAAAGAAACCTGTTATGTAAGCCATGGTAATGATTGAGAATAAACACATTATCAGTGCGTAAGTTCTCCTTGCAAAAACTGATGTCTTGCCACCGTACCTTATAGAAATAAGCTCTGCTGTTGTTACAATCCTCATTCTTTGCCACATCTTTGACCATATAATTGCAACAAGAGGCATCCATATTATCCACTGTGCCCACCACAACCAGTTACCGGAAAACCCGAAAAGAAAAATCAACATTACAAATGCACCCAGTCCGGATTGATATGTTGCAGAATTTGAGATTCCAAGCGACCACCACGAGAGATTCCTGTTTGCGGTAAAAAATCCTTCCTGCCCTTTTGTTGACGCCGACCTGGTATATAACATTCCGACAATCATCGAAATCAGGGTGAAAATAATGAGTACTATCCAATCTAATTTGTTCATGAAATAATTGTTTTACATTCTTATGATTCTGTCTGAATATATTTTATTATTGATTTATAACTATCATCTTATCAATTCATTAATAGCATCAACAGCTCCTTCAAGATATATTTTCTCTATCATTGGAGAAAGAGGAGATGGCAATACTTCATATATATATGACTGATCGGCCTCATAACCTTTCTTTTCAAAAACATCGGCTGTCGGGATATATGCTCCTATTCCATGCACATAAGCGACACAGAGAACCTGGTAACGTGGGAAACGCTTCTTCAATTCCAGCTGATATTTCACAAACAATTCTCCCTGGGTAAAAAAGATAATTGTCTTGCCCAGTTTTATAATATTTATTTTAAATGGAAATGCCTTTTTAACTTCATTCTTATCGATCATTTCATATACCTTCTTTTCCCACCGGTCAAGCATTTCCTGCCATGTAAAGAATTCTGTTACGTCAGATGCTTTTCTTTTGGCTTCCGCGGCAATATGCTCTTTTGTAATAACCTGGTCCCTGAACGGAACCCAGATAGTCTTTGCTATTATCTTAAGATCCAGGATGTCATCACCATTGGTCATCTTTGCTGAGATCACTGCTTTGCCAAGCCGTTCACCGACCCTGTCAGTATTGTCCGGATCAGTAAAATGAGCGTCGCGGGGGTTCAGGTCTCCTGTTGCTCCATTTACAAACAAAGCCATCCCTCCTTCTTTCTCTTCCACAACTTCTCGTGCTTTCCCGGGATAATCTGTCGAAATATAATTGCTTTCATAACCCAGGGTAACCGGATGGCAGGCATAATTGAATATGGTAACTTTTTGATTGCCAGAGTCATCAGAAAGCTGAAGGATTCCGACTTCCTCATCACGCAACCCATCGGGGTCACCAACACGGTAAGACCTACCTCCGTCTTTTGGTTTAATATCACGGCGCGCGATATTAATATCACATTCAGATTTACCATATTTCAGTATAGCTGTTTTAAAGCCTTCCTTATCAGTGATTGTCCTAATGGCATTTTCTGAAATTTTATCAATGACAAGTTTTATATAGCGGTCATTTGCTTCAGATCTGCCAAATTCCATCTCCGGAGCAGAATGTGTGTGAATTGAAGTGATTAGAATCGAATCGATTTCGATTCCTGTTTTTTTGACAATATTTTCCTTTACAAACTGAATTATTCCAGGATCAACATCCATCAGATCATTAACGATCAGGCAAACAATTACTTCCTCCTGCTTCATGACCACACATCTGGTGGTAAGTCTTCTATGGACTTCTTTGGATAATCCTTTCCGGTTGGCAAAGCCACCGAGAACAAGGTGTTCCGAAGGAGTAATATCTGTCAGATCATAATTAAAAAACAACTTTTTCATTCTGGATCTTTTTAATTGCCATTACAAATGATTCCATATCCTTTTTAGTTCCGAGCAGGGCATTTTGTGAAATCCACATGCCTTCTTCATAGCAGGCTTTTTCACATTCAGGGCAATGAACATCGGAATAGTTCACATATTCGGGTATTGCATAAGATAAAAAGTTCTTTTCCTTAAATACAGGTTGTCTGTAAAGCGGTTCCGGATATCCCATGAAGCACGGGACACCTTCTGCCGCCAGCAATAATGCAAATTTCGATTTCGGCAGGTTATGGAATTTAGATTTATCATATCTGAATGGATAGACATGATATGAATGAAGGGTTATTTCACTCCCTGCTCTTAAAGGTGTTATTCCCTCAACTTTCTTAAGAAGCTCGTTCAAGTAAAGTCCGTTTTCATTTCTGCGCTCGGTTTGCTCTTTCAGACGCTCCATCTGGCAGAGGAGTATCGCTGCCTGGAATTGTGTCATTCTGTAGTTGCATCCTAAATTGAAATGTTCATACCATTCTCTTCCTGTTTTTCTTCCGCAATTATGGAGAGATTTGATCATTTCAAACAGAGCATCATCGTTTGTTACTGCGATGCCGCCTTCGCCACATGTAAGATTTTTTGAAGACTGGAAGCTGAAACAGCCTGCATCACCAATGGAGCCTAATTTTGTCCCCTTGTATTCAGCTCCGTGAGCATGACATGCATCTTCGATAATAGCAATTTTATGTCGTTTCGCAATAGCCATGATTTTATCCATTTCACAGGCATGACCTCCAAAATGTACCGGAATAATGGCTCTGGTCCTGGGAGTAATTGCGCTTTCTATTTTATCAGGGTCGATATTATATGTCGCAGGGTCAATATCAACAAATACCGGAATAGAATTGGCTTCCACTACTATTGATGCAGTTGCAATAAATGTCATTGGAGGAACAATTACTTCATCGCCTGGCCTTACACCAAGAGCCAGCAGGGAAAGACGCAATGCCACAGAACCGTTGACCATTGCAACAGCATGCTTTACTCCTATATAGCTTGCAAATGCTTTCTCAAATTTCGCAATATAATTATCAGGATTTGAGCTTTTCCCCCACTCCCCGCTTTCAATAACCTTAACTATGAGCTTTTTCTCCTTATCGGTATAGACAGGCCAGGGAAACTCCTTTTTGACTGTTTTCTCTCCTCCGAAATATGCCAGTTTGCTTTTATCCATCATTCTGAATATTAAAAATTAGAAAAATAAATTATATCTCGATAAGTTCACCCGTTCTCGCGCTCTTGTAAATACTTAAAATGATCTCAACCGATTTACGGGCTTCTTCACCGGTAACTGATGTATCGTGCCCGGTATCCAAAGAATTGATCATATCCTCAATTTGATATTTGTGTCCCAGATAATTGATTGCCATCGGATCTGATACGCCCCCACCCGAGTCGGGCGAACCTGAATGAATTTTTCTGATATGATTATCCCGTTCAGTTTCTCTGAGGAATTTCCAGGTGACCAGCTTATTTTCTTCCAACACAGCAGAGCCTTCTGTACCAAGTATCTCAATTCTTTTATATGAGCCCGGGTAAATTGCCGTTGAACCTTCAATAACCCCAAGAGCTCCATTGGCAAATTTCAGAATAGCGACAGAAGTATCTTCCACTTCAATATTAATATGGCCGAAAAGTGCTGTCAGAGCCTGAACTGATCTGACCGGACCCATGTACCATTGAAGCAGATCTACAGAATGGATAGACTGGTTCATTAAAGCGCCACCTCCGTCAAACTTCCAGGTCCCTCTCCATTTTACAGAATCATAATACTCCTGACTTCTGTACCACTTTACATACGCATCGCCAATTACTAGCCTGCCAAAACGATTTTCCTCAATGGATTTTTTAATTTCCTGATTTACAGGATAAAATCGCGAAGGGAAAATACCCTCTATCAGAACTCCCTTTTTTCTTGCAGCGTCAATTATCTGATCACATCTTTCCAGTGTTACTTCAAGAGGTTTTTCAATAATGCAGTGTTTTCCGTACTCAATTGCTTGAAGTGCAGGCTCAAGATGAAGTCCTGATGGTGTGCATATGCAGATAATATCTATATTGTCATTATGCAATAAATCATCAATATTATTATAGACTATACATTTATATATATCCCCAAAAGCTTTTAGTTTTTTATCATCTATATCAAAAGCCCCGATGAGCTTTGCATTATTGATCTCACTAACTGACTTTGCGTGGAGATCAGCAATTGCACCTGCGCCTATTATACCAAAACCATGCTTCATATCTATTTCACGGGGTTGAATTTTAAATTTGTCATTTTACTGAATTTAATGACCGACTTATCATCAGCAGAATTATGATTAAGCTGCCGTACTCCATACTGGCCATACCAGTCGCATTTTTCTCCCTGACCTAAAAGAGTTGGAATCCCGGCTTCAAATAATTTACCGTTTGAAATGACAGGGGAGGCACAAATTGATTTCGGAAAACCAAAATCCAGGAACTCCTCAAGAAATCCATCAACAACTCTTATTTTAAACAACAATCTGTTATCCTTAACATGGGTACCTGTATTATCTGTTATTGCATACAGGTAATTATTGCAGTAGACCACATCATGTATATTATCATAGTTATATTTTGCAAGACTTAAGTTCCATTTAATATCACCGTTCCTGATGTCAAATGCAGTTACATATTTCCAGTCGTACTTATCAGTCAGTTTATTTTGAAACAGATACCAGCCTCCGCACTGGGCTGAAAACAATGTTCCGTTATGATAGCAGACTGACGAGAGCTTCTCGATAAATCTGCTTTTTTTCCAGACTAAATTCAAGGTGCTGTCATAAACAGCAATATCTCCGTTCATGACATTACCATTCCAGTTAGCTGTTGCAATAAAATATCCATATTCATCGTCAACAAGCAGCGTATTAGAATGAGTCGTCATTGCTTCCGGTACAGTATATTTTGATTTTATTACTCTGCCTGTTTCTGCATTTATTTTCTCCACTCTTTCAAACGATTGTGAATAGATCCACCCGTTCTTCTGGTCAACGGCAGGAATTGTTGAGTACCACGATTGAGCAGGAGTGAACCAGAGTTCAGACCCATCCTCAATTGACAGTGCATGAAGTCCGTTTGATCCTTTTGCAAGTACGACAGTCAATCCTTCCTTATTAATATAATAATTGAATCCCGTACCCCCGATGTATGGTATATTGTTATCGCTCACCCAAGCCTCTTCCCCGTCAGCAAGATATCTGGCTTTTACTCTGCCATTCGCCCGTTCATGTTCAATAATTAACCATGTACCGTCCTTTGTCTTTTCCACCATGGGAGAAACATCGTACATATCCTCAAATTTGTAGGTCCACAATTCTTCGAAACTGTCCAGGTCGACTGCTTTCACATCTGTCCCGTTCGGGTCCTGAAAATAGCCGACTCCATTCCGAATATTTCCATATTCCGAAGAGAGACCTGAAGCATTTGAATGGTCACGTGTTATGAAGCTCCATACCGGTGAAGAGTAAGAGCCCTTCCCGTTCTTATATCCTGTTATTTTCCAGAAATAAGTAGTGTTAAAGGCCAGCCGTTCAGTATTGAAGACATTCGGGATAGCTGTCGCCACTTTGGGCATCTCCTTGTAATCAGTACCTGATCCTAAGAATACATCGAATGAATCACAATCGGAAACCCAGGTAAATCTTGCAGTTATAACATTCTGCCCTGTTGCCTTGTCAGAAGGAGCAACAAGACTGATGTCACGGTTATTTTTGCATGACAGAATAATCAATAATGAAAGAACGCAGACAGATAATATTGTGTAATTTAATCTTGTCATAAAAGCCTTATAAATAAAATATATCATTACTTTCCTGTTATTCTTATCAACACTTCTCCTGACGGTGCAATAGTTATTTTTTCTCCTTTCACACCAGCTAATTTTTTGCTCAATTTCGATTCTCCCGAATTATTTAATAACCTGACAGATACAACATTTGCAAACGGAAAGGGCAAAGCAGAAGCATGAAGCCGGACCGTCACAGCGGAAGGTTTATTCCGTAAATTCCCGATTATCAGAAAGGCCGTATCCTGTTTGCTGTATATTGCTGAAGCACAAAGAGTATCGCTCAGGCTTACAGATTTATTACGCCAGCCCTCAAACTTGTACTGACTTAAGTCGCCAAGAGGAAAAAGAATCTTATGCATTTCGACACCTTCCGGCATGACAGGCCAGGGTGTCACACCTGTCAACAGAGCTTCGAGTGCAAGCTTCTTCTTAAGTTCTGCCGGAGCATCCGGATGCATTGTACCATAACCAATAACTCCTCTTGACCGGGCACCTGCAAAATTCCATTCCGGAGGAAGATCAATCAATGGAGGAACATCCTTAATCAGCTTCCCATAACCCCATTCCATACTAACAACATAGTTTGCAAAATTCTCAGTTACAAACATAGGAGCCATGGTATTATGGATAATTATTAATCCACCAGGGCCTACTCTTTGCCTCGTCCATTCCATCATTTCAATTAATTCATCAATATCGCGATGCCCGTCGGGAGTTATATTCATTGCTCCAAGTCCGGTTTTATCCTGTTGGCTCATTTCCTTCTTCCCGTTGTGCAACGGATTATTACAGTATAGCGGGATATTCCAGTCATAGTAAACACCATCAAACTTATGTTTCGATAGTGTCTGATCGATATAAGATTCCAGATAATCCTTCCAACCCGATTTGAGGCACATCTCGACTCCATAAATATCACCTGAACCGGAATAGGTGCTTTTCAATTCATTTTTATCGTTATACCTCCTTCCCCATATCTCACCGAAATCTTTATATCCCTGTGCCGAAGGATTAAATTCTTTCAATGAAAAATATGTTGATGTTTTAATTCCTTCCCGGTGACATAGATCAACTACTTCATCAAGCTTTTTCATCTCGTCAGGTGAATATGGCGGATAAATCCCATCCCTCCAGAAAATACCATCGTGGTCGGTGTCTCCATCATCCTGATACGACATTGTGCTAACGCCCGATTGCCTCCATCCCTTTATCTGATCGCCGGTAACCCATTTTCCGCCATTCCTGTTGATGATAGCATGCAACCAGTCACCGTTTGCCTTTCCGGCCAAAACTGAGAGTCCTATATAATAATCAAATATATATGTGCCCTTCAACGTCACAGTCCCTTCAGGAAGATTCACAGGACAAATTGCCACATCAATACCCTGAGGTTTATAGGAACCAGTTACTGAGAATAATCCGGTACCTGGCCTGTCTGTCAATTGATAGTCCCATTGCCACGAATTATCTGAGATAAACCATTCGATTCCCTCAACTCCCTGGTTCAGAAAGATCATATATTCCGGAACACTGCTTGTATATAGCGGGAGATCAAAGTGGGTTCCGGATCTTTGCTTCCTCCACTTAATTACATTAAATGCGAAAGGCAGCGTGTTGGTTTGTTCAGTAATTCCGGGTCTGTATCCATAATCAGACAAATCCGGTGATAACCTGAGATTAACCAGGCTTATTTTATTAGTTATTATTGAATCAGGAAAATATAATTCCTTTCTGATCTTAATGTATCCCCACCGGTACTCATAAATAGTTTTCAGGCTGACAGCAGATGATTTACCATTCCTGGTATGGAGATTGCAACTTGTTATTACCCTTACTGAATTACCATAGTTTTCATAACTTATTTGTGCCGGACTATTCACCATATCAGAATATTCTTCTTTCAGGCCGGCATCATTTATTTTTACTCCCACAGGCTCTATCAGCAAGTTTCCATTTTTGCCATTTGTATATTTTACCTTTGAAATATTTCCGCCTTGCGACAGGTTTTGTTCTATAAGATAATACGGTGTACTGAGTCTTAATATATTCTTTTCCTTGTCAATCGTCACTATATACTTCTGCGGCCACCATGGAGCAAGTGTATCAGGTACCTGTGCATTCAGATTAAAAGTGCATAGCATAATAAGTGCTGAGAGGATAATACTATTCAGCAAAAGTCTGCGCTCACCTGAATCTGCGTGCTGTTTCATGATATGTTTACAAATTCTCATTATCAATTCATATCTTTTTTCCCAAAAATCTACAATAGGCTTCGGACATATTATTCCCGGTAAACAGAGCTAAACCTGAAGCTCCTGCTTTTGCAGACAGACTTTCAGCCAGGCCAAATTCTTCAGGTGTCAGCTGATACAGGTGAAGTCCGGAATATAAAGGGATTTTTCCGGCAAGAGCCTCCACTCCTTC
>Ga0209748_1000588_pt1 | contig 18820 bp, 8 predicted proteins | sample BarGraIncu00421A_FD_185490 | JGI IMG/M metagenome (GOLD analysis project Ga0209748, IMG submission 185490) | Arctic peat soil microbial communities from Barrow, Alaska - Barrow Graham LP Incubations 004-21A (SPAdes) (version 2) | ecosystem: Environmental > Terrestrial > Soil > Wetlands > Peat... | reverse complement strand
CACCTCTTCGGCAATGTTATTAGGCGTTTCAGCATAATGAGAGAACTCCATGCTTGACGCTCCACGACCCGAAGTATTGGTACGGAGTGCAGTAACGTATCCGAACATTTCGGAAAGCGGTACTTTTGCCTTGATGATCTGAGTTTTAATTTTAGCTTCTATGCCTTCAACATAAGCACGGCGTTTATTAAGATCGCCTGTTACTTCTCCAACATAGTCATCAGGAACAAAAACTTCAATTTTCATAATAGGCTCAAGTAGCACACATTTTGCCTTGCGACCTGCTTCTCTGAATCCTACTTTAGCTGCAAGTTCAAAAGACAAAGCATCCGAGTCAACAGCATGATAAGAACCGTCAATCAATTTTATCTTTAAAGACTCCATTGCAAATCCGGCTAAAACACCATTGGTCATTGCTAATTCAAAACCCTTTTGAACAGATGGTATAAATTCTTTCGGGATGTTTCCACCCTTCACTTCATTGATAAACTGTAAGCCTTTGAAACCTTCGTCTGCAGGACCCATTTCAAAAATGATATCAGCAAACTTACCTCTACCACCTGATTGTTTCTTATAAACTTCACGGTGACGAACTGTAGATGTTACTGCTTCTTTATAAGCAACCTGAGGAGCGCCCTGGTTAACTTCAACTTTGAATTCGCGTCTCAGACGGTCAACAATAATTTCAAGATGCAACTCACCCATACCACGAACGATAGTTTGTCCGGAATCATGATCAGTATGAACCTTGAAAGTAGGATCTTCTTCGGCAAGTTTTAATAGTGCATTGTCCAGCTTGTCAACATCATCTTTACCCTTAGGTTCAATGGCGAGGGATATAACCGGTTCAGGGAAGGTCATAGATTCAAGAACAATCGGATGTTTCTCATCACAGAGAGTATCACCTGTACGGATAGTCTTAAAACCAACAGCTGCTCCGATATCACCTGCTTCGATCCTGTCGAGTGGATTTTGTTTATTGGCATGCATTTGCATGATACGTGAAATACGTTCTTTTTTACCTGTTGTAGTATTTAGAACATATGAACCAGCATCAAGCGAACCTGAATAAACACGGAAGAATGCAATACGACCTACGAAAGGATCAGTTGCAATTTTAAATGCTAAAGCGCAAAAATGATCGTTAGGATCTACACTACGAAATTCTTCAACTTCTGTATCAGGATTTATACCTGTAATTCCTTCAACATCCATCGGACTTGGCAGATATGCAGCAACAGCATCAAGGAGTGACTGAACACCCTTATTCTTGAAAGATGCACCACATAGTACAGGGAAAATATCCATTTTAACAGTTGCTTTACGAATGCAATCCATCATCTCTGCAACAGTGATCGACTCTGGGTCAACCATATATTTTTCGAGAAGTGTTTCGCTTTGTTCGGCAACAGCTTCAATCAATTTACTACGGTATTCTGTAACATCGGCAAGCATTTCAACAGGAATTGGTTTTTCAATTACTGTTGAGCCTTTCGAAGCCTCATCAAAATAAAATGCTTTCATCTGAATCAGATCTACAACACCTACAAAGTTCTCTTCAGAACCAATAGGTAATGAAAGAGCAACAGGGTTTGCACCTAGTTTATCTTTAATCTGACCCAATACATCATAAAAATCAGCACCGGCGCGATCCATTTTGTTAACAAAACAAATACGTGGCACTAAATACCGATCTGCCTGTTTCCAAACAGTCTCGCTTTGTGGTTCTACACCACCAACAGCACAAAACAAAGCAATAGCACCATCCAAAACACGCAAAGAACGCTCTACCTCAACAGTAAAGTCAACGTGGCCCGGAGTATCAATAATATTATATTTGTATTTATCACCTTCATAAGTCCAAAACACAGTTGTAGCGGCTGATGTAATTGTTATCCCACGCTCCTGCTCCTGAACCATCCAGTCCATTGTGGCGGCTCCTTCATGGACCTCGCCAATTTTATAGTTAATACCGGTATAATACAATATGCGCTCAGTCGTTGTGGTTTTCCCCGCATCGATGTGAGCCATAATCCCGATATTCCTTGTAAAGTTCAGTTTAGACATTGATATTTTTTATTATCCTCACCGTTAAGTTTAAGTGGTTAAGGATTTTGAATTTTGATTTGCTTGTAAAAAAACAGATATAATCGTTAGAATCTGAAATGAGAGAATGCCTTGTTGGCCTCTGCCATTCTGTGAGTATCTTCTTTCTTCTTAAAAGCTGAACCTTCTTCCTTGTAAGCTGCCATGATTTCAGAAGCCAATTTCATAGCCATTGTTTTTTCATTACGTCTGCGCGCATAATTGATAAGGTTTTTCATACCTATCGACATTTTACGTGAAGCACGAATTTCTGATGGGATCTGGAATGTTGCACCACCTATTCTACGGCTACGAACCTCAACACTTGGCGTAACATTTGAAAGGGCTTTTTTCCAGATTTCCAAACCGTCCTCTTTGATTTTTTCATTCACGATGTCAATTGCATCATAAAAGATATCATAGGCCAGGTTCTTCTTTCCTGCATACATCAGGTTATTCACGAACTTAGTTACAAGTACATCGTTAAACCTGGGATCAGGAAGAATAATTCTTATTTTCGGTTTTGCTTTTCTCATTTCGCTAAAGCTTAACTATTTACTTCTTATTACTTTTGGCTTTCGGACGCTTTGTACCGTATTTTGATCTCCTCTGGTTTCTACCATTCACCCCTGAAGTATCCAATGCTCCACGGATGATGTGATAACGTACACCTGGTAAATCTTTCACACGACCACCACGAATCATTACGATCGAGTGTTCCTGAAGATTATGACCTTCACCAGGAATATAGGCATTCACTTCCTTACCATTGGTCAACCTTACCCTTGCGACCTTGCGCATAGCCGAGTTTGGCTTCTTTGGAGTAGTAGTGTATACACGTGTACACACTCCCCTTCGCTGCGGGCAGGCATCCAAAGCAGGCGACTTGCTCTTGTCTGTCAGCTTTACACGTCCTTTACGTACCAATTGTTGAATTGTAGGCATATCTGATTTTTTTTTGATAATTTTTATCCGTAAACCCCTCTTTTTTTGAGGACTGCAAAATTACACTTTATTTCTTTATAACCAAGGCCTAAATGAGAAAATTTTTCACATTCAATAACTTAGTATTTTGTATCAAAAAATGAAGCTGGAAATGATTTAAACAGAAAGAGGAAAAAAGGATCGGGAGGTCAATTTGGTGCGATAAAGCGATACTTCTGTTAGCCAGAACATGATTGATCATGAATCTGCAGAAACCTATAATTGTCTCTTTTGTCAGGTTTCCCACTTACTGTTGTCTAAATTTCAGACAACTTATCCAATCTTTCAACCGGATAGCTTCAGGGTTTTGAGGGTGCAAAAATACACAAATATTTTAATAAAACAAACAGGTGACTAAAATTTATTTATTTTTCTTTTCAACATCATAAAACAGTCGAAACAAAAGTTTTATATTTTCAATATCAAGGAAGATCAATGCCCACCGTTATTAGATAATTTAACTTTTATAGTTTTCATAATACGCATAATAAAATGCATGTCATCATCTTTCAGATCTGAGAACAGGCAGATCTGAATCATATTTTGTCTTACTAAATATTCGCTGTTATAATTGACTAAAATATTCTGCTCTTCCAACAATCTACCAAAAGAAGTTGAGTCAATTGAAACAGGAAAGCCAATAGTTATAATTGCCGGATGTAATGAACTACAACCTTTGGGGAATAAATCATACCCTAACTGAGAGATCTGATCCCTTAACCATGAAGCCTTTTCATTAATATCGGCATATCTTGATTTTACATCAATAATATCAACTGCTATACCCAAAGCATATAAGGCATTCGAATTCAAAGTAAAGGGGATTCCGTCTTTTTTAATGTAATACCATATATCCAGATACACAGGAACGCTGTTTTCAGGAACCTTTTGAAGTTCATTAAAGAAAATCACAGCCAATCCCGGCAAAGACCCAATAGCTTTTCCACTACTCACCGAGGCCATATAAACCTTACTCAAATCGAGTGGAACTATACCAAAAGTACTGACACAATCAACCAATACTTTTATATTCTTTTGGCTGCATATGTTAACAATTGAAGTCAAATCATTCAGTACTCCCGATGAAGTTTCACAATGAACCAAGTAAATCCATTTAATATCAAGATCCTTTTCGATAAGCTGTTCAATGTGGCTGGTGCTCAATTCTTCGCCAAGTCCAACTTTGTACTCCGTAAAAGAGATCTTTTGACATTGTGCCTGTTGGATAATTCTATTGCCAAATTCACCATTACTGACTATTAGTCCTTTTTGCGACAATGCAGATATATGTGCAAGTATGATTTCATTTGCCAGTGTTGCCGACCCAGTAAAGATCTGAGCATTTTCAGCCTTCACAAACCTGCAAAGCGACCTACAAACTTTCTTATAATTCTGAACAAACTTCAGACCGCGATGCGATTCGGGCTTAATTCTAAACTCTTCAGCAACAATATTTTTCAGATCGACAGGTCCCGGTAAAGCATTTACACCTTTTTGAGGATTTGTTTGAACTGCTTTATGTCGTGATCTAAAGAAGAAATCCGGAGTACCATACATTGGCTGAAATTTAACATCATCTCCTACAATGGGTCCAAACGGGATAAAACCAACGCTTCTGTACAATCTTTGTTGCGACAATATTCCGGAGATAATTGCCAGATCATATTTCTGATAGATAAAATGAGTAAAAGCCACCTTGAAAAGAGAATAGAATACCGACGACCTCCTGTATTCAGGCAAGACAGTGAGTAACCTGATTTCACACAAAGATTTATGAGGCGGCAAATAATCATCCAGATTATCCAGTTTAAAATCCAATGAAAAAGGTCTGATATTTCTCAGTGCAACCATCCCTACGATCTCAGACCCAACCAGGCAAATAACATATTGATTTTCAGAATGGAATTTATCGATCAGTAAACCTGTCGCAGTTCTTTCATGCTGTGGGATTTCCTCCGAAAATGTCTGATGATTCAACCTGCAAACCTTCTCAAGTTCCCACGGTTGATCAGCAATTTTTATATTCAAGTTGAGATCATTCATTTTTTATTGATTCCGTGATTTAAAAACATTTTCAGATTTTCCAAATGAGCGATATAAATTATACCTGTCAAAAACAAAAGTAGGAAAATGATTTTATAATCATAATGAAAAATTAAACCATAAAAAGGGATTGATAACAATCCTATAAGTCCGGATATAGTGAATTTCCTCAAAATCAAATACCCTATAACTACAATAATTGCAATCACTAAAAACATATAGAAGTTCCAAATCCCTATAAATCCCATAACAACAGCAATCCCTTTACCTCCACGAAACCTAAGCTGTACAGGCCAGATATGTCCACACGCCAGAGCAATTATACAAAGCAATGAATGTACTCCATCGAATTGGAAATATTTACAAAGCAACGCAATCAGCATTCCTTTCAAAATATCAATAATCAAAGTAATGATAAAACCCTTTTTCCCAAGAATACGCCCTACATTGGTTGCGCCTGTACTTTTGCTGCCGGTATTCCTAACGTCTGCCGATGTAAAAAGCAAAACATAATAATACCCCGTTGAAACACACCCCAGTATGTAACAAAACAATACGAATAACAAATAAGAGAACAAGGTGACCATCTCAAAAATTTAATAAATCTTTTGTAAAGGTCTTGCCTTTGTTTCCAAAAAGCAAATAAATTCTTAAATATTGTATAATCAATGCGCTCAGATAAATCAAAAACAAATTATTCAGTCATTTGAATTTGTCCATCTATTTCACTCATTATCAACTATAATTAACTTTTTTATAAAATCTATAATTCGACAGCAAATATTAATTGCTGTCGAATTATAGTTTAGTTTCACTTGATGAAACACACACAGTACCTGCAAAACACTTATCATAATAATTTACAAGCCGCTGAATTACAGAAGGTAAAATTTTATCTGTGCTTTAATAACTTAATCGCAAATAGTTCTAAATATATTTCTCAGATGCATTAAGAATCTCATTAATAAAGTTTTTTTCACTAAGCTTCAACCTTTTTTTGTTCAAACGTTCTATTAAAAGCCTCATTTTCAATTTCATTTAGCCTAGAACTTAAATATAATTTATCGATAGATAACATTTCGAACTGAAGTACCAATCTTTTCAAATAAAATACACTTTGGAATTTGGCTTTCAAAATCACCAAATCACCTTTGGAATATCCCACTAATTGTTTCTCAACCTGCTTTCCACAATAAAAGATGAAAACACTTTTATAATCTTTTTCTTCAGAATCATAAAAAATAGTATCAATTTCATATTTACTAATGAGTTCAATATAAATCGATTCCCCCTCAATATTAATGATTTTGTAAGTCATTTCTGTTTCAGATCCGATATATGTTCTGGCTTTTGCTAATTTCCATGCACTTGTTAATTGAGATACAGATCCAATTTCCTCTATCAGCTCAATAAATTTAACTTTGTGTCTGCTATTAAAAAGATTATTCTCAATTTTAATCTTATTTCTATTAAAAACAAGGTCCAATATTTCACTTATCATTCGCTATAGTAGTTATTTGAAATTCTCTAAAGAAACAGGGCTTTGCTGTTAATCGTTAAGCAAAGCCCTGATTTTTATTATTGTTTCACAATCTTGCAATTAAAATGGGTCTCTTTGTCTGAGAATCTGATAACATAAATACCTTTAGGATAATTCGTCAGTTCAACAGAGAACTTATTATCACCAATGTGCTTTAACATTGTCTCTAAGACCTGTCCAAAACTATTACAAACCTCAACCTTAAAGGCATTTTTAAAAGGTTTATTGATCGTTACATAAAACAGATCCTTCGTTGGATTAGGAAAAACTTCCACTTTATTATTAATAGAATTATCCTCGATTCCAACGCCAAGACAAACTGTTATCGCCAGACTGGCCTCGCTCCCATCCCCGCAATCATTGTGTCCCTTTACTTTTAGATTACCTGATGCAGAACCGCTCCCATAAGTCAGCGAAATAGAATTAGTAGTACTCGTTCCGGTAGCGCCTGTTGGTAAAGTCCAGATATAAGAAGTCGCCTCTGGAATAACAGGAACTGTATAGACAATATTCGTTGTTTGCTGACAGATATTCGTGTTACCTGTAATAACTCCTGCAGCAGATGGAGGTGTGTTAACAACTATTGTCCCATTGTAAGCATTGTCAAGAATATTCTGAGACTGGCTATTTCCCAACGTAACGTTACTCAGTTCCAACGGATAACTCCCTGCAACAGCATTGCTACTGATTGTAAAGGGTATTTGAACAACCGAACCGGTATTCCCCTTAAACGCCTGCAGCGTTAACGAGTATGCCAAAACTCTCAGAGTATTAGCAGCAGGCAAACTTGACTGAATATTATGGTCAGTCGCTCTGTTGGTTAACACAATATTTGAAGTCTTCGGAGTAAGATAATCCGGGTATTTCAAATCACATTGTAATGCAATAAAAGGCATACCATTGTCTACGTCAAGGGTTACCATAACATCCGTTCCGGAGCAAGCTGTAACACCTTTTACAGTCAAATAACTTTTCCCTGCATCATTTACGGTAATGACTAAACTGCTTTCCGTTCCATCACCACAGCTATTGTGACCCTTCACTTTGATATTACCTGACACTCCGGTAGCGCTTATTGTTGCTGTAATTGAGCTAGTTGAACTTGTCCCTGTTACCCCTGTTGGCAAAGTCCAGATATAAGAAGTCGCTTCGGTAATTGCAGGAACAGTATATGTTTCAGTAGTCCCTCTGTAAGTAGTAGTGTTTCCGGAAATAGTCCCCGCCGCTGATGGAATATCGTTAATGGTAAAAGCCAAAGAACTTTCTGCTCCATCCCCACTACTATTGTGTCCCTTCACTTTGATACTGCCCGATACAACGGTGCTGCTAAAAGTCACGCTAATCGTATTGGTTGAACTGGTTCCTGTTGCTCCTGTCGGAAGCGTCCAGATATATAAGGTGGCTCCTACAATAGCTGAAACTGTATAAGTTTCAGTTCCGCCCTTACAAACAGATGTATTTCCTGTGATTACCCCTGCTATAACATCATTTACAGTTATTGCAAGGCTCACTTCACCCCCATCGCCACAACTATTGTGACCCTTAACTTTGATATTACCAGACACTCCGGTAGCGCTTATTGTTGCAGTGATTGAGTTAGTTGTACTTGTCCCGGTTACCCCTGTTGGCAAAGCCCAGATATAAGAAGTCGCTCCGGTAATTGCAGGAACAGTATATGTTTCAGTAGTCCCTCTGTAAGTAGTAGTGTTTCCAGAAATAGTACCAGCAGCAGATGGAATGTCATTTACAGTTAATGCCAGCGTACTTTCCGTTCCATCTCCACAACCATTATGACCTTTTACTTTAATACTTCCCGATGCAGCTGTAGTACCAACTGTAACAGAAATCGTATTTGTTGTACTGGTTCCTGTCAAACCTGTCGGCAATGTCCAAACATAAGAAGTGGCTCCTGTAATGGAAGGAACTGTATATGTTTCGATTCCACCTTTACATACTGCAACATTCCCGGTAATAACTCCCGCAGCAGATGGAACATCGTTTACTGTTAAAGACAAACTGCTTTCGGTTCCATCACCTCCACTATTGTGACCCTTCACTTTGATACTACCCGATACAGCTGTACTACTAAATGTCACACTAATTGTATTGGTTGAACTGGTTCCCGTAGCACCTGTTGGAAGTGTCCATATATATGAAGTTGCTCCTGCTATAGTCCCTATAGTATAAGTTTCTGTCCCTCCTTTGCAAACAGAAGTATTTCCTGTGATGACTCCTGCGGTAACATCACTGATGGTTATTGCCAGACTACCTTCTGTCCCATCTCCACAACTATTATGACCCTTCACTTTAATATTGCCTGATACCGCAGTAGAGCTTATTGTAGTAGTGATAGAGTTGGTGGTACTTGTCCCGGTTATTCCCGTCGGAAGTGTCCAGATATAGGAAGTGGCTCCCGTAATGGCAGGGACAGTATATGTTTCATTAGTCCCTTTGTAAGCAGTTGTATTCCCTGTAATAGTCCCCGCTGCCAATGGAATATCATTAACCGTAAAAGCCAAAGAACTTTCGGACCCATCCCCACAACTATTATGGCCTTTCACTTTGATATTGCCTGATATAGCTGCAGTAGCAATTGTCACAACAATTGTATTTGTTATACTTGTACCTGTTAATCCAGACGGCAACGTCCACACATATGAATTTGCACCTGTAATTGCAGGAACAGTATAAGTTTCAGATCCTCCCTTACATACAGTTGCATTCCCGGTAATAGCTCCTGATGCTGAAGGAACATCGTTTACTATAATTGCCGATGTACTTTCGGTTCCATCGCCAATACTATTATGTCCCTTCACTTTGATACTACCTGACACTGCACTGGCGCCAATTGTAATCGTTATAGAATTGGTAGTACTTGTTCCTGTAAATCCTGTGGGCAGTGTCCAGATATATGAAGTTGCTCCACCTATTGCCCCGACTGAATAAGTTTCTGCCCCTCCCTTACAGACCGTATTACTACCTGTGATAGCGCTTGCTGCCTGAATATCATTAAATGTAATGGCTAATGTACTTTCAGTTCCATCACCACAATTATTATGTCCTTTGACTTTTATACTGCCTGATACAGCACTGGCGCTAATTGTCACAGTAATTGAGTTGGTGGTACTGGAACCTGTAACCCCTGTTGGAAGTGTCCAGATATATGAAGTTGCTCCTGTGATAGCAGGAACGGTATAAGTCTCAGATGTTCCCCGATAGGAAACCATGCTTCCTGAGATAACACCTGAAGCAGATGGTATATCGTTTACAGTGATAGCCAAGGCGCTTTCCGTCCCATCGCCACAACTATTGTGTCCTTTCACTTTGATACTGACTGAAATAGCAGTTGTACCAATAGTAACTGCAATAGAGTTTGTAGTACTAGTTCCAGTTAAACCTGTAGGCAAGGTCCATACATATGAAGTTGCACCCGTTATAGCAGGTACAGTGTATGTTTCTGATCCACCCTTACAGACTGAAGCATTCCCCGTTATAGTCCCTGCCGCCGAGGGTAATTTGTTAACGGTTATAGCCAGTATACTCTCTGACCCATCCCCACAACTATTGTGACCCTTTACTTTGATGCTACCCGATACTGCAGTTGAGCCTATTGTCACAGTAATTGAATTCGTAGAACTTGTACCTGTTATTCCTGTTGGTAAGGTCCACACATAAGAAGTTGCGCCTGTTATAGCAGGAACATTATAAGTTTCTGTTCCACCCTGACAAACTGTAATGTTCCCTGATATAATTCCTGCTGACGTTGGGATATCATTAACAGTTATAGCTAAAATACTCTCAGGTCCATCCCCACTGGTATTATGGCCTTTGACTTTGATACTACCCGATATGGCTGTACTACTTATCGTAGTTGTAATTGAATTAGTAGAGCTGGTTCCGGTTATGCCGGTTGGTAAAGTCCAGATATATGAAGTTGCACCTGTGATAACAGGAACTGTATAAGTCTCGATTCCACCTTTACACACAGATGTGTTGCCAGTAATTACACCGGCTGAACCTACTGAACCATTTATCGTGAAGATTCCATTTCTGGTACCCCAAAGAATATTTTGTGAAGCAACATTCCCCAGTATCCCATTGCTAATTTCCAAAGGATAACTACCTACAACAGCTCCGGCGCTAATCGTAAATGGAATATTAATTACAGCCCCTGATTTCCCTTTAAAAGCTTGTTGGTTTAATGAGAAAGCGACTAATCTGATCGTATTATTGCCCAAACGATTTGACAGTACAGAATGATCACCCTTTCTGTCTGTCAATACAATCCCTGCTGAGTCAGGCACCAAGTATGAAGGATATTTCAAATCACACTGCAAAGCAACAAAGTCCTCTTCATTATCAACATCAATTGCAACAACAACCTTTGATCCAATGACACCGTTAAAATCCTTGACATTAATATAATTAGGAGCATAAGCATTAGCGCTCAGGTTGACTGTAAATGGATTTGTTACAGGGTCATTGGAATTTATCTTTAAAGTGGCGCTTACAGTCCCCTTACTGCTTTTAGAAAAAACCACAGGAATATCCTTGTTCTGTCCAATTGCAATAGACAAAGGCAATGTTTGTGTACTCGAAAATGAAGGATCGGAGAATATCAATTGATCAATGTTCAACACATCTCCCCCATAATTATAAACCTTTAAGTTTAAACTCTTCGAACCCAAAATAGAAACGTCCCCGAATGCTAACGATTGAGCAGTTGATATCTGAGGAGCTGAGACCTGCAACTGACCATTGAAGGAAGCCGACATAGCATTCAACCCTGCAGCATCACTGATAATTCCATTATTAACATTGATAGGATACCAACCGGACTGCCCCGCAATCTTAAAATCAAGACTTAAAACCTTACCACTTGTTCCTGTAAAAGCTGTATTTGATGCAGAAAATGCTACAACCCTCAATATATTCCCTGTTAATAAATTGCAGCTTACAACGTGATCTGTCTTACGCAACAAAGCTGCTGATTCTGCCACATATTGCATTGTTGTTGGCAACGGAATGTCAAACTGAAAAGCCGTAAAAGGCTCCATGTTATTAATTGTAAAATCAAGCGTCTTTGTTTGACCGGATAAAGCAGTTATATTACCAGCATGTATTTCATTCACAGCAAAAGCAACTGCTTTCAATGTATCAATAGCAGTTGGCAAAGCAGGATCATTAGACGCAACTGACATCGTCTCTTTATACGTTCCTTTTGTCGTAGAAGTAAACCGAACAGTAATGTTTTTAGTGCCATTCTGATCCAGCGTAAATAATGATCCCCCAATGGCAGTAAACTGAGGATTGGTAAATGTAATTCCTGTTACATTTAAAGCCTGATTCCCGGTATTAGTAATGGTAACACTCCTGTCTGAAGTTTGTAACAAAGCCACTCTCGAAAAATCTAAAGAAGCTACAGAAAGTTGAATATGTGGAGAAAGAATTTTAACAGTTCCATTTACTGAACTTGACATAATATTTGCAGAAGTTGCATCCCCTATAATAGGATTGGTAAGCGTGAGCAAATAATTACCCGGCAATACCCCTGCTTTTAATTTAAAACTCATCACAGCCCCACTTGTACCTTTAAAAGGAAGCGAAGTCAATGAATAACCTATTAGTCGAAGGGTATTGGGTGCAATCATGGAAGCGCTGAGTGTGTGTCCATCTTTACGGGTATCATCAAGAATTGCTGAAGACACTACATAAGTCAATTCAGTCGGTAAAGGAATATCAACCTGAAAGGCAACAAATGGTAAAGCATTGTCAATTGAAATCGTCAGGGTAGCTTCTTGTCCCGCCTGAACAGAAACGTCCCCCAACTTCATGATATTTTGAGCTTTTACCTGACCACAGAAGAGCAGGAAAAATATTATGGCTATTGAATAGTGTAAATGTTTCATTAAAAACTATTTATGATGCATTTGATAAATTATGATTTCAAATAAGTATTGCGTAGAGACGCAATATCTTGCGTCTCTACATTAACACTAACTATAATCTTACAACTTTCATCTGCTCCTTTAATGTTTGATTCTTTTCATCTCTGGCCTCGACCCTGATAAAATAGACCCCGGCCTTCACGGTCTCTCCACTACCATTGGTGCCATTCCAGATTAATTGTTGGTTGCCTGACAATACAGCATTATCCATCAACTGACTGACCAATGCACCCATCACGTTATAGACCTTCACAGTCACGTATGCTTTACCCGGAAGCCTTAAACTGATCTGCATATCACTGCCCGATGGATTGGGTTGTACCGAAAGACCAAATGGACTGGTTGGAGTAGTCAACGAAACATCCTCCTTCTTGATAATATTCACATAACGGCCCTGTGGATCAGCTCCAAATGCATTACCCCATGTGAGTTTGCCTGCTCCTGCTTCTATTACAATCAAATCAGTAATACCGGCAGGAATAGTCAAGCCGTTTAGATTATAAAGGATACCTGTAATCTTTGTGCCATCAAATGAGTAGGCTAGTTCAAAACCTTTCAGGGCAGCGCTCAGTTTCACCTTTTCCAGATCTGTTCCCATCAATTCAAACTGAACAGCCTGAACCTGAGCATCACTCTTCAACTGGATGATTTCAGGTTTCAATGTGATATAGGCTATAGTCGGATTGTACTTGTTTCCATCATCTGCCGGTGCACTCTTGCCTCCCTTGATCAGATTGGCTACACTCACCACATCCAATACATTGATGACTTTGTCAGCATTTACATCTGCTGCCTCGAAGATAAACGGTTGTGGGTTTTGTCCTAAAAGGAAAGATACAATTGTAGTAATATCCAACACATCGACTTTTAAATCTCCATTACCGTCACCTTTTGATGCAGTAAAAGGAGTGGCTGTAACGACCTTGGAAGAATCTGATTCAGAAAAGTCAGTACGTACGACCTTATAGAAATAGTAATACTTTTTATTGGGTGTAGCGCTAAAGTCGGTATAGAGCGTATCCATGATCAATGTTTTATTGACCAATGCAGGTTTTGTCAGGGTAGTATCATTTAGATTCTCCATCCGGTACATATTAAAGCCCATCAAGTCTTTTAATCCTGAATTATTCCACTCCAGTTCTACTTTCCCCAAACCTGCTTTAGCCTGAAACTCCATTGAAGAAGAGGCAGCAGCATTGATCAGGAATCCAAAACGCATATCTTCCAACGGGATTTCCCAACCCTCAAGATCCTTGGCACCATTTACTCTAATCCTGTTGATACCATCACCAGAGAAAAGTTTCACAGTTGCATAAACTGTATAGATTTTCCCGTCTGTTGACCAGGAACCATCTTCACTGATTGCATTTGATGAGAAAGGAAATCTTACGCCATAAGCAACCAGAGGGGCTATGGTTTTATTCATGGGACGGTTAAAATAGACTTCAAACTTTTGTTTCCCCACTCCTACAGGGTCTACTTTCTGATCCTGGGCATCCTTACCATTGACCAATACTTTCCAAACTACACCATGACAAGAATCGGGAGGAGCATTGAGGAAAGGCTTAAATGTTGCCCGAGGTGCTTTAGCATCTTCCATGAAATCATGAATAAATCCTTCTATTTTAGCAGAATCACTTGTTCCCCAATATTGATACTGCATCTTTTGAAAATCAGATGTTCCTTGAGTGTAGTATTTTGTATAGATCTGTGTTACATCTTTGTATAAATTTAATGAATTATCCCATTGTTGTTGGGGTTTAGAAAATTCACTAATCCAAACATTTTGTTGTTTATTATCATTTACTATAGCAGATGAAGGCATTGTAAAATTAATACAGTTATTAAATTTGAACTTATTCATTTGGCTTGTTACCGGATTATTACTCATCATTCTATTCATGTAATAATCTTTGGTAGTTGAATTTCCAATAAAATTATTTCTGCTAACAAATCCGTAAGAATAAAATGGTGAGTCTCCCGAGTAATTATTGATATTATTATAATAATAATTATTTACAAGAGAATCAACAGTTCCAATTCTAAAACCATTAAAAATACAATTAAATGCACTAGGAGCTCCTCCATTATCAACATACAAGGGTGAGTTTAAATTTTCAAATTTACAATATGAAAATCTATTGCGAATAACAGTATAATTTCCAGTATTTCCATTATAAACATAATTTCTGAAAGTGAATATATTATAAGGCATATCACTAGTTCCGGGTGGACAATAACCAGTAAAATAAATTAAACTATCTGGTTTTCCCTCTGCAATTAGCCTTCCACTAATAGGAATTGACCTTCCGGGATAAAACAATATATGTGTCCCGGGTTTGATAATCAATGTTCCATTTGTCCCAACCTTATAACTATTATTTACAAGATATAACCGATTGGGATAAAGTATTTTCACAGAATCTAATACCCCTGATAGTTGTTCACCATTTTCCGGAGTAAAGACAAATTTCTGTTTTAAAGTATCAGTAGCCCCTTTATACCAACTCAATAAATCAAAAGTAATATCCCGATCATGCGGTACATTCTTATTGATGATAAACTTCATGGGGTCGGCTTCACTGGTTTTACTAGCATAAGGACTAATGGAACCAATAAATGAAGTAGGTTTTACAATGTTACACATTGTTTTATCTTCGAATTCAGCCAGCCTGATTTTCCAATAAACACTGTCAACCTGCCCCCCGGTATTTCTTGCCTTAAACCACAACTGAATAGTCTCTCCGGCATCCACCCGTCCGTCTTTGTCATCAATTCCAATAGTGTCCACCATGACATTATTCAAAAACCATATTTCCGGTTTAGGCTTTATCGTCAATGCTTTATTCAGATCAAGATGCTGTCCGGTTGCCTGAATCAACTTGACCCACATAAATTCCTGAGTCTCATCAGGGATTATTTTCTTATACAGACAAAGAGCTCCTGCTATAATTGGCGCTGCCATTGAGGTTCCTTGGTAAACGCGATAGCCTCCATTTGGAACGGTACTCAAGATATTGGTTCCGGGAGCCTTCATCTCATAATTCAACAGATCATTATAATAACTAAAAGTTGGCCCATCCTGATCAAAATTACTAAACGATGCTTCAGGTGATTGAACTCCCAACACAAAAGAAAAGGCAGCCGGGAAGAAAGGAGCACAGCCAGAACCCGGACCTATACAAACACCGTCATTACCGGCAGCAGCAACCAAAATACATTTGGCATAAGCATTGGCCAGAGCATCTTCCATTGCTTGCGAACGGGCATAACCTCCAAAACTCATATTGATGACGGTTGCTCCATGTGTAGCGGCATAGTTAATTCCCTTTGCAATGGTTGAAGCATCACCACGTCCTGAACTTTGAATTACCTTGATGGCCATTATCTTCGCATTGGGACACAAACCTGCTATACCAATTCCATTGTTGGTTTCGGCAGCAGCAATACCCGCTACATGTGTACCATGACTATTATCATCTGTGGGGTCATTGTCATTATTGATATAATCCCATCCACGAATATCATTTAAGATTCCATCAGGATAAGAGTTGGTTGATGGTTTTGGATTTCTCCAGATTTTATTCTTTAGGTCAGGATGTAGCCAATCCACTCCAGTATCCAATATGGCTATGATTTGAGTTGTGTCGCCCTTGGATTGTGGCCAGACCAGATCTGCTTTAATTTGAGGAATATACCATTGTTTATCATACATCGGATCATTCACAACTGCCTGTGTTTCTGTAGGCGCTTTGGCAGATTGCATCCTTACTACATCTGCTTCTGTAAGGATTGGACCTACTGGCTTATCATCACAGATTGAGATAATATAATTGGGTTCGGCATAGACCACATTGGCTGTGTCAGCTTTGAAGTCACTGATGGCATTCATCAACTGCTTCTCATCTGCAATCTTTAACTTGTATATATTGTGCAGGCTGGGACGAATGAATTGTTGACCATTGGGAGCAGTCAACATTTGAGCGCTTTTTAACCTGCCCTCTCCGGGGAAGAGGGCTTCAGCTTTTTGGACATTGTATTTTGTCTGAAGGGCATCGGTACTCACAGAAGCCGACTTAAACTTTGCTCCGGCACTCTTAACCGTGAGGTTATCTTTAAACTTAACAATAATTTCCCCGGGGACATATTCAAATGCAGAACCCTTTGGATTGCCCTTTACAACGGCATCCTTGGCCTGGTTCTTAAAAAGGACCTGTTGTGCTGTAACAGGGTTAATTGTGAAAATCCACAAAACTAAAACAAGTAGTAGAGTTGATTTCTTCATGATCTTGATGTTTTTATATAAAGTGGTTAAAGTCAAATGTTATCGTAAATAATTCTTCAATACGTAGAGACGCAATATTTTGCGTCTCTACATTATTACACAAACTCACAAATTATAATCGCACAACTTTAATGTTTTCTTTTAATATTGTATTTTTATCTCCTCTGGCTTCGACTCGAATGAAATAGACTCCGGCTTTTACAGTTTCATTGATTCCATTGGTTCCGTTCCAAATGATCTGATGGCTTCCTGATGACAATGTGTTATTGATTAACTGACCAACCAAAGCGCCTAACGGGTTAAAGACATTCACCGTTACATTGGCAGTTTCGGGAAGCCTGAAGCTGATTTGCATGTCGCTGCCTGAAGGGTTGGGTTGTACAGAAAGACCAAATGGACTGGTTGGGGTTGTCAAAGAGACATCCTCTTTCTTTATGATGGTGACATACCGTCCCTGTGGGTCAGCGCCAAAGACACTGCCCCAAGTGAGTTTGCCTGATCCTTCTTCAATTCTAATCACATCAGTGATACCGGCAGGAATGGTTAATCCATTGAGATTATAAAGCGCTCCGGTTATTTTATTACCATCCGAAGAGTAGGCCAGTTCAAAGCCTTTTAACAATGTACTCAACTGCACTTTTCCCAAATCACTTCCCTGCAATTCAAACTGAACAGCCTGAACTTGTGCTTCACTCTTCAGTTGAATAATTTCAGGCTTAAGGGTGATATAGGCAATCGAAGGATTGTATTTGTTTCCCTCATCAATAAGGGCGCTCTTGCCTCCCTTGATCAGATTGGCAACACCCACGACATCCAACACATTGACAGCCTTATCTGCATTGACATCGGCAGCTTCGAAGATAAATGGGGTGGGATTTTGTCCCAACAGATAGGAAACAATTGAAGTGATATCCAGCACATCGACCTTTATGTCTCCATTGGCATCACCTTTGGAAGCAGTAAATGGGGTTGCGCTAACGACTTTGGAAGAGTCTGATTCAGAAAAGTTGGTTCGGACTACCTTATAGAAATAATAATACTTTTTATTGGGTGTCCCTGAAAAGTCGGTATAGGTCGTATCGGTAATCAATGTTGTATTAACCAGTGCAGGTTTTGTAAGGGTGGTATCGGTTTTATTCTCCATCCGGTACATGTTAAAGCCCATCAAATCTTTTAATCCGGCATTATTCCACTCGAGACTGACCTTCCCAAGACCTGCCTTAGCCTGAAAATCCAATGAAGAGGAAGAAGCTGCACTGACTACAACCCTGAAGCGACGATCTTCAATTGGGATTTCAAAATGATCATTGTCTTTAGCCCCTGCAACCCTGATGGTATTTATGCCATCCCCGGTGGTAAGACCAACATTTCTGTATGCAGTATATACAGTAGAGTCAGCACTCCAGGTTCCACTCTCTGCAATGGCTGTTTGTGTATATGGAGCCCGAACACCCATTGAAATCGATGGAGGGTATTTAATATCCATCGCCCGGTTAAAATAGACTTCAAATTTTTGCTTCCCAACACCCAGAGGATCTAATTTATCAAATTCATCCTGAGCATCTTTACCATTAACAACTACCTTCCAAACAATACCGTGTGCTACTTTTACAGGACGATTCAGTTTATTTGAAATATCAAACCATATCCCTTTTCCTCTTTCTGGGAAATCAAATATTTCATTATTTATTTTATCATTACTTGTGTTTCCAAAATATATTGAATCCAGTTTTATTATTGTGAACGAAGTAGAGGTTGTGCTTATGTTATTATCTCTACTGATTGTCGTATTAAGATTGGAAAAAATATTATTTTTTAATAATCCCACAGCATCATAGTCGATACACAATGCTCCTCCCCCTGGTCCTCCATAAACAGGATATGTAGTAATATTATTGATAATATTATTATTTATAAAATACCCATTGTGGGTAA
>Ga0209748_1000587_pt1 | contig 18833 bp, 17 predicted proteins | sample BarGraIncu00421A_FD_185490 | JGI IMG/M metagenome (GOLD analysis project Ga0209748, IMG submission 185490) | Arctic peat soil microbial communities from Barrow, Alaska - Barrow Graham LP Incubations 004-21A (SPAdes) (version 2) | ecosystem: Environmental > Terrestrial > Soil > Wetlands > Peat... | reverse complement strand
TGGGGCGCGGCTTCCTCGGCGGTGAGCAGCCCCGCGTCCACGAGCCACGGCTTCATTGCGTCGGCGAACGCGTCGGGTGACATCTCGCGGATGTAGACGCCGTTCATCCAGTCGAGCTTCTCGGTGTCGAAGATCGCCGGGTTGTGCGACACGCGGTCCAGCGAGAACGAGCCCGCCAGCATCTCGCGCGACACGATGGAGGTCTCGCCGTCGAGCGACCATCCGAGCAGCGCCAGGCAGTTGAGGACCGCCTGCGGCAGATAGCCCTCATCGCGGTACGCCTCGACGGAAGTGGCGCCGTGCCTCTTGCTCAGCCGCTTGCCGTCGGCGCCCCAGATCATGGGCAGGTGCGCGAAGACCGGTACCTCGTGGCCGAGCGCCTCGAAGACAAGGATCTGACGCGGGGTGTTGGAGAGGTGGTCGTCGCCCCGGATGACGTGCGTGATGTCCATGAGGGCGTCGTCGACGACCGATGCGTAGTTGTACGTGGGGGTCCCATCGGTCCGCACCAGAACGAAGTCGTCGAGCGCCGAGGGCGGGAAGGACATCGCGCCGCGGATGGCGTCCTCGAACGCCACCTCCTCACGGTCGAGCGGAACGGCGAGGCGCCAGACATGGGGCTCGCCCGCGGCGACCCGAGCGGCAGCGACCGCCGGGTCGAGGGAGCGGCAACGCCGGTCGTAGCCCGCGAATCCGCCAGCGGTCCGTGCGCCCTGTCGGCGGCCCTCGAGCTCCTCGGCGGTGCAGAAGCACGGGTATGCGTGCCCGGACGCCTGCAGAGAGGCCAGCGCCTCGGCGTAGGTGTCCATCCGCTGGGTCTGGAAGTAGGGGCCGTGCGTACCGTCCGCCTCGGGGCCCTCGTCCCAGTCCAGGCCGAGCCAGCGCAATCCACGAAGGATCGCTTGGACGTTCTCATCGGTCGAGCGCTCGGGATCGGTGTCGTCGATCCGCAGGATGAACGTTCCGCCCATCCGGCGGGCGAACGCCCAGTTGTAGATCGCCGTGCGGGCGCCGCCGATGTGCAGGTGTCCCGTGGGACTCGGGGCGAAACGTACGCGGACTGGTACGGACAACGTGGCGCCTTTCGGAAGGGTCGTTCCGCACATGCGAGCCAATATGGTACCGCCTCCCGACCCGGACCGCTTCCGTCGCGGTCCCCCGGGTGGTATCGTCGCAGACGACTCATCAAGAGGCGCTTCCCGAGAGGGAGGTGCAGAGGGCCGAGGGACCGCACCCGGTGACGCCCCGGCAACCTGCTTCGAAAGTGGAGCAAGGTGCCAAATTGCGGCAGGCGCAAGATCGGTGCCTGACAGATGAGGGAAGAGCGAGTCGCGCGCCGTGTCGCGTGTCCTCATTCGGCCCTCGTCCTGCTGTCAGGAGGCGAGGGTTCTTTCGTTCAGAAGGAAGAGAGGAATACGACATGGCGAAGCGCGAGTACATGTTCACCTCGGAGTCGGTCACCGAGGGGCATCCCGACAAGATGTGCGACCAGATCTCCGACGCGGTGGTCGACGCGATCATCACCCGCGAGGCCGAGCTGGCAGCGGAGGGCTACGCCACCGATTCCGGCAGCAAGGCCGACCCCGAGTATGTGCGGTGCGGCGTCGAGACGTTCACGACCACCGGACTTATCGTGGTCGGCGGCGAGGTGCGCACTCACGCCTACGTGGACATCCAGAAGGTCGTCCGTGACACCGTCCAGAAGATAGGCTATACCGACGCTCGCTTCGGCTTCGACTACGAGACCTGCGGCGTCCTGACGGCGATCCACGAACAGAGCGCGGACATCGCGATGGGCGTCGACGAGGCGTTCGAGGCCAAGAAGGGCGACACCGACCCGCTCGACCTGATCGGCGCCGGCGACCAGGGGATGATGTTCGGATACGCGTGCGACGACACCGCCGCGCTGATGCCGATGCCGATCCATCTCGCCCACCGGTTGGCCGAGCGGCTGACCGCGGTTCGGAAGGCCGACGTGCTGCCGTACCTGCGTCCCGACGGCAAGACGCAGGTCACCGTCCGCTACGTGGGCGGCAGGCCGGTCGCCGTCGAGAAGATCCTCATCTCGACGCAGCACTCCGAGGACGCGGACGTCGAGACACTCATCAGGCCGGACCTCATCGAGCACGTGATCAAGCCGGTCTTCGAGACCGAGTCGATCGCGTACGAGGTCGCGGACGCGGACGTCTTCATCAACCCCACCGGGCGCTTCGTGATCGGCGGTCCCATGGGCGATTCCGGACTCACCGGCCGCAAGATCATCGTGGACTCGTACGGCGGCATGGGCCGGCACGGCGGCGGCGCCTTTTCCGGCAAGGACTGTACGAAGGTCGACCGCTCTGCCTCGTATGCGGCCCGCTGGGTCGCGAAGAACGTGGTCGCAGCAGGCCTGGCAGCGCGCTGCGAGATCCAGCTCGCGTATGCCATCGGTGTGGCGCATCCGCTCTCCATCCTGATCGAGACGTTCGGGACGGAGACGGTGGCCATTGAGCGGATCGAGCGCGCGGTCGCCTCGACGTTCGATCTTCGTCCTGGTGCGATCATCCGGGACCTCGACCTTCGCCGTCCGATCTACACGAAGACCGCCGCGTACGGACACTTCGGCCGGGACGACGCCGACTTCACGTGGGAGCGGACTGACCGCGTCGATGCGCTCAAGGCGTCACTGGGCGACTAGCCCGGTCCTGAGAGAGGATTCGCGGGAGGCCGCCGGCATCGATGTCGGCGGCCTCCGCTATGCTGCGAGACATGGAATCCGAGCCTAACAGTTCGTCCGAGACGCGCATGCCGGTGGCACGTGTCGTCGTCGACGTGGCGACGCGAGCACTGACCGAGCCGTTCGACTACGCGGTGCCGCCCGAGCTTGCAGCGACCGCGTCGGTCGGCGTGCCGGTCCTGGTCCCGTTCGGCGGGCAGCGAGTGATCGGCTACATCGTCGAGCGGTGCGACACCTCCGCCTTCGCTGGTGCGCTGCGTCCGCTGGAGGCGGTGCTCGGGGAACCGAGGTTCTTGCCGGGCGCGTACAGTCTGGCCTCGTGGATCGCCAGCGAGTACGTCTGCACGCTGGCGGACGCGATGCACCTCTTCCTGCCCCCGGGCGGATCACCGTCGGCGGTGTGCCGCTACGGCGTCACGGGAGAGCCGCCGAAGGGTGCTGTGCGCTCCGCGGCGTACGGCGCGGTCGCTGCCGGTGCTTCGACGGTCGGGGCCCTGCGCGCGATCGACCCGAGGTTCCCCTCGGCGGCGTCGGAGCTTGCGCGGGCCGGCGTGCTGCGGCGCACGTGGACACTGGTCCCACCCGGCACGGGCGCCGTCGACGACCGGTGGGTGCTCGCTGTTCCCGGTTCGGCCTTCGTGCCGAAGTCGCGCGCGACGATGCAACGCTCTGTTCTGGAGGCGGTGCAGGCGGGTCCGGTGCGCGTGGCCGAACTGGCCGCCGAACTGGGCACGGTCGACGCCGCTGTCAAGGCCCTCTGCGACGTCGGAGCTGTCCGTGTCGAGCTGCGCAGGCGGATGAGAGGAGTACTACCTCCCGCCAGGCCCGCGCACCGTCACGAGGTGCTCGCCGCCGGCCAGCAGGCTTCGCTCACGGCGATAGCTGATGCCGCTCCAGGGGCGGTCGTCCTGCTGCACGGGATCACCGGTTCCGGCAAGACCGAGGTGTACCTCCGAGCTATCGAGGACGTGATCGCTGCTGGTGGGTCGGCGATCGTGCTGGTGCCGGAGATCTCGCTGACACCCCAGACGGTCGGGAGGTTCAGGTCGCGTTTCGGCGAGTTGGTGGCGGTACTACACAGCAGGCTCTCAGCGGGTGAGCGCTACGACCAGTGGGACCGCGTCCGGGCCGGTGAGGCGCGGGTCGTCGTCGGTCCCCGCTCGGCGCTGTTCGCGCCGGCCGCCGACCTTCGTCTCGTGGTCATCGATGAGGAGCACGACTCCTCCTACAAGCAGGGCTCGGCTCCGCGCTACCACGCGCGGTCCGTGGCCGAGCGGCTGTGTGAGGACTCCGGCGCGGTACTGGTCCTGGGGACCGCCACTCCGTCGATGGAGAGCCTCCAGCTCGTGAAGGAAGGCCGCTACACGAGGACCGTCCTCGACGAGCGCGTCGCCGGCGGTTCGTTGCCTCCGGTGGAGGTCGTGGACATGGCGCAGGAGTTCCGTGACGGGCACCGCTCGATGTTTTCTCGCGCGCTGCAATCGGGGCTTCGGAATGTCGAGGCCCGTGGTTCGAAGGCGGTCCTGCTCCTCAATCGCCGAGGCTCCGCCTCGTTCGTCCTGTGCCGCGAGTGCGGGCACGTTCCGACGTGCGAGTCGTGCTCCGTTTCGCTGACCTACCACGAGGTCGGCGACCGGCTGGTGTGCCACCACTGCGGAGCGAAGTCCGAGCTTCCTGCCCGGTGTCCGAATTGCGGAAGCCCCTATCTCCGGCAGTTCGGCGCCGGCACGCAGCGTGTCGAGACCGAGCTCGCCGCGCTCGCGCCGGGCCTCCCGGTGGTCCGGATGGACGCCGACACCACCTCGGGTCACGGCGGGCACGAACGAAGGCTCGCGGAGTTCGAGGCGCTCTCATGCGGTGTCCTCCTGGGCACACAGATGGTGGCGAAGGGCCTCGACTATCCGGAGGTCGAGCTCGTCGGTGTGATCAACGCGGACACCACGCTCCACATGCCTGACTTCCGCGCAGGCGAGCGCACGTATCAACTGCTCGAGCAGGTGTCAGGCAGGGCCGGTCGAGGGGAGACCGGCGGTCACGTGGTGATCCAGACCTACTGGCCGGACCACCCGGCGATCGTCGCGGCAGCGAAGCACGACCCGCAGGCGTTCTATGAGGACGAGCTGCGCTCCAGGGCCGAGCTCGGCTACCCGCCGTGCGGGCGGATCGCGCGCATCGTGCTGTCGGGAACACCCTCGGAGGCGGTGCGCCGGTCGGCGACGTCGGTCGCCGAGGCCGCGCGCCGCACCGCCGTCCCGGGGTGCGTGGTGCTCGGCCCGGCGCCCGCGCCTCTCGCGCGCATCAAGAACGCCTTCCGGTGGCATGTCCTTGTCAAGGGTCCGTCCGGCGCCGACCTTCCGTTCGTACTGCGCGGAGCGATCGCGCAGGCGGCGATGGAGGACGGCGTCACGCTGGCTCCGGACGTGGACCCGGTCGATCTCATGTAGTGTCGCTGCGGTAGAATCCCTGCGCGGGCTTCGCCGTCCGCTCGCTGACGCGAACTCAAGACCCCCGACACACAGGACACGCGCGTGGACATCCTCGTACACCCCAATCCGGCACTCAAGCAGCCTGCGGCACCGGTCGACCCTGCGTCCGACAAGGAGCTCATGCGACTTGTGCGGTCGATGGCGCAGACCATGTACGACGCGCCGGGCGTCGGCCTGGCCGCTACGCAGGTGGGCGTTCAGAAGCGCGTGATCGTCTTCGATATCGAGGACGGTCTGGTCGCGCTGTGCAATCCGCGCATCGTGGACGCTTCTGAGGAGACGGACGTCGACGACGAAGGCTGCCTGTCCCTTCCGGGTATCACAGTCCCTGTGGCGCGCTCTGTCTCGTGCGCGTGCGAGGCGCTTGATGTGAAGGGCGCCCCGGTCAGGCTCGAGGCCGAGGGGTTCTTCGCGAGGGTCCTGCAGCACGAGACCGACCATCTCGACGGCGTGCTCATCATCGACCGCGCCACGCCCGAGGAACGCCGCGCGGCGATCCGTAGATACAGGGAAGCCGCCGAAGAGCGCTGACGACCGACTGGAGAAGGGTGCCGATGCGCGTCGTATTCATGGGGACGCCGGCATTCGCCGTTCCGACCCTCGCCATGTTGCTCGTCCGCCACCAGGTGGTCGCCGTCTACTCTCGCCCCGATCGGCCCTCCGGCCGCGGCCGGCGTATCGCGCAGCCGCCGGTGGTCCGCGCCGCCGCCGAGGCGGGCGTGGAGGTGCGTCAGCCTGCGACCCTGCGAGGCGCGGACGCGGTGTCGCGACTCCAGGGGGATCGTCCCGACGTTGTCGTCGTCGCCGCGTACGGGGCGATCCTTCCACCCGACGTGCTGTCGGTCCCGCGCCACGGGTGCATGAACGTCCATGCCTCGCTGCTCCCGCGGTGGCGGGGAGCGGCGCCGGTACAGCGGGCGATACTGGCTCGCGACGCGATGACCGGCGTGTCGGTCATGAAGATGGAGGAGGGGCTCGACACCGGTCCCTGGTGTTTGCAGGAGTCGCTTCCGGTCGGGAACCGGACGGCAGCCGAGCTGACGGCCGAGTTGGCGGCCGTGGGAGCGGCGGCGATGGAGCGCGCGCTGGACGGTCTCGACGCCGGGACCTTGGAGTGGCACGCACAGGACGAGACCCGAGCGACGTACGCAGCGAAGGTCACGCGGGCCGATGTCGCGCTGGATCCCACACTGACCGTCGAGCAAGCACTCGCGAGGGTCCGGGCATCCGGGCCGAGCGCACCAAGCCGTCTTTCGATCATGGACCGCGCCATCACAGTCCTCACGGCGCGCCGACACGACGGTTGGGTGCTCCCCGGCATGGCGTCATGCGAACGAGAGCTCGTGCTCGGAGTGGCTGACGGCGCCGTCCGATTGGATGCGATCGTGCCCGAGGGCCGCTCGGTCATGAGTGCGGAAGCCTACGTGCGAGGTGCGCGGCTCCACGGCGCGTGTGAGTGGGGCCCGGCATGAGCGTGGCACCCGCACGTCGCGCCGCGCTGGCGGTCCTGAAACGCGTCCGCGAACGCACCGCCTTCGGTCCCGAGACACTCGACGCCGTCCTTCGCGCCACCGGGCTCGACGTGCGGGACACCGCCCTTGCCACCCGGCTCGCCTACGGGGCGCTCCAGACGATCGGAACGCTGGACGAGGCGATCGACCGCTGCTTGGACCGGCCCCGCGCCATAGAGCCGCCGGTGCGTGACGCGCTCCGGTTGTCCGCATACGAGCTCCTGTTCATGCGGACGCCTCCGCGCGCGGCCGTGCACGAGGGTGTCGACATGGTCCGGTCGGTACGGTCGCAGGCTTCCGGGCTTGCCAACGCGGTGCTGCGGCGGATCGCGGCTGACGTCGACACCTTCCCGTGGGGCGACCCTGCGACCGACGACTCGGCGCTGGCGCGCGCTACGGGACACCCCCTTTGGCTGGTACAGAGGTGGGTCGAGGAGCTGGGCCGCGAGCCGGCGACCGAGATGCTGCGCGCCGATCTCGAGCCGGCGCCGCTCTACCTGTGGCTCAATCCTTTCAAGGGTTCGGGCGTCGAGACGATGGACGCGCTGGTGGCGGACGGCGCCCAGCCGGAGCTGTGTGCCCCGCCCGGCTGTGTGGTTGCCGGAGAGCCGCATTCGGCCGTGCGCGGGGCGGCCGTCGCGCGAGGGCTCGCGCTGGTCACCGACGCCGCCGCACAGGTCGCGCCGCTGCAGTGCGCTGCTCCTGGTGGCGTGGTGGTCGACGTCGCCGCCGGCCGCGGAACGAAGACGGCTCAAGCACAGGCCGCCTGCGTCGCCGCCGGTGGCGAGAGCGCCGTGTGTGCGCTCGACATCCACGAGTTCAAGGCCCAGGTGCTGACTCGACGCATGGCCGAGCTCCACGTGCCCGGCGTCACGACCGTCGTCGGTGACGGGACCGACGTGGCCGCTGCAAGCGGGCTTCCTCCGTTGGGAAGCGCCGACGCGGTGCTCCTCGACGCACCGTGCAGCGGGCTGGGGTCGCTTCGCCGCCGGCCGGAGAAGCGCTGGCGCGTCTCACCGGAGGACATCGACCGCCTCGCCGTCCTCCAGGCGCGCATGCTGGAGCAGTCGGCCCTGCTTGTCAGGGTCGGAGGCCGGGTGGTCTACTCTACGTGCACCGTCAGCCGTCGCGAGAACCATGATGTCGTGACGGAGTTCCTGAGGCAGTCCGGTGGCGCGTACGTGACCGGTCCGCTCGCGGGAACGCCGGTGGAGGAGTTCGCGGGCACGGTGACCGAGGAAGGCTGGTTCCAGTCGGTCCCCGCGTCGGGAGGACCGGACGGTCATTTCGTCGCGGTCCTGGAGCGCGTCCGATAGGCAGGGCGGCGCCGTCGGCGCCATGACGAGTGAGGGGACACCGTATGCGCACCACCCGGATCGTCGAGATGTTGGAAGTGACCGAGGCGGCGGCGCTGGCCGCGGGCCGTTGGATGGGGAAGGGCGACAAGCACGCCGCAGACGACGCTGCCGTCGAGGGCATGCGCCAAGCGTTCAACTCCACCGAGATCTCGGGAACGGTCGTGATCGGTGAAGGAGAGCGCGACGAGGCTCCGATGCTCTACATCGGTGAGAAGGTCGGTTGCGGCGGCGAGGAGATCGACATCGCCGTCGACCCGCTCGAGGGAACGAACCTCACGGCGGACGGCCAGTCCAACTCGCTGGCGGTGCTCGCATTCGGCCCGAAGGGGACGCTGCTTCACGCGCCCGACACCTACATGAAGAAGGTGGCTGTCGGTCCCGAGGCCGCGGGTGTCGTCCATGTCGACGCATCACCCACGGAGAACATCCGCGCGGTGGCCGCGGCGATGAAGCGTCCCGTCGAGGACATCGTCGTATGCATCCTGCAGCGCGAGCGGCACGTTGACCTCATCCGTGAGGTGCGTGCTGCGGGCGCGCGGATCCGCCTCATCACCGACGGCGACGTGTTCGGCGCGGTCGCGACCGCGATCGAGGGGACCGGCATCCACTTGTACCTGGGCATCGGTGCGGCTCCGGAGGGCGTTCTCGCATGCACCGCGATGAAGTGCATCGGCGGCACGTTCATGGGCCGCTTCGCGTGGCGCAGTGACGAGGAGCGGGCGCGCGCGGTCGAGATGGGCACGCCGTGCATCGATGATGTGCTCACGATGGATACTCTGGTCAACACCGACGAGGCCGCGTTCATCGCGAGCGGGGTCACAGACGGCGAGCTGCTGCGAGGGGTCAGGTACTTCGCCGGCGGAGCACGCACGAACTCTGTCGCGATGGACGCGAAGAGCAAGACCGTCCGGTTCATCGACACGATCTACCGCACCGGCACCGAGAAGTTCTGGGTGCGCATGGACTGAGGTCCCGAACCGGTCGGCAAGTACACGAAGGGCGGCCCAACGCGCCGCCCTTCTGACGTGCTGTGTGGAACGCGGCTACTCGGCAGCCGGGCACCCCGCGCAGCCGGCGCCATCACCCGCTGCAGGGCACGCCGCAGTCTCGGGCGACTTGTCCGGGCGGCGGTTATCGGTGTTGTGGAAGCCGGAGCCCTTGAAGTGGACGCCGACGGGGTGGAACACCTGCTTGGTGGCCCCGCCGCACTCGGGGCAGGGGACCGGCGAGTCATCGCTGCCGGGCCGCGTCACTTCGCAGACGTGGGCGCAGTTGACGCACCTGAAGTCGTAGGAGGGCATAGGGCGTACCTTTCGAGCGGCGTGATCTCCGTTCCCGACAGGAACGGACGCGCGGCATGATACGCCGCTCACGCCGATAGGAGCAACACGGCATTGGTATACTGCGACCATGATGACCCCCTCCAGGGGGCGCCACGGAAGCGGAGCGCGCAAGCACGCGACAACCGGAACCGACCACAGGCGCCCGCATACCGAGTCCCACGCCTCGGCTCCAGTGCGCGCCCCGCGCGCAGAGGGCCGGAAGGCGCTTGTGGCGTCCGCCGGCGCCTGGGCCAAGGACATCTCCGGCCGTCTGCCGCGCGCACGCGTCCTGCTGCTTGGCGCCGGCGCCTGGGCCAAGGACATCTCCGGCCGTCTGCCGCGCGCACGCGTCCTGCTGCTTGGCGCCGGCGCGGTGCTGCTCGTAGCCGCGGTGGTAGTGACGGCCATAGTTCTGTTGCCGAGCCGGACGGTGCGCGTCCCGGACCTCGTGGGGATCCCGCGCGCGCAGGCGGCCGAGCGCGTCACCGCTCTGGGGCTCGTGCTGAACGTGCGCGACACTGGCTACTCTCCGACCATCGCGAAGGACTCCGTCGCTGCGCAAGAGCCGACGGCGGGCCTTCTCGTCTCACCGGGAAGCACGGTCATGATCGACCTTTCGGCCGGCTCCGAATCGTTCGCGCTTCCTGACGTCATAGGGCAGGACCTGGACACCGCTCGCGGCGCGCTGCGGGCGCGAGGACTCACTGTCACCTTCACGACAGCGATCTCCACGGCGGATTCCGGAACGGTCATCGCTTCGGCGCCCGAGGCGGGGACACCCGTCCTGACCGGTGACACGGTGCGGCTCACCTTGGCAACGTCGGTAGGGGCGGTGTCGGCTTCCGACCTCACCGGCGTTGCGATCGTCCTCGACCCGGCGCCTCCGAATGCCGGTGACGCCTCGGACGCCAGCATGGATGCGGCGATCAGGCTGTCGGCGCTGCTCAGCGCCGCTGGCGCGACCGTGACGATGACACGCGAGAGCGGCGTCACGTCTCCGGCCGTGACCCCCGCGGACCGTGTCCGGATCGCCAAGGAGACGAGCGCGACCGCGCTTGTGGGCTTCTCCGTCATGCCGTCGAGCCTCGAGGGCATGGTGCTGCTGACGATGCAGCCGAGCAGCGCTTCCGACCAGGTGGGAACGGCCGCCGGCCCCCTGGCTGACGCGGTCTTTGCATCGCTCCGCATCGACATGTCTGCGATATCCACCCTCACCGCGGCGGGTGATGCCGTGCTGTCGGGTTCGGGGCTGCCGGGAGTCCGTGTCAGACTGGGCTCGTTCGCATCCGAGAGCGATGCCAAGTCGTTCGCTGACGAGCGTTGGCTGGAAGTGCTGGCAAACGACATCTACAGGGCACTCGCCCAGCTCTACGGGAGGCAATGATGCGTCTTCGGATCTGGGGCACGACACGCATGCGGCCGCTCCGGCTCGGCCGGCTGCTGGTCGCGCTGTCGCTGCTCGTCTCCTCGGTGGCCGTGCTTCCGTTGCCTGCGCAGGCAGCGACGGTCGCGCAGCTGAAGGCGCAACTCGAAGCGCTGCGGCAGGAGGCGGCTCCGGCTGGTGACGCCTACGACGCGGCCGTCACCAAGCTCGAGGACACTCAATACCGGATCAAGCGGACCGACGCTCGCATCAAGGCCGCGACCAAGAAGCTCACCACGGCCCAAGATGCGCTAGGCGCCCGCGCCGACGCGATGTACCGGCAGGGTGGGGAGATGGGGGTGGTGGACTTCGTCTTCGGAGCGACCTCATGGGACGAGTTCGTGACCCGTCTCGACTTCATCACGATCATCGCGATGAGCGACGCTGAGCTGATCTCGACGGTGAAGGATACGCGGACCGCCCTGCAGACCGACCGAGCTGCGTTCGTGGAGGACACCAAGGTCGAGAAGGTCGATCTGGCGGCCGCAAAGAAGGACTACACGGCACTCCAGTCCCAGCTGTCGGCCAAGAAGGCCCAGTACGATCGGCTGCTCGCGTCGATCGCTAAGCGCTCCGGGACCAAGCACCCTCCCGGCCCGAACGGGTTGGTCTTCCCGGTGCACGGCATCCACTACTACTCCGACACCTGGGGCGCACCGCGGTCGGGCGGGCGGCACCACATGGGCACGGACATCATGTCCCCGCGTGGGACGCCTGTCCTGGCGGTCACGAGCGGGACTGCGCGGCCGCATTGGAACAGCCTCGGTGGCAACTCGATCACCCTGACCGGCAGCAACGGCTGGTCCTACTACTACGCGCATCTGGACCGCTATGCGATCCATGGGACGGTCCACGTGAAGGCCGGCCAACTCATCGGCTACGTCGGCAACACCGGCAACGCTTCCGGTGGCGCGTGCCATCTCCACTTCCAGATGGGGCCTGGAGGGAGATGGGTGGACCCGTATCCCTACCTCCGGGGCATGGAGTGACGTTGGCATCCCTCTGGTAGTATCCGAGTGCGCTCACGTACGCGTTCGTGCCTGAAGAAGAACCGTGTCGGGAGCCGCGTGAAGCGCGGCTGAGAGGCGACCCGCGCCACTGGTCGCGACCGAGAAGACGACGGTGCCGGTAATGCGGCGCCGCACGACGGATCCGGAGGATCGCCCTCCGCTCTGCACCATCCCCGCGCGGTCGTCGCAATGCGCCGGCTGAGTCCGGCGGGAGGGGAGTGGTCGCGATGACCGGTACAAGGACGAGGGTCCTCGTCGAGATCTCACTGACCGTGGCGCTCGCAACGGCGCTGCATTTCGTCCGCGTGTGGCAGATGCCCGCCGGAGGCTCCGTCTCTCTCGAGATGCTCCCGATCCTGGTCCTCGGTCTGCGTCGCGGAGCGGTGCCGGGGATGGCGGCGGGCGCACTGTTCGGGGTCGTCGACTACTTCATGGAGCCGTTCTTCGTGCATTGGGTCCAGCTGTTCCTCGACTACCCGATCGCGTTCGCGCTCGTGGGCGGGCTCGCGGGCGTGTGGACGCCGCTTTGGCGACGGCTGATGGCCGCCGGCCGCACCACACTGGCAGTCAGTTGGGTCGTTCCCGCCGCGGTCGTGCTCGCGTCCCTCGGGCGCTACGTCGCGCACTTCGCGTCCGGTGTGGTGTTCTTCGCGACAGCAGTGATGGGTGGTCCGCTCGCCGACGGGCAGTCGGCCTTCTCGAACGCAGGAGCGCTGGGTGCTGCGGCAGCGTACTCGGCGATATACAACCTGTACGTCCCGATCTCTGCGGCCGCGTGTCTGGCCGCGATGCTCGTGCTGATGCCGGTCCTCGAGAAGGCCGTGCCGCCGAGATGAAACAGACGCTGGTCGTGGGCGCCGCCCCGCTGCCGGGGCGCGACGCGTTCTATCGGGAGCTGCTGTTTGCGGCGGACCACGTCGTGGCCGCGGATGCGGCGGGCGAGTGGTGCGTGGCCCTCGGACGGGTCCCGGACGCCGTCGTTGGCGACTTCGACGGTTCGCGAGCCGGCGCTGCCTGCCGGCTCGAGGCGCAGGGCGCGACCGTCGAAGTGCATCCCATGGAGAAGGATTCGACCGATCTCGATCTCGCGATCGCGTATGCACGACGGACATGGACGGCACCTGTTGCCATCACCGCAGCGTTCACGTCGCGATTCGACCACACCCTCGCGGCGCTCGGTGCGCTGGTCCGGGCCGGTGACGAAGCATCGGTGCGTGAGCCGGGCTGGAGCGCGTGGCTCAGCCGAGAGAGCCGCGGTGTCCGCCTTGAGCTTGCGGCCGGCGTGGTCGTCAGCGTCGTTGCGTTGGTGCCGGAGGTCAGGGTGACCATCGATGGTGCCGCATGGCCGCTGCACGACGCGGTACTGCCGCTCCTGTCGGGCCTGGGGGTCAGCAACCGCTCCGTTGGGGGTCCTCTGACAGTCACGGCGACGAACGGTATCGTGGCCATCATCGTTCAGGATGGGGAATAGGCGGGTCTATACTGACCACGTGAGGGGCTGCCGCCTGCTTGTCGAAGTGACAGGGGAGTGTGAGGGTGCGGGCATTTCTGGTGTTCATCGCGCTGATCGGCGCGGGAGCGTGCGCGTTCGTGTCGTACCGCGACGCGTCGACTGCGGCCGGCTTCGCTTCCGCAGGCCTGGTCATCCTTGCGCTCATCCTCACAAGGGCCGGCGGCCGTTCGCGGCACAAGGCCGAGTCGGCTCCTCTCGTCTCGAAGACGGCGCACCCTGCTCCGCAAGCGGACTCAGGCGAGCCCCCGATCGATCCGCCGGTCGTCGCGGGGCCGGCTATGCCGGCCGCCCGCAGCGATGCCGAGGAGCCGTCCCACGACGCCCTGGCGGAGGAGCCCGCACCCGATGCTCCCGTTCTGGACGCGGAGTCTGTGGAAGCAGCGCAAGTCCCCGTGGGGGAAGGTGAGCCGGTGCAGCAGGCGAACGTAGCGACCACGCCGTCAGTGCGGACCCCGTTCTCAGTACAGCCCGCGGTCGTGCTGATGTCGTTCTACGACGCTGTCGCGGAACGGTTCGACACGCTGGCCGCTCACATCTGGCTGGAAGACAGGCCTACGGACACCCTGAGGCTGGTGGCGGCGTTCGGACCGCGCGTCCCTTCAAGCGACCCAGTGTCGCTCGATGACGCCGTCCTGGGCGCGGCAGCCCGGACACGGACCGCGGTCTTCGCGCGACTCGACCCGGAACCGCCGCTGCTCGGGCGGGACGCCACGTGGCGCTATGCGGTGCCAGTGGGCACTCCGGAGGTGCGCGGCGTGGCGGCGGTCGACATCGTCAGCGCGCTGGACGCGCCGTCTGCGGTCGTACTGAACGAAGTGTCGGCGGTGCTCCGTGGTTCGCTGACCGCCGCACTCGCTGTGCACGTCGCCCGCGCCGAGATGGATGCGGCGGTGCTCCTGCTCCAGACCGCCCAGGACCTCGCGTCGGGCATGGCGGGTGAGGATGTCCTGGCGTCTGCGCTCGAACGGGCGATGCAGATCGCGGGAGCATCTACCGGCAGCATCATGATGCCGGACGTCGACGGCGGCATGCTGCGGATCGCTGTGTCGCGGGGCCTGCCTTCGGACATCGTGGGCTCGACCACCGTCTCTGGGGGGGAAGGCATCGCTGGGACGGTGTACTCGACCTCCTCTCCTCTGCTGGTCGAGGACCTGCCCGGCCGGCCGGGGCAGCGCCGCCACGGCGTCCTGTCCTCCGTGAGCGTCCCGATCGCGGACGCGATCGGTTCGTTCGGGGTCATCAACGTCGGTTCGCGTGCGTTCCCCGCACGTCTCACCGATGCGTATGTGCGGGCGCTGTCGATCCTCGGGTCTCAGACCGCCGTCGCCATGCGGAACGCTCAGACCGCCGAGCGGAGCTGGGACCTCTATCTGTCGAACCTCGAGGCTTTGGCGACCGCGCTCGAGTCCGATGACCCCTACCGGAAGGGCGCGTCGAAGCGCATCGCTTCGCTGTGCGTGTCCGTTGGACAGAGGCTCGGCCTCGAGGGCGAGGACCTCGTCTCACTCCGCATCGCGGCGATCCTGCATGACCTGGGGATGGGCCTTGCCACAGGTTCCGTCGGGGCGGTGGACCGGCCGCTGTCGACTGTCGACCGGGGTCTGGTGCGCGCGCATCCCAAGGTCGCCTCCGACGTCTTGCTGCAGGTGCCGTCTCTGGAGCGGCTGGCGCCGATGGTCCGTCACCACCACGAGCGGTTCGACGGTGACGGCTACGACATGGGGTTGTCGGGGGAATCGATACCGATAGGGTCCCGCATCCTTGCTGTGGCGGACGCGTTCGTCGCGATGACGTCGCCGCGAGCGTACCGCGAGGCCTTGGACTGTCCATCCGCGCTCGAGGAGCTGAACTCTGCATCGGGCAAGCAGTTCGACCCCGAGGTCGTCGAGGCGTTCATAGCGCTTCTCGCCGAGGAGCCGGATCTGGCGGCCGGCGCCTGACTCACGCCGGTCCCGTTGGACGCACGAAGGCCCGGCTGACAGACGGCCGGGCCTTCGTCATTGGAGATGAGCTGCTGACCTACGCGCGGGTGATCTTGCCGGCCTTCATGCACTTCGTGCATACGTTGACCTGCTTCACGGTGCCGTTGATCAGCGCGTGCACCCGCTGGATGTTCGGGCGGATGATGCGGTTGGTGACGCGGTGCGAGTGGCTGACGTTGCGGCCGGCGGCCGGCGCCTTTCCGCACACGCTGCAGACCTGCGACATGGGTCAGTCTCCTTACAAGTCTCGCCGCCGCTGTGGCGACGGGGGTGGAGGTTCAGTCAGGGTGAAGCGGACGGCATGTTAGCACAGCGGAGCGCAACGCGACAACCGGCACGGCAAGCGTGGACCCTGATGCAGAGCGCGCGTACCTACGGCTATACTCGGCAGCGCACCGGGATGGCAGGATCGTCGACCGGATGAGGGTACAACGGTCGCACAGGCGCAGGAGGAACGATGGCCTACACCGAGGACACTCTGATCCGCGAAGTGCTCACGGCGCATTCCGAGGCAGTGACGGTGTTCGAGAGGCACGGTCTGGCCTGCGCCGCGTGTCTCGGCGCAGACATGGAGACGCTGGCGTCGGTCGCGACCATGCATGAGATCCCCTTGAACGAACTCCTCTCGGACCTCAACGCACTCACGGACACGGATAGCGAGGTGGGCGTATGAGCGCACAGGCCGCAGGAACCATCCAGATAGGCAACGATGTCCTGGCTGACATCGCGGGGTTCGCCGCGCTCGAATGCTACGGCATCGTCGCGATGGCAAGCCCGACCTTGCGGGACGGCGTCGCGCAGATGCTCTCGCATGAGAAGTTGCGCAAGGGCGTGCGTGTCACCTCCGACGGCGAAGGGGTCGTCTTCGACCTCTACGTGGTCGCGGAATACGGCACCAACCTGGCCGAGGTCGCGCACAACATGGCTGAGCGCGTGAAGTACCTCGTCTCCAGCAACGCCGAGGTCCGTGTTGACGCGGTACACGTCCACGTCCAGGGCATCAAGGTCCGCAAGTGACGGCGTCCTCGGCCGCGGAACGCCCCTCGGCCACCGACCTCATCACAGCGGCGGCTTCCGCGCTGAAGAGTCGGCGCGAGGAGGTGAATCGCCTCAACGTGTTCCCGGTTCCCGACGGCGACACCGGAACGAACATGTCGCTGACCATGGAGGCCGTCCTCTCCGAGGTCGCCAGGCTCGGTCCCTCGCCGGCGGCCTCCGCCATCGCCCACGCCGTGACCCATGGCTCACTGATGGGCGCGCGCGGCAATTCGGGTGTCATTCTGAGCCAGATGCTGCGCGGGTTGTGTGAGCCTCTCGTCGACCTCGACCATATCGACGCGGACACGGTCGTCGCCTGTTTGGATCGTGCGGTGACAGTCGCCTTCCAGGCGGTCCGCCGCCCGGTAGAGGGCACGATGCTGACCGTGCTGCGCGACATGAGCGGGGCGGCCGGCCCTGCAGCGGAGGACGGCCTTTCGATCGACCAGGTGCTCGAGGCCGTGGTGGACGCCGCCTATGCGTCGGTCAAGCGAACGCCGGACCTGCTTCCTGTACTGAAGGAGGCCGGCGTCGTGGACGCCGGAGGCTACGGACTCGCGATCATCGCGGAGGGGTTCACTGCGGGACTCGCCGGCCACGGGCTCCGGGAGTTCGACGTGTCTGTCGCTGCGGCCCCCGTGATGACCTCCGAACCGGAGAACGACTGGGACGACGACGAGTACCTGTACTGCACCGAGTTCCTGCTGCATGGATCGGACCTCGACAGGGTCGCGATCGAGGACTACCTGGTGACGCTCGGCGGGTCGCAACTTGTGGTGGGTGCGCCGGACCAGCTCAAGATCCACGTACACACCGACCATCCACAGCAGGTTCTCGCGTACTGCTTGGATCTCGGTGACGTGTCGGACGTGCACATACACAACATGCGGTTGCAGACCGAGGCCCGCGCCGCCGCGTTGCGCGCGGAGGAGGCCTCGACCAAGCCGCTGGGTTTCGTGGCGGTGGCCGCCGGGTCCGGCTTGGCGGACATCCTGCGTAGCCTTGGCGTGGACGAGGTGGTGTCGGGTGGGCAGACCATGAACCCCTCGACGGCGGAGCTTCTCGAGGCGATCGAGCGGGTGCCGGCCAGATCGGTGGTCGTCCTTCCCGACAATCGGAACATCGTTCTCGCGGCGAACCAGACCGTCGGGATCGCCGGCAAGCCGGTGGCAGTCGTGCCCACGACGTCGGTGCCCGAGGCGTTCGCTGCGCTGCTCGCCGCGGACCACACCGCTTCTCTCGAGCAGAACGTCGCCGAGATGACTCGAGCGGCCGAGGCGGTCACGACCGCCGAGATCACGACCGCGATCAAGGACTCCAAGGGGAAGGCCGGCCCCATCAAGGTCGGCCAGGTCATCGGCATCATAGATCACGAGATCGAGGTGATCGGCGAGGACGTGGCGGATGTTTGTGCGCGATTGGCGGACATGATCGCTCCGAGGGGGGAGACGTTGACCGTTCTCGCCGGCGCGGACCTGACCGACGAGGACCTCGTATCGATCGTCGCCGCGCTTGGAAAGGCGCATCCCGAGCTCGAGATCGAATCACATCGCGGGGAGCAGCCGCTCTACCCGCTGATCATGGCAGTCGAATAGGGAGCCACCGGACATGCCCCGCATCGCGATAGTGACCGACAGCACCTGTGACCTCGGGCCCGCCGCTCTCGCCGCTCGCAACGTCACGATGGTGCCCCTCAAGGTGCACTTCGGCGACGAGACCTTCCGGGACTGGACCGATCTGAAGCCGACCGACTTCTACCCGCGTCTTCGCACGGCGGGCCAGCTCCCCACCACCTCGCAGCCGACCCCCGGTGAGTTCGCCGAGGTCTACCAGCGCCTGGCCGACCAGGGCGCCGAGGGTATCGTCTCGATCCATCTCTCGGCGAAGCTCTCGGGCACCTGCGAGTCGGCGATCATGGCGGCCAGCACGGCGCCGGTGCCGGTCAGGGTGGTGGACTCCACGTTCGTATCCGGAGCGATGATGTTCGCCATCGACGCCGCATGCGCCGTTCGTGACGCCGACGGCTATCTGGATGCCGTCGAGAAGGCCGCTCACGACCTCTCGTCGAGGACCGAGCTCTTCTTCGTGCTGGACACACTGGACTACCTGGTCAAGGGCGGTCGCGCCGGCCGCGCTCAGGGCATGGCAGCCGCGCTCCTGAACATCAAGCCCGTGTTGCAGGTCATCGGGGGCATCATCGAGCCGTTCAAGAAGTCCAAGGGCACGAACAAGGCGATCCGCGAGATGGCCGAACACGTGGCGAGCCGGTCGAAGAAGCTCGGACCGTTGAAGGTCGTCGTGATCCATGCGGTCGCTGAGAACCTTGCGGACGAACTCGCCAACGCGATCCGCTCCGCCGGCACCGACATCGCAGCGCTGACGTACGACGAGATCGGCGCCGTGATCGGAACGCACGTCGGCCCGCGCGCCGTCGGTGTGGCATACACGCCGGCGGGGTGACAGGCCAGCCCAAG
>Ga0209748_1000585_pt1 | contig 18848 bp, 2 predicted proteins | sample BarGraIncu00421A_FD_185490 | JGI IMG/M metagenome (GOLD analysis project Ga0209748, IMG submission 185490) | Arctic peat soil microbial communities from Barrow, Alaska - Barrow Graham LP Incubations 004-21A (SPAdes) (version 2) | ecosystem: Environmental > Terrestrial > Soil > Wetlands > Peat... | reverse complement strand
TAACGATACAATCCCACTTCTTCAATTCGCATTCAACCGTACCGGCAATATGTCGGTATATGGCGATATCCTTGTAGAACATATATCTCCGAAAATGATCATCACCCAGGTTGGAACTGTAAGAGGAATTGCTGTGTATACTCCAAACTCCGTAAGAAGGTTTCAAATGGAGCTCAATGCAAAAACCAAAGTTGATTTTCACTCAGGAAACTTAAAAATAACTTATACATCACAATCAGATACCAAAACCGAAAAATACGCAGAAGCGGTTTTGCCTTTACGTTAGCAACTAAAACTTAAAACTCAATATGGGAAGCTCTCCACTTCCATACATGATGCTTCCCTTTCATCTGAACTCGCAAATCGCGAAAATATCCTCGTGTCGATTATTTCCGGTAAAGACTTTCTTCCTTTCTATGGTTTTCCTGGTTGCATTCCTTTTGCTGCCCGGGATTTATAATTTTGGATGGGGACAATCACAAACCTTCAATACTGCCGGGACTTATTCCTTCACTGTACCTGCTGGTGTTACAAGCATTACTGTACAAGCATGGGGAGGTGGTGGCGGTGGCGCTGGTGATGCTTCAAGTGGAAATATTGGTAATGGCGGGGGTGGCGGGGGTGCGTATGCAAAAGTAAATATTTATTCAGTAACCCCTGGTACAAGCTACCAGGTTATAGTTGGGGCTGGCGGTAGTGCTGGCATTGCAACCGACGGTCCCGGAGGAGCAGCAGGAAATTCAACATTCAATACCAGCATTTGCGTTGCAGCAGGCGGATTGGGGGGGCAGGTTAATGCCGGTGGAGGTACAGGTGGAAGCGGTGGATTGTCAGCCAGTTCTACTGGCGATGTAAGAAATAACGGGGGAAATGGCGCTACTGGAAATAGTTCAGCTGGTGGCATTGGTGGTGGTGGTGGTGGATCGGCCGGTACGGCAGCAATCGGAAATGCCGGTAACAATGCTACTGGTGGGGCTGCTGTCACTGGTGGTGGAGCAGGCGGAAATGGAGGGTCAAATAGTGTTGGGCTATCTGGTTCTGCACCGGGTGGTGGTGGTGGCGGTGCAGAATGGAGTGGTGCAAATCATGCAGGTGGTGCAGGAGCGCCTGGTCAGGTTATTATTACCTGGACATGTCCTCCAGATGCAGGAACTTTATCCGGTACTCAAACAATTTGTGTTGGAGCTACTACAACTTTTAGTTCTACTGTATTGGGCGGTGTTTGGAGCAGCGGAAATGCGGGTGTTGCTACAATCAATTCATCAACTGGATTAGTGACTGGTATATCTGCCGGTGGACCTGTAACCATGACATACACTGTTAATGCCGGAGGTTCATGCAGCGTCAAAACGGCGACGAGAACTGTTACAGTTAATGCAACGCCATCCGCCCCGACGATTGGCACGATCACCCAACCCACCTGTTCAACAGCAACCGGAAGCGTGGATATAAGCGGATTGCCAGCCGGAGACTGGACGCTGACAAGAAATCCGGGTGGTGTAATTACGACCGGAACAGGAACAAGTACAACATTATCAGGACTAACCGAGGGAATATATACCTATACTGTTTCAAATGGAGATATCAGTGTAGCTTGTCCGGGATCAGGGACCGGACTTATTGCAGAATACTATAACAATATGATCCTTAACGGTCTACCTGCATTAACACGCACCGATGCCACGGTGAATTTCGATTGGGGGAATGGCAATCCTGGAAGCCCAATTAACAATGACAATTTCTCGGCAAGATGGACAGGTAAGATACAACCCTGTTATAGCGAAACCTATACATTTACAACGAGAAGCGATGACGGTATCAGGCTTTGGGTGAATGGTACACAGATTATCAACAACTGGACAGATCACGGCGCCACTAATAACACCGGCAGCATCTCCCTCATAGCAGGTCAGAAATACGACATAATTCTCGAGTATTACGAGAATGGCGGGGGAGCTGTTGCTCAGTTATCATGGAACAGTCCAAGCCAAACTATTCAAATTATACCTCAATCACAGTTATATTCAATTGCTACCGGATGTACATCTGTTTCTTCGGCTAATGTTGTCATCAATGCCGTACCTGTTGTTCCGGCGACCCCTACCGCCAGTGTAACGGTTCAGCCAACTTGTTCTGTACCCACAGGCACCATTGTAATCACTGCTCCAACAGGAGCCCAATATGAATACCAGCTTGATGGAGGAACGTATCAGGCAAGTGCTACTTTTTCTGGAGTAGCCGTGGGAAACCATACCGTTAAAGCAAGACTGGCCGCTTCACCAACCTGTATTTCTCCGGCAAGTACTTCAATGACAGTGAATGCGGTACCAACTGTACCGGCAACTCCTACCGCCAATGTAACGGTTCAGCCAACTTGTTCTGTACCCACAGGCACCATTGTAATCACTGCTCCAACAGGAGCCCAATATGAATACCAGCTTGATGGAGGAACGTATCAGACAAGTGCTACTTTTTCTGGAGTAGCCGTGGGAAACCATACCGTTAAAGTAAGACTGGCCGCTTCACCAACCTGTATTTCGCCGGCAAGTACTTCAATGACAGTGAATGCGGTACCAACTATACCGGCAACTCCTACCGCCAGTGTAACGGTTCAACCAACATGTGCGTTATCCACAGGAACCATTGTAATCACTGCGCCCATAGGGCCCCAATATGAATACCAACTTGGTGCAGGAGCCTATCAGACAAGTACTACTTTTACGGGCGTATCCTCAGGAAGTCGTGCAGTTAACGCTAGATTAATAGCCTCACCAACTTGTATTTCATCGGTAGCCACTTTAACTGTCAATGCTCAACCATCACCACCCGCCGCCCCAACAACTGGTGCAATCACCCAACCAACTTGTGCACTAACAACAGGAAGTGTAGCTTTAACCGGTTTGCCAACCGGAACCTGGACCATTAATCCTGGAAATATTTCAGGTTCAGGTTCAAGTACAACGGTCACAAATCTTTCATCCGGCACCTATAATTTCACTGTTACCAATAGTGTTGGTTGCACGTCTTCAGGTTCATCAAATGTGGTCATAAATTCTCCGACTTTACCAACCATCATTGGTTCTTCGGGAAGCCGTTGCGGTCCGGGGACAGTCAGTTTAGGAGCAAACGCTTCTGCAGGGACTATCAACTGGTATGACGCAGGCGGAACCTTTTTAACAACTGGTTCGACCTATACAACGCCAAACCTTTCATCAACTACAACTTACTATGTCGATGCCACAATTGGCAGTTGTACTACTCCAAGAACGGCAGTTCTCGCTGTAATTATTCCTCCAGCGTCCATTTCTGTTAGCGGTGCAGGAAATGTCTGTCTTGGATCGACATTGAACCTAACAAGTATAGGTGCCGGTATTACCAATCAGTACTGGCAAGGTCCGAATGGTTTTTATTCGTTGCTTCCGAATGTGGTCATCAATAATATTGCTGCTACAGATGCGGGAACTTACACAGTGACGGGAAGCGCATTAAGTGGCATTAACCTGGTTGCTAACGGTGATTTTGAATTAGGGAATATTGGATTTGGCAGCAGTTATGGATACGTTGTTCCTACCCCTGCAGCTCTTCAACCTGAAGGACTCTATACAATAGTTGCAAGCCCCGCCTCTGTTCACGGCAATTTTTCTCCTTGTGCCAATCATACGCCTACAGGTACTTTGCAAATGGTTATTAACGGAGCAGCCAATTCTAAAAATATTTGGACACAAACGGTAAATGTAGTGCCAAATACCGACTACCAGTTTACTTATTGGGTTCAAAGTGTTAATCCGCAAAGTCCCTCCCAATCACAACTATATGTAAACGATGCAGCACTGGGAGCTTCTTATACTGCAGATGCCACTACCTGTACCTGGAAACAATTTGTTTATAACTGGAATTCAGGGGCAAATAATACCGCAAAATTAGATTTAAGAAATCTTAATCTGGCAGCAGGCGGAAATGATTTTGCAATTGACGATATTATTTTTCAACAAGTCTGTCCTGCAACAGCTTCAGGTGTAGTGACAATTGTTGATCCCCCAACTGCAGGCGCTATTGGAAATACACAAACGATTTGTAATGGATATACACCTGATCCCATTTCATCTGTAACCGCAGGTACAAATGTCAGCTCTTATGAATGGCAAAGTGACGCAAGCGGAAGCTATGTTACAATTCCCGGAGAAATTGGAGCTACCTACACACCACCGGCGCTTTCTAAAACAACGAGCTATCAAAGAAGAACAATTGGGACCGCATGTAATTCTGTTTATACAACACCGGTTACAATTATAGTTAATGGGCCAACAATTAATGCAGGAGGACCTGATTTGGCATGTCAGTCTGCAGGCCCTTCTCCAATCACCTTATCTGGTGCAAGTTTTGGTCCTGGCGCTTCAGAAGCAGCTTGGTCGATTATTTCAGGTTTAGGAACTTTAAGTTCTACAGCCCCTACTGCCACGCCGGCTTCAGTTACCTATACACCTGCCGCAAATTTCAGTGGTACAGTTACTTTACAATTGCAAACTAATAAAGTAGTAAGTCTTGGAAATTGCGATGCAATTGCTAACAGGATTATAACATTTCGTCCAACCATTACGGCAAGTATCAGCGGAACAACTTCGGTCTGCCAAAATGCAGCAACTCCGGTCATAACTTTTACAAATCCTCAGGCATTTCCTATTACGATCACCTATAATATAAACGGTACAGTTCAAACACCAATCAATGTTGGTGCAAACACTACAGCAACAGTATCGGCTCCAACTACTTCTGCGGGAACTTTCGCCTATAACTTAGTAAGCGCTATTTATCAAACCGGACCATCATGTTCCATTAATATAGCAGGTGCAGCGACGGTTACGGTTAATCCGACTTTGCCGGTCAGTGTAAGTATCTCCGCTTCAGCAAATCCGGTTTGCTACAATACTTTAGTCACTTTTACGGCTACGCCAACCAATGGCGGAGCAAGCCCGGCTTATCAGTGGAAAGTTAATGGTGTAAATGCCGGGACCAATAGTGCTACTTTTTCATATACTCCTTTAACGGGTACAGGTGATGCGATCACCTGTGTATTGACATCAAATGCAACGCCTTGCATTTCAGGTAATCCAGCTACCTCTAATACGGTTAATATGACCTTTAATCCGGCAACAACTGCCGGCACTTTGACTCCAACTCCAGCCGTTGGGGCAGTTTGTTCAGGGACAACCGTATCCGCCACAGCCACAGCGGGTTCAGGCGGAATTGGGCCTACTGATAAATTAGAATACCGGTTTGATGGTGGTACCTGGACAGCCTATACTTCTGGAACCAGCCTGAATACTAACAGTCATACTTCGGTAGACATTCAAACTTACCGAACCACAACCGGATCAGGCTGCACACAATCAGCCACTGTTATGGTAAGCTGGACAATAAATGCAGTACCTGCTTCTGGTACACTAACACCCAATTTTGCAGCAGGCGCTGTTTGTGCTGGTACAACCTTATGGGCAACTGCAACTGCCGGTTCAGGCGGAGCAGGAACAATCGCGGATGTGTTGCAATATCAGGTTGATGGCAGTGGATGGTTACTTTATACCTCGGGTTCATTCCTTAGCACGATGTTGCATACTTCAGTTGATATTCAAACTTACCGAACCGCAACTGGTTCTAATTGTACAACATCAACCCCTAACATCGTAAGCTGGACGGTGAATTCTTTACCAGCAGCATCCACCGCAGGAAACATTTTAACGACCTATGATGGCTTACTACATACAGGAACAGCAACCCCACCATCAGGATCGTCAATAGTTTGGTACGATGCATCAACAAATGGCAATATCACAGTTGCACCCTCAGGCTCGAATGTGGGCACCTACTTCGCATGGGCTGAATCAGTTGATAATATAACTGGTTGTAAAAGTGCCTCAAGAACGCAAGTGACGGTTACAATTAATAAAGCCACACCAACATTATCGGTAACAAATACACCTCAAAACTATACCGGTTCACCAATTGCAGCTACTGTAAGCGGAACAGGTGGCGGTGTAGTATCCAACATCAAATATGGTGGTTCATCCACAGCGCCAACCAATGCAGGGACCTACGCAATTACTGCAGACATAGCTGCATCTGCCAATTATACGGCAGCTGCCGGTGCTTCTGCAGGTAACTTTGTGATCGGTAAAGCGACACCAACTTTATCAGTAACTAACTCTCCGGCAACCTATACCGGAGCTGGTCAGTCTGCCACAGTTTCAGGTTCTGTAGCTGGTACTGTCAGCAGCATCCTTACTGGTGGTGCGGCAACTCAGACCGCTTCAGGCACTTATGCAGTAACTGCCAACTTTGTTCCAACCGATGCGACCAACTATATCAGTTTAACTGCTGCCGCTGCCGGAAACTTCATCATCAATAAAGCCACACCGACTTTATCGGTAACTAATACACCTCAGAACTATACAGGTTCACTAATTGCAGCTACGGTAAGCGGCACTGGTGGAGGTGTAGTTACCAACATCAAATATAGTGGTTCATCCACAGCGCCGACCAATGCCGGAACCTACGCAATTACTGCTGACATAGCAGCATCAACCAATTATACAGCAGCTACAGGTGCCTCAGCAGGTAACTTTGTGATCAGCCCAATTGCACCTGTTTTAACGGTAACAAACTCACCCCAAAACTATACCGGTTCACCAATTGCAGCTACTGTAAGCGGAACAGGTGGCGGTGTAGTATCCAACATCAAATATGGTGGTTCATCAACAGCGCCAACCAATGTCGGAACCTACGCAATTACTGCTGACATAGCAGCATCAACCAATTATACAGCAGCTACAGGTGCCTCAGCAGGTAACTTTGTGATCAGCCCAATTGCACCTGTTTTAACGGTAATAAACACACCCCAAAACTATACCGGTTCACCAATTGCAGCTACTGTAAGCGGAACAGGTGGCGGTGTAGTATCCAACATCAAATATGGTGGTTCATCCACAGCGCCAACCAATGCAGGGACCTACGCAATTACTGCAGACATAGCTGCATCTGCCAATTATACGGCAGCTGCCGGTGCTTCTGCAGGTAACTTTGTGATCGGTAAAGCGACACCAACTTTATCAGTAACTAACTCTCCGGCAACCTATACCGGAGCTGGTCAGTCTGCCACAGTTTCAGGTTCTGTAGCTGGTACTGTCAGCAGCATCCTTACTGGTGGTGCGGCAACTCAGACCGCTTCAGGCACTTATGCAGTAACTGCCAACTTTGTTCCAACCGATGCGACCAACTATATCAGTTTAACTGCTGCCGCTGCCGGAAACTTCATCATCAATAAAGCCACACCGACTTTATCAGTAACTAACTCTCCGGCAACTTATACCGGAGCTGGTCAGTCTGCCACCGTTTCTGGTTCTGTAGCCGGGACTGTCAGCAGCATCCTTACTGGTGGTGCTGCAACTCAAAGCAATGCTGGTACCTATGCTGTTACTGCCAACTTTGTTCCAACCGATGCAACCAACTATAATAGTTTAACTGCTGCCGCTGCCGGGATCTTCATCATCAATAAAGCCACACCAACTTTATCGGTAACTAACTCTCCGGTAACCTATACCGGAGCTGGTCAGTCTGCCACAGTTTCAGGTTCCGTAGCCGGGACTGTCAGCAGCATCATTACTGGTGGTGCTGCAACTCAGACCAGTGCCGGCACCTATGCTGTTACTGCCAACTTTGTTCCAACCGATGCAACCAACTATAATAGTTTAACTGCTGCCACTGCCGGAAACTTCATCATCAATAAAGCCACACCAACTTTATCGGTAACAAATACACCTCAGAACTATAACGGTTCACCGATTGCAGCTATTGTAAGCGGTACAGGTGACGGCGCAATAAGCAATATAAAATATAGTGGTTCATCAACTGTGCCGACCATTGCTGGAACCTATACAATTACTGCTGACATTGCTGCTTCTGCCAATTATACGGCAGTTGCCGGTGCTGCTGCAGGTAACCTTGTGATCAATAATGCAACCTTAACTATTACAGCAGTAAACCAAACAAAATGCTTTGGCCAAACCCTAATTTTTACCGGAACAGAGTTTTCCAGTATTGGATTAATGAGTGGTGATGCAATATCAAGCGTTACTTTAACAAGTTCCGGAAGTTCGGACGTTTCTGCTGCAGGAATTTATACCATTGTTCCCAGTTCTGCTATAGGTAATGGACTCAGCAATTATACGATAACATACTCTTCTGCAGGTACTTTAACTGTAAGTGATTTGCCAACCGGAACTTTAACCAATAGCGGTTCAATCTGTTCAGGGGCAAGTACATCATTAACCTTCACTAAAACAGCAGGTACAGGGCCGTTCGACCTGGTAATCAATGGCACAACCTATCCGGATATTGCCAGTGGCGGGACAATCAATATTAGTCCAACAGACTTGTCAACAACCTACACCCTGACTTCAATAACAGATAAAGGGGTAAGTCCAAACTGCCCAAACATAGTCAATGTCTCAACGACAGTTTCAGTGTATCCGATTGAGGTAAATGCTACTCTTGGTTTGGTACAGGCTTGTTATAATACCGTAAAAGATGCTTTTGCAAAAGTTAATGATGGCACCCATAAAGGAGTAATAACCTTTAAGGTACATGGCAGCACGACTGAGACAGCATCAGCAATCCTGAATGCCAGCGGAGGAAGTTCAAGTTATACTTCGGTATTGTTATACCCAACTACGACTGGTCTTTCAATCAGCGGGAACTTGAGTACCCCATTAATTGACTTAAGTGGAGCAGACAATGTAATCATAGACGGTCGGGTAAATGCAACAGGATCGTTTAAAGATTTGACGATTTCTAATTCGAGCGTTACTTCAACCGCTTCAACAATACGATTTATAAGTGATGCATCCGCGAACATCGTACAGTATTGTACGATTCAAGGATCATCCACTGCTATTGCGATCGGAACCATCTTTTTCTCAATAGGAACAACTGCTGGAAATGATGAGAATACGATCACTAATAATACGATTACTTTAGCAGGTTCGAACTTACCTGTAAATGCGATTTATTCTGCCGGAACAGCAGGCAAGGAAAATAGCGCAAATACGATTTCAAATAATGATATTCAGGACTTTTATAGTGTTTCATTGCCATCAAATGGAATATATGTTGCATCAAACAGTTCAGCCTGGACCATAAGTGGAAATAAATTGTTCCAGACAGCAAATAGGACATCCACTGTTTCCAATACACACAGGGGAATTAATATCAGTACGGCCTCCGGAACCGGATATATGATTAACAACAATATTATTGGTTATTCCAATACATCGGGAACTGGTTCAACAACCTATGACGGGGCAGTTGCCAATTTGTATAGAGGTATTGAAATGACTGTTGGAACAACCTTGGCATCAAGTGTTCAGGGAAACATTATTGATGGCATTAGTTTTTCTACGACAAGCGCATCGGCGCTGCCAGGTATCTTTTCAGGAATTTCTGTTTTAGCAGGAAAAGTGGATATTGGTACTGTTACCGGCAACACAATAGGTGCAATAACAGGCAACGGTTCAATTGCTATAACATCGACTACAACGGGCGGAATTATTACAGGGATATATTCTACCTCAACAAGTACCGTAAATATTCAGAACAATACGATCGGTTCAATAAGTACGGCAGGGTTAGATGTAATTGGCTATACCTTCCATGGTATCTATACAGCAGGGGCATTAGGGAACTGCTCGATAGCTTCGAATATAATTGGTAGTACCAACTTATCAACAAGCAATTCCATTTCGATTGGAAATGCAACAACAACAGTAGTTTGTACCCTAAACGGAATTAACAATGCTGCTACCGGAACAATTTCCATTACGGGAAATACGATACAGAATGCGACAGTGAATGGCACCGTAGCATCGGTATTCAATGGCATATTGAATACCGCAGGAAGTGGCGCACTTAATATAAACAACAATAACATATTTTCGGGAAAGAATACAGGGACCGGCGCTTTTACCGGAATTTCGAATAGCTCAACAGCAGCAACCACCAATATCAATTCAAACATCATTCGGAATATCACCAGAACGACCGCTACGGGTACAGTTTCCGGTATTTCGAGTACCGGTGCAATCACAGCTTCTTTAAATATTAGTGATAACCATTTGGGTAATACCGATGGAGGTTTTGTGACCTATGCTGTGGCAAATTCAAGTACATTAACTGGAATTAACGTCTCAGGAGCGACCGCAGCATCAACCTTGTCAATCCAAAACAACGACATCATGGGAATTGTACATACAATAGCCGGAACCAATACGCACAATTATATTATCAATACTGCTGCCACTAAATCGCAGAACATTAGCACCAATACTTTTACCAACCTGGATGTTAACACGACCGGATCGGTTACATTCATTTCAAATAGTGTGATCATGCCAGCAAATGGTTCTCAGACTATAAGTGGAAATAAGATCGTTACCGGGTTTAATAAAGGCGGTGCTGGTAATACAGTTACCGGAATTACAAGTACCGCTGCCACTGCAAATGCCGGAGTTACAGTTTTAATTGAAAATAACAATTTTTCGAATATTTCAGTTACAGGAGCGACAGCGATAAATGGCATCGTAAATACGGATACCGGAGCAGGTAACCCTACAAAAACGATTAGAAACAACACGCTCGCAGATTGGGCCGGAGGAACCAGTGCAATGCAGGGGATGAGCTTGAATAACACTGGTACTAGTGGTGCAGTTACAGGAAATACAATCAGGAATTTCAGTAATGGAAACTCAATAACAGGTATTACAACCGGTGCCGGAAATGATAATATCTATTCAAACCAGATTTATTCCTTTAATGGTATCACAACAGCTGCCACCATTGTAACGGGTATAACAGTTACTGCTTCAACTACTAAAAACGTTTATCTCAATACAATTTACGATCTGAATACCGGTGCCGGGGTAACGACTGGTTCTGTCAGGGGTATTTCAATAACAGCAGGGACAACAATAAATGCATATCAGAACACAATTAGCGGATTATCAGGAAATGCCTTAACAACCGGTTCTGTCAATGGTTTACTAATATCAGGTGGAACCACCGTAAATGCTTATCAGAACACAATTAGCGGATTATCCGGAAATGCGTTAACTTCAGGGACGGTCAATGGGATTTCAATAACCGGAGGAAGTATGATTAATGTCTCGAAGAATAAGGTTTATGATTTGTCATCATCGGGTTCTGCAATTACAGGAACGATCAATGGTATTGTGACTTCCAGTAATGTTGCTTCGCTAAATGCAACCATCGTGAATAATATCATTGGTGATTTATGGGTTACTGCCGGTAGTGGAACAGACCTGATTCGTGGTATCAGCGTTGCAAACACGGGCACTACTTCAAACGCAAATGTATATTATAACACAGTTTATTTAAATGCAAGTTCAACAGGTACCAACTTCGGAACATCAGGTATTTATCATGCTGCAAATGCAACCGCAACTACTGCTGCATTGGATCTTAGAAATAATATCATCATAAATACTTCCATACCCAATGGGTCAGGATTTACTGTTGCATTTCGTCGGTCAACAGTAAATTTGAGCAACTATGCCATTTCATCAAACAATAATTTATTTTACACAGGAACGCCAGGTACTAACAGATTAATTTATCGTAGCACGATTAGCTATCAGAATTTAAGTGATTTTCAGTCATTAGTTTCTCCACGTGAAGTCCAGTCTTTAACGGAGGACATGACTACGAAGTTCTTAAGCACAACAGGATCGGATGCGACATTTCTGCATATAGATCCAACAAAGACAACTTTAGCAGAAAGCGGAGCTGCAACTATTGTCGGAATAATGGATGATTTTGATGGGGACTTACGTCAGGGAAATGCCGGATATTTCGGTACTGGTGCAGCACCCGACATTGGTGCCGATGAATTTGAAGGTATTTGCATGTTGTCAATAACTTCTGCAACTGCAGCAGCGAGCCCAATCTGCGCAAATACCACAACAACACTGACTGCAAATGGCGTATCCGGAACCGGGACTATAGTGACCTGGTGGTCAGGTCCGCTCGGTACGGGAACAAATTTAGGAACTGGTCTCACCCTGGTTGCAGGTCCGGGAACTTACTATGCACGTGCTACCAATGGCTGCGGTATACCTGTGGAAGTATCCGTAACGGTAGTTGCAAATCCATTGCCAATTCCAACATTCACCGCTCAACCAGGCGCCAATGCCTGTTTGGGTTATGATGTAACTTATACGACCGAGGCATCGATGACCAGCTATATTTGGGGATTTCAGGGAGTATTAAATACCGATTACAGAATTACTTCAGGAGGAACCGGCGCAAGCAATACGGTTACATTGAAATGGCTCACAGAAGGCAACAAGACAGTATCGGTTAATTATACAAATGGAAACAATTGTACTGCAGCCTCGGTAACATCCAGCAATGCGACTATGGTAAACCCTATCCCTTCTGCAATTATTTCTTATACAGGCTCTCCATTTTGTTTTAATACCGGTAAAGTAACGGTAGTTCAAACAGGCACTTCAGGAGGCACTTACTCATCAGTTCCATCAGGTCTGACAATAAATGCAACAACAGGTGAAATCAACACTATAACTAGCAATACCGGAACTTACACAGTCACCTATACGGTTGTTGCTGCGGCTGGTTGCAATATCTTGGAAACTACCACTACCTTATCAATTTTCAACGATCTGGTCTGGACAGGTAATTTAAGTACCGACTGGAATATTGCTGGTAACTGGACTTGCAATGCGATCCCCGATTTGACCACAAATGTGCTTATACCAGATGTACCAAATAAACCAATTCTTAACACTGGGAATAAAGGTACTGCCAAAGATATCACAATTGCAATCAATTCATCTTTAACCGTTACAGGAAATACACTTCAGATATCAGGAGACATCAAAAATGAGGGGGGAACAATTACCGCTTCCGAAGGAACAATAGAAATGGTCGGAACTACATCCAATTCTATCGCTTCTGATGTTTTTACGGGTAATACCATTATGAATCTGACTATTAATAAAACTAATACGATCCTCAATACAAATATTGCAACTTTACTGAGGCCTTTAAACGTGACGGGAATTGTTAAAGTAATCGAAGGGAATCTTGCTTCAGATGGCAAACTGACACTTATTTCAACATCCTTACAAACTGCACTTATTGAAGGATCAGGAAACGGAAATGTGAATGGCGATGTTACGATGCAACGCTATCTGCCATCCGGTTTTGGGTATAAATATTTTAGCTCGCCATTCTCTGATGCTACTGTTGACCAATTTAAAAATGTAGTTGACTTGCGGCCTGTTGTCGATCCTCTAGCTGTTCCTCTTGTTCCTATATTTCCCAACTTTTATAAATACGATGAAAATAATCACACGATTATTGCTGGTGTTACAACATATACGTCGGGTTGGGTAAAATATATTGATCCAATCAACCCTTTGGTTCCTATGTATGGATACGCTGCTAATTTTGGAAAAGATCCGGCAACAAAAACCGTCAAGATCACCGGCAACGTAAATAATGGCGATCAATCTATTTCTCTTTCCAATAACAGCAGACCTTTCACCACGGGATTTAACCTGGTTGGAAATCCTTATCCCTCACCCATCGACAGGGATGCACTAAGCGGTTGGATTCGTACAAATGTTGACAAAGCAATCTGGCTCTTTAATGCATCCACTACTGATCAATATGGAGGTGTTTACAGTAGTTATGTCAATGAAGTTTATACAGATCCTAGTTCAAATACAACTTCCACACCCAATATCATTCCTTCAATGCAGGGCTTCTTCGTACACGTGACAAATCTCGGATCAGGGTCTTTGACTATGACGAACAAAGTAAGAACCACAAATCTGTCACCAACATTTAAAGCAGCATACTTTGATCCCCGAACCATCCTTCGTTTTGCAGCAAATTTTGATGAAAAAAACGGTTTGTCTGATGGCTATGTACTCTATTTTGATCCGCTTTCGACAATGAATTTTGACAGTGAGAAGGATGCAATGAAGATGATGAATACCGATTTAATGGTTCCAAATTTGTACTCAATCACGCCGGATGTTCACCAGCTTTCGATCAAAGCGATGCCATCACCGATCGATTCATTGACCAAAATTTATTTGGGAATTAAGATTTTAAAAGATGGATGGGTAAATTTTAACGCATCAGATATCAGTAAATTACCATCCAACATGCATCTTTATCTGATAGACGCTGTTGAAAATATTACGCAGGATCTGAAACAACGTTCCTCATACAGATTTTACTTAAAAAAAGGAGAATACAATCAACGTTTCACACTTGTTTTCTCACTGGAAGGAATGGAAAAACCTACTGAAATTGTGGAAAAAATGTTTACAATAACTCGTTCAGGCGAACGCATATATGTAAAAGTAAATCTACCATTTAATACCAACGGAGATCTGATTGTAACAAATATGCAAGGAAAGACATTGCTCCAAAAAGGTGTTACCGAAATGGAGACTGTTGAAATCGATCCGAATGTTGGAAGCGGCGTTTATATTGTCACGATGATCTCCGGTAAAAGAAAAGAGTCAGAAAAAATTTTAATGCGAAAAGATTATGAATAGCTATGTAAAATGCCCGTCGTTCAAAAAGCTTTTATTGCCTTTTTGTTTCTTCGTTTGTACCATTGCACTTTATAATCCGGTAAGTGCTCAGGAAAAACCGCCAAAGCCAATTAAGGTTGCACTCTCGATAACCATTGTTCAAAATCTGAACTTCGGCACAATTTATAATCCTGGTATAACAGAAGGAACAGTAATTATTTCTCCTGAAGGAGCGCGTTCGAAGACGGGAGATCTCTTATTGATTGGTGGAAGTTTTAGTGCAGCTTGTTTTGATGTAGAGTCAATACCTGGAACAATTGTCACTTTAACTGAATCATCTGCAACACTTACTGGGAATAATGGAGGAACACTGAAATTGCAAATAGGCAATCATGTAGATTTAGGCTATTCCGATTTCAAGTCCCCATTTATTACAACAGGGGAAACTACAACTATTTTTATAGGTGGAACACTTACAGTAGGTGCATTAGGAGCAAATCCAGCTGGTAACTACAACGGAACATTTTTCGTAACCTTTATCCAACAATAACCCAATACTTATAATCTAGTATGACACACATAGTTACGTATTTAATTTTCAATTACCGGAAATGCTGCGCACGCGTTTCCGGTTTTTTGACATTAATTGCGTACCTTCTTGTGCTTTTTTTGGCATTTCCATTTAATGGTTCAGCTCAGAACTTACCCGATTATGACGAGATTTCAGTATTCTTAAATATTCAGAAAGTTGGTGGAGCCGATATTCCGGCTGTTATCAGCGATGAGACTGTTTATCTCCCAATTGTCGATATCTTCTCTTTTCTTAAAATTAAAAATAATCCTTCAGCACAACTCGATTCGGTTACCGGTTTCTTTATCAATCAGGAGGCAAAATATGTGATCGACAGAATCAAGAAAAAGATTACCTACAAAGGAAAAGTCTATGACCTTAAAAGTGATGATATCGTAAAGACAGAGACGAATCTTTACCTAAGATCACCCCTCTTTGGACAAATATTTGGACTGGATTGCATTTTTAATTTCCGGAGTTTATCCGTTACGCTGAATACGAAGATAGAGCTGCCCATTATCCGCGAAATGCGCCAGGAACAGATGCGATCTAATATCAGCAAACTCAAAGGCGAAGTGAAAACGGATACAACCATTGGGCGGAAATACCCGGCATTACACTTTGGAATGGCTGATTGGTCGGTGATATCAACCCAACAATTGGCTGGGCGAACAGATACCCGGCTAAACCTCGCTTTGGGATCAGTCATTGCAGGAGGTGAGGCGAATGTCTTACTTAATTATAGCAATAACACCCCATATACCGAAAAACAACAACAGTACCTGTGGCGATTTGTGAACAATGACCGCCCCATCTTACGGCAGGTAGCGGCAGGAAAGATCTACACTCAAGTGACCTCGTCGATTTACGATCCGATTGTAGGGGTTCAGTTCACCAACACACCAACCACCTATCGTCGTTCATTCGGAACTTACACACTCAGTGATATTACGGAACCGAACTGGACAGTTGAGCTTTATGTGAATAATGTCCTGGTCGATTATATGAAAGCGGATGCTTCAGGTTTCTATAAATTTGAGGTGCCATTGGTTTATGGAAACTCTGCCGTCAAGCTCAGATTTTTTGGCCCCTGGGGAGAAGAACGGATTAAAGAAGAAAACATTAGCATTCCGTTCAATTTCTTACCTGCCAAAGAGCTGGAATATTCTGTGAGTGCCGGTATTGTCGAAGACAGCCTGAGTAGCCGGTTTACACGTGCTAACCTGAATTATGGGGTCAGCCGGCGAATTACTGTTGGAGGTGGTGTAGAGTACCTGTCATCCGTAATATCTGCACCAACAATGCCGTATTTAAGCGCATCACTCAGACTCTTGAGTGGTTTACTTTTATCAACAGAATACACTTACGGTGTGCGCGCAAAAGGACTGCTTAGTTACAGGCTTCCATCAAATCTGCAAATTGAACTGAATTATACGAAGTATGATAAGGGGCAAAAGGCGATCATTTACAACTACCTGGAAGAGCGAAAAGCGGTTCTTTCAATTCCGATCAGAGGAAAGAATTTCGCCGCATACTCACGATTTACACTTAATCAGATTGTACTTCCCAGCCTAAAAAATACAACTGCCGAAATGCTTTGGTCAGGTTCAGTATATGGCGTAAGTACGAATTTTACCACCTACGGGCTTTTCACGGATGTTACCAAACCTTACGTATACAGCAATTTATCGCTTGCATTCCGATTACCTGCACGTATTACGATGACGCCGCAGGTTCAATACGAATACAATAATAATCAGCTAATATCGGCAAGGGCAAATCTCGAAAAACCCTTGTTTAAACACGGGTATCTGAATATGTCGTATGAACAAAATTTCAGAAGTAATACACGAAGTGTCGAAGTCGGATTCCGTTACGATCTATCATTCGCTCAGGCCGGTTTTTCGGTCCGTAACACCAACGACCTGACTACTTTGGTTGAATCGGCCAGGGGCAGTTTACTGTACGACAGAAAAACGCACTATCTCGGAGCCAATAACCGGACAAGCGTTGGTAAAGGTGCGATAACACTTCTCCCCTTCCTCGATGTTGATGGCAATGGTAAACGCGATAAAGGAGAACCCAGGGCAATGGGACTTCAGTTCAGGATTAACGGTGGAACAATCGTACGAAACGATAAAGACACCACCATACGGATTCTTGATCTCACACCCTACACGAGTTATTTACTGGAACTCGATAAAAATAGCTTCGACAATATCTCATGGCAGATGCATAACCTGACCATGAAGGTGATGATCGATCCCAACCAGTTTAAAAACATTGAAGTCCCCATTTCGGTGATGGGTGAAGCAACAGGAACTGTCTATAATGGAGAAAGGGGCCTGGGGCGGATTTTGGTTGGCGTCTATGGAACCGATGGTAATCGTGCCGCACGTGTCCTCACCGAATTAGACGGCTATTACAGCTATCTTGGACTGAAGCCTGGAAAATACATTGTTCGGGTTGATGCTGAACAGCTTAAAAAAATAAATATGGTCTCTGAACCTGAACAGATACCTATTACTATTTCCCATTCCTTTGATGGCGATATCGTTGAAGGTTTAGATTTCAGATTGAGTCTTGCGAAGGTAGCGGAACCAGATGCCTTAAACAATTTAGCGCCTGTTGAACCAACTATGGAAGTTGCTAAGACACCCGCCGGTTTAAAAATTACCCCACCGGTTAAACCATTACTGGCAGACGCTATAAAAGAAAACATTGCAGAAAAAGAAGTTCCTGTGCAAATTAAGTCTTCGATTATTGATTATGAAGGTGATGTGCTTCAGATTGGTGCATTCAGAGATAAGTCGAAAGCATTTGCAGCACGCAAAAAGCTCGAAGAAATTACCGGAAAGCCAACCATTATCGTTTACGAAGATGGCTATCACAAAGTGAGGATCTCGGGCTACGCGAATCGCAGTCTGGCACGTCAGTTTGCATTGACATTGGGACAAGTCGGATTCCCGGTATCTTATATTCCTATAATTAAACCGAATGCTTCCATTCAGGTAGGTGAATATACGAACGAAGAAGATGCATTAAATGTTCAGAAAGAATTGGCGTTACGTACTGGACACCGAGTAATAATAATCTATTCTAAAGGCCTTTACCAAATACGGATACCTGGATTTACGTCACGCGAAAGTGCCCGTCTATTTGCAGTTGAAATGGAGAGAAATAATCTCAAGATCAATTTAGAAGCCGATAAGCCTGTTGTTCCACAGAAACGTATTGTTGATGCACCAGTAAAACCAATAGAAGATAATAAGGTAACACCTTCAACTGAAAAACCAGTTGTTCCTCAGAAACAAAAGGATGATGCTGTGGTAAAACCAATCATTGACAATAAAGTAACACCATCGACTGAAAAGCCTGTTGTTCCGCAAAAACAAAAGGATGAAGCTGTGGCGAAACCAATCAATGACAATACCGTTAAGCCAACAAACGAGGTTGCTGTGCGAATTCCGGTTAAATCAAATGAAGCAAATGGTCCGGTAATACAGATCATGTCCATCAAGGATTCAGTTGAAGCACGTGATACCCAGGAAAGAATCAGCAGAGCGATCGGCAGGTCCGTAACCCTGGTAAAAGAAAATGGACTTAATCAGCTTCTTTTAACTGGCTTATCAGGGAAA
>Ga0209748_1000582_pt1 | contig 18893 bp, 11 predicted proteins | sample BarGraIncu00421A_FD_185490 | JGI IMG/M metagenome (GOLD analysis project Ga0209748, IMG submission 185490) | Arctic peat soil microbial communities from Barrow, Alaska - Barrow Graham LP Incubations 004-21A (SPAdes) (version 2) | ecosystem: Environmental > Terrestrial > Soil > Wetlands > Peat... | reverse complement strand
GATTTGGTATCTGGTGTTGGAATGCCCGGAGTGCGGGGAAAGAAGGTGGAGAATACTCGTTGCTTGACCGGAACAATCAGGTAACTGAACGTGCTGTTCAATTGGGTGAAATGGCCAAAGCGATGCAAAAGTACCGCGACGAAATTTGGGAGGCGCACAAGGAACCTGTGGTCGGTGTCCTGTTGGATTGGAACAACGATGCAGCCTGGGCCGCCATGTCGGTGAGTGGGCGCAACGATTTCCGAATGTTCCCTATCGAAGCACGCATAGGAGTTGCCCGTGCACTGATGAATGCAAATATTCCGTATGAGATGGTGACCCCCGATGATTTGAAAAACGGACTGGCACACCGGTACAAAACGATTTATTTGCCCGCAGTTATCTCCCTTGATCAGAAGGTATTTGAGATATTGGACGGATTTGTGTCTGAAGGTGGGCGGTTGGTGATGGATCTTCCCTCTGGAAAGTTTGACGAAAACACTGCCCTGATGCCAACCGGAAAAGAGTCGAGGTTCAATAAAATTTTTGGTACAACACTTGATAACTTTCAATTTTCGGGCTCGAATGTGACAATTAGTTTGAGAAACAAGGAGTGGACGGGTTTCGTGGCCGACTTTACCCCAACGCATGGGAGAGTTCTTGATAAGTACAACGATGGCAAACCCGCCATTATTGAAAATGAATATGGTAAAGGTTCGGCAGTGGTAATTGGGCTTGATGTATCGCAACAGTGTTTCAAACCAAAGAATGAAATAGCTGAACAAATTCTAACTGAGAATGCTCTCGGTAATTTTAAAAGTCCTTACTCCTGTAGCGGAGCTTTAACCTATCGTCTGGGAAGTAAAAATGCTGATCATTACTTCATGATCAACGATGGCGATGCAAAAACCACCTCGTTAAAATTTCAAGAATACAAGTATAAAACTATTACTGATGCTGTCACTGGCGAATTACTGAATCCTAATTTTATTTCCCTCGATGCTAATAGTGCACGGTGGATCAGGTGTGAAAAATAAAATGTGAGGCTTCCATGGTATTAGAAGTTGATTTTTTATGCATAGCATATAACTGAAAACCAAATGTTTAATTAAAATTATATTCAAGTGAAATATTTATTTTTAATAGGTTTGTTTGCTCTATGTACGAGCGAAATGGCTTTTACACAATCAGTGAAAGACGAATTTCTAACCAAATTATACGACAAACTGCATGATTCCCCAATGCAGGAAAAGTTCAGAAAAATTGCTCCGATGCCTTTTGGAGTCGTCTTTTTGCCCTGGGCCGGATGTACAGAACAGGATATGCGCCACCACTTCCGAATGATGAAAGAATTAGGTTTTACCAACCTGAAGCAAACCATGGCAACACCCGAATGGCCGGAAAAAGAAATTCTTCGTATTGCACTTGAAGAAGGAATCATCCCATTTTGGTATGGCGAAGGCGGTTGGGAACCCATTACTCCGGAACTACTGAAAAAACTAGGTATTCCTGAAAAATCGTCAATGACCGAAATTCGCAAAGACCCACGGATGCTCGACTATCAGAAAAAAGTTTTCTATAAACAGCTGGAAGTCTGGAAAAAAAACAAACCCTCCTACAAGGGGAAAAGTTATTTTTCGCAACCCGATGCCTACCTGCGTATGGACGATGTTGCACCATTCAAAGCCTGGATAAAAAATCAATATAAAACCGTTGGAGAACTGTCAAAAGCATGGAATCAATATGAAGTTGGCATTTGCGACAAACCGTACCAATCGTGGGAAGATTTTGACAACGATCCGCTGGTAAAATCAATCCCGGGAAGCGATGAAATTATTCCATCAGCAGGCCGCGAATATGGTCAAGTGCGCGATATTCTGCGGTTTAAAGCAGATATGAATCTTGAAAATATCCGGCAAACCGTAGTTCCCGACTTCCCGGAGCAACCCGTTAGGGCCGGTGGTGAAATGGGCTTATTTCTGCCGTTTGCTTCGCGTGGAACCGATATGGAAGGAATTGCTCAAACAATGACCGACCGTGGCTCATTCTACCCATCAATACATCTGGCCTGGCATTTTGAGGAAACTGAATATGAAGTAGCTCGTTGCGTCTATATGCAATCGTCGATTTGCACCGACTGGTTTAAAGGCGGTTGGGCTGCTACCTGGGAAAGTACGGGTGGTCCGCAACAATTCAGTGGAGGCAAAGGATGGGATCGTAAAGGACAGGAAGGTACTGCTGGTTATACTGTTAATGCAGGAACTATAACTCAACTTCTGTTTTCGTACCTGGCCGGTGGATTTAAAGGAGTTGGACTTTGGTCGTGGAATTACCGGGGTGCTGGTTGGGAATCGGGTGAATACGCACTGCTAAACCGCCAAAACGAACCAGGAGAACGCGCCATCCGTGCAGGACAAATTGCCAAAGCTGCCGATAAATACCGCGATGAACTGTGGGAAGCTCATAAAGAACCAGTTGTTGGAGTGTTTGTAAACTGGGACAACGAAGCCATTTGGGCTGCCTGCTCGGGACCCAACCGAACGCATTTCAAAAATTATCCTGTTCAGGCGCGGATTGGAATTAGCCGTGCGCTGATCAATGCAAATATCCCATGGGAACATGTTACACCATCCGATTTGAAGGCTGGACTGGGTGCCCGTTACAAAGTGATTTATCTGCCAGCGCAGGCTGCCATCAATCAGGACTTGTTTCCCATTTTTGAGGAATACGTCAAACAAGGAGGTCGATTGGTTTTGGATGCTCCCGGTGGCTGGTGGGACGAACACGGGAAATTATTGAATACCGGAAAAGGATCGGCTTTCGAACGAATTTTCGGAGCTTCAATTGCTGATTTTCAGTACTCGAACAATGTTCCACGAAAAATTGGCGACCATACCCTTTCTGGGTTTGTATTCGAACTGAAACCCACTACTGCCCAAATAATCGAAAAATTCCAGACCAGCGAACCAGCAGTTACCGAGAACAAACTTGGAAAAGGGACAGCTGTTATTCTGGCTGCCGACGCATCTTTCAGCATGAAAAACCGGGGCAATACGTTTATGGAAGACTGGGCCCTGCGCCATACTCTGAAAAACCTGACCATACCTTACACCTGCCCAAATTCCATTGTCTACCGATTGGCAAGTCCAACAGCCGACCACTATTTCTTTATCAACGATGACGAGGCAAAAATCACTTCGTTAAAATTTGCACAGTACAAGTATAAATCAATCACCGATGTCATGACCGGAGAAAGGCTTAGCCCAGAGTCGATCGCACTCGAAAGCCATAGCGGACGATGGATCAGATGCGAAAAATAATTACACTATGAATTTTATATTGAAATCCTGGTTGTTCGTGTTTTTGATGGTAGGATGTTTATCATCCTTTTCGCAAAAGAAATCGTTCTTTTCTCCTGACAAAGCGCTTATGCCTGTTGGAGCCTATTATTATCCCGAACACTGGGATCGAAGTCAATGGGGACGCGACCTGAAACGGATGAGCGAATTAGGTTTTTCGTTCACCCACATGGCCGAATTTGCCTGGGCCAATCTGGAACCGGATGAAGGTAAATTCGATTTCGAATGGCTCGACTGGTGTATAGACGAAGCTGCCAAAAACGGATTAAAAGTGATTCTTTGCACACCGTCACCATGTCCGCCGGCCTGGCTTACCAGCAAATATCCTGAACTGTTAAATGTCAACGAAAACGGTATCCGTTCGGCACATGGCGGCAATCGGCTTCATGCCAATCAAAGTAACCCCATTTACCGGAAGTACATTGAGCGAATAGTAACCGAAATGGGTAAACGCTACGGAAACGATCCGCGAATTTGGGGATGGCAAATCGACAATGAACCTCATTTGGGAACAATCTATGATTATTCCAACTTTGCTCAGGTCGACTTTAAAAACTGGCTGAAGAAAAAGTACAATAACTCGATTTCAACACTCAATTCAGCCTGGGGAAATGCTTTCTGGAGTAGTTCATACAACAACTTTGATCAAATACGTATTCCCAACGAAAAGGAATCGTCATCGAATCCTCATGCACTGCTCGATTTCAGACGTTATACCGCCGATGGGTTAGCCGAATCCATCCGGTTTCAGGCAACATTACTCCGAAAATTGGTTTCGCCACAACAATGGATTACTACAAACTTTGCTTATTATAAATTTTTACCCCCCGTCGATCTTTTTCGCAGCAAGGGCGATTTAGACTTTGTATCACATACTATGTACCTGTTAAGCACAGTCCTGAATTACCCGGAAGGAGCTTTAAATTTCAGACTTGGCAGTGGAATGGAACTTTCGTTCTCGAACGAGATGGCAAAATCGGTACAGGGATGCACTGGAATCATGGAACTTCAGCCTGGGCAAATCAATTGGGGGGCTTACAATGCCCAACCTCTACCGGGTGCTGTTCGAATGTGGATATGGCATAGCTTTGGACTTGGCGATCGGTTTACCTGCACCTACCGTTTCAAACAACCTTTGTTTGGAGGCGAGCAAACACACAAGGGAATTATGGAAACCGATGGAGTCACCGTTGCCCGCGGAGGAAAAGAATATGTACAGGCAATTGCTGAAGTTAAAAATCTCCAAAAGTACTATCAACCCAATCCGGTTATTCCTAAATCGGTGGCATCGCGAAAAACAGCCTTTTTGTGGAAACAGGATAATCTTTGGGAAATGCAGGTTAGCCCACATACTAAAGCATGGGACACCTGGCAGCATTATTACACATATTACGGGAACCTAAAAACGATGGGAGCTCCGGTGCAGTTCATTCAGGAAACCGATGATTTTGATCCTGCAAAAATTCCTTTTATGGTTGCTCCGGCCTATTCGATGGTTGACGAAAAAATTATCGCCAAATGGACCAGATATGTTGAAGACGGAGGCCATTTGATTTTAAGCTGTCGTACCGGTCAAAAGGACAACAATGGACATTTTCATGAAACCTTGTTGCAACAACCCATCTGGAAATTAATTGGTGCATCGGTTGAAGATAACGATCAATTACCACCCGATCGGAAAGCTAACGTTTCGTGTAATAGTAAAAAATTTTCCTGGAATGTTTGGGGTGAACTGCTTACTCCACAACAACAAACAGAAACACTCGCAACCTATTCTGATCAGTTTTATGCCGGAACTTCCGCTGTTGTTACCCGAAAATTGGGTAAGGGAACAGTTACTTACCTCGGCGTTTGGACCACTAATGGAGAACTTGAAAAACAGGTATTAAAAACCATTTATCAACGTGCCGGTGCCGAAATTCTCGATCTCCCCAATTACGTGTTTGTAGAATGGCGCGACGGATTCTGGGTTGGTGTAAACTATACCTCACAATCGGTAAAGCTGCCAGTTCCAGAGAAAGCCAACCTGTTGATTGGAACAAGGGAAATTAAATCGGGAGAAGTTGCGGTTTGGATGGAATAGAGCCTTGGTGCAGGATGCCTGTTTTATTGCCTTGAAAGGGCAACAATTGAATAACCAGGGGTTAGAGAGGAACGAACGCAACCCCGAGCAGACAAAGGAAAGCTAAAACCGTCCGCGCGATGAAGCTGAAAAGGATTTTTATGTTTTTTCGGACGGAACAATGTTGACGTTTAATGATCCCAATAATGATTAACAAGTAACATGATGAGAATAATAATTTCTTATTTTTTTGTTCTTATGATCCTGTGGTCCTGCAGCACACCGGTAAAAAAATCGGCACTGGAAATGCAGTCGAATCAGGATACCTTAATTGTTCTTCGCAACGATTCAGTAACTCTTACCATCAGTCGATTGGGTGGGGCAATTGTAGGATTCAACTTTAACAATCGGCCGTTGAATCCACTCGACTGGAAAGTATTGCCCAACGACATGCCCGAAAACAATAAAAAAGGTGCGCCGTTTCAGGGGCAGTTTTTATGCGTTGGACGTTGGGGAGCTCCTACAAGTGGAGAAATGGCAGCAGGTATTCCGCATAATGGCGAACCATCTAATCGTTGGTGGAAAATTGACAGTCTTTTACTTCCGGGAATATTAAAGATGAGTGTCCATGCCCCTCTCGAACAATGGCAGGTAAATCGCCGGATAAAACTTTATCAAAATCAGGCTTGCTTTGATGTGGAAGAAACCTTAACCAATCTTCTGAATACCGGTCGTTTCACCGCAATTGTTCAACATGCAACCCTTGGAGGAGCATTTCTGGATAATAATACCATTATCAGCAGCAATGCTTCGGCTGGATTTAATCAGTCGCTCATAAAACAATCCTTGTCAAAATTTGAATATCAATGGCCCTATGGATTCGTCGATTCGCTGAAAACTAAAATCGACCTGTCGGGTTCAAATCCGCAGAATGGCTATGTTACCACTCATGTCGTCGACGAAAAAACAGGATGGGCAACTGCAGCTTCTAAGAAACTGCTCATTGGATATGTTTGGGAAACTGCCGACTATCCTTGGATACACATTTGGAACGGACCCAAAAACGGGAAATTGTGGGCAAAAGGTATCGAATTTGGGACAACTGGTTTAGGCGATACTTTTTCACCTGAAAAAAGAGCCGCAACAACCTTCCACGATCGCAGTAATAACCTGTTTGTTGATGCCAAATCATCTGTCAACAAACGATATACCTGTTTCCTGATCCGTATTCCTGAAGATTTTGTAAAAACAACTTCCGTGTTATCAACTCAATCTTTAATCAAGCTTGATTACCAACTAAAGAATGGAACTATCAGAACACTATCAATAACCAAACGATAACCAAAAAGAGCATTATGAAACGTAGTGAAATTAACCAATTGATCTATTCCTCTATTGATTTTTTCAATCAAATGAACTTCAAACTTCCACCATGGGCTTATTGGACTCCAAAAGCATGGGAAGGAAAATACGAAACATGCAGAGAAATTGTCGACAACATGTTGGGCTGGGATCTCACCGATTTTGGTAGTAATGATTTTCATCGATGTGGATTAATCCTGTTTACCATTCGCAATGGGAACATCACAAAAGATAAAAAGCCGTATGCCGAAAAAGCCATGATCGTGGAAGAATTGCAGGAAACTCCCATGCATTTTCATTGGAGCAAAATGGAGGATATCATCAACCGGGGTGGCGGAAACCTGATCATCGAATTGTATAAATCTGATCAGGACGAAAAATTCTCCGATCAATCTTTTGTTGTTAAAACAGATGGTGTAATTCGAAATCTGAAGCCCGGCGATAAAATAACCCTTACTCCAGGTGAAAGCATTTGTCTGGAACAAGGAATCTATCACCGGTTTTATGGAGAACCCGGAAAGGGGAAAGTATTTGTTGGTGAGGTTAGTGCTGTAAACGACGACACTTGCGATAATCGTTTTTTTCAACCGGTTGGCCGATTCCCTAAAATTGTTGAAGATGAAAAACCCTTGCATCTGTTAGCTTCCGACTATTCTAAATACCTGTAAATATGGCTCAGAATAAGATCATCATTTCAGGAACTGGTTGTGCCTTGGTTGATTTACTGTATACCAACATCCGTTTCAATTCACAATCGTTTTCGAAATATACATCGCAACAAACTGGCGATGGGGGATTAAGCCCGGGGAAACTGGTTTTTACCGAAGAACTCGAAAAATTCTCGGGGAAACCCTATCCATCGATACTTCAGGAGATCTCAGCCGGAGTTTCGCCCAATACATTTAATATTGGCGGACCCGGGTTGGTTTCGTTAATCCATGCGGCACAGATACTTTCAGCGGATGAATTTGAAGTACGTTTTTTTGGACTAACAGGTAATGATCTGAACGCCGATCGAATTCACGAATTGCTTCAAAAAACACCTCTCGATGTTTCGAACTACCAAACAGGAAATGACAAGGCTACCCCATTTACCGATGTTTTTTCAGACCCAACTTTCGACAATGGCCAGGGAGAACGCACGTTCGTAAATAATATCGGTGCTGCCTGGAACTATTCGCCAGATAATCTTCCGGATGATTTTTTCAATTCTCAGGTCGTTTGTTTTGGCGGGACAGCGCTGGTTCCCCAAATTCATGATGGATTGACACAACTCTTGAAAAAAGCAAAAAATAATGCTTGTATCACGGTAGTTAATACCGTATACGATTTCCGAAATGAAAAGGCTAACCCCGCCCAAAAATGGCCATTGGTAACCGATGATAAGGATTATTGTCTGATCGATGTTCTAATTATGGATCGGGAAGAAGCACTAAAAATAAGCGGACAACCTACCATTTCCCAGGCTGTTGAATATTTAAAATCAAAAAACACATCAACAGTAATAATTACCAATGGATCCGAAAATGTCACCGTCTGGTCGAACGGAAAACTTTTTCAGGAATCTCCAATTTTCGAACTCCCGGTTTCAGCTAAAGTCGCAGAATATAAGGAACAAAAAGGAGATACAACCGGATGCGGCGACAATTTTGCTGGTGGAATCATCGCATCGGTAGCCCAGCAATTAAAATCGTGTTCTGTCGGAAATCTTGATCTGATGGAAGCTTTATCCTGGGCTGTAGCTTCGGGTGGTTTTGCTTGTTTTTATGTTGGCGGAACCTGGTTCGAAAGTCGTTCAGGCGAAAAAGAAGAGAAAGTAAAAGAATTCCAACAAGCTTATATACGGCAGCTTAAAAAAGACAGTATTTAATCATGCAAAAAAAACTGATACTTTTTGGCGCCGGGAAAATAGGCCGTTCATTTATTGGGCAACTTTTCAGTAAAGGCGGCTACAAAGTCGTCTTTGTCGATGTTTTTAAACCCGTTATCGACGAACTTAACTCTCGGACAAATTACAAAGTCATCCTGAAAGATGTTCAGGAATCGGTGATTATTGTTGAAAATGTGAGCGGAATTATGGCCGACGATATTAAGCTCGTAGCCAATGAAATCAGTAACGCGGGATTGATTGCAGTTTCGGTAGGGCTGAATGGACTTCAGGGGATTATTCCATTAATTGCCAACGGATTAATACAGCGATTCGAGAAGGATCCAACAGCCGCAATTGACATCATTATCGCTGAGAATTTAAGGAATGCTGCTGAATATTTTGAAACCGAACTCCTGAAAGTATTACCCTCAACCTATCCATCCCATCAATTGGTTGGGCTGGTTGAAACGAGTATTGGAAAAATGGTTCCAATCATGCAACAAAAAGATCTTCAGGAAGACATTTTGCAGGTATTTGCTGAGCCCTACAATACCCTGATTTTAGATCGTAAGGCATTTAAAAATCCAATTCCTGAAATTGAAGGATTGGCTCCCAAAGAAAACATGAAAGCATGGGTTGACCGCAAGTTATTTATCCACAATCTGGGACACGCAGCAGCAGCTTATCTTGGCCATCTGCACAGTCCTCAAATGATCAACTTATACGAAGTGCTCGAAATTCCTGAAATTTTTTCCGAGGTTAGGGCAATTATGCAACAAGCGGCTCAGGGATTAATTAAAAAGTACCCATCCGAATTTAATGATGAATCGATGAATGAGCACATAAACGACCTTCTAAAACGATTTATGAATAAAGCATTGGGTGATACTATTTTTCGGGTTGGCTGCGATCTTCCCCGTAAACTTGGACCCGACGACCGTTTGAGCGGAGCCATAAAACTGGCGATAGAAATGAATTTACCCTACGATAAAATTTTGGTTGCACTTGTTTGTTGCTGTCATTTCAGAGCAACCGATCACGATGGGAAAATGCATCCCTCGGATATTGAATTTGCCCAAATCTATCAGCATGGAATTGGAGAAATATTGTCAGCCATTTGTAATTTTAATATCAACGAGCATGAAAAAGTATTTGTTGACGCTCACCGAATCGAGTCCGGAATCACGAACAAATCCAATACACAAAAGCTCATTAAGCAAATGATAATAAACTGAATAGCACCTTGTCAAAATGAAACAGTTACTTTTATTAATCTTTATTTTTTCGGGGAATTTTCTCTTTGCCACGGTCATTTTCAAAAACGATAAAATTGTTTTCGAAAATGAGTTGTTGGTAACCAAACTGTCATTCCCAAACGGGCAAATCATTCCCGAATCATTCTTTTCAAAAGAACTAAACAAAGAATTACTCGATCAGACCAGTCGTGCATCCTGGTTCGAATTTGTGGTCAATAAGAAACTTTTAAAATCGAGTGATCCCATTTGGAAATACCGGTCACATGAGGTTCGCAAACTCAACAATGGAGGAGAGGAAGTAAAAATCACGGTTGAAGCAACCCGTTGGGTCAAAGGTCTTCGGCTCGAAATTTATCGTCAGTTTTTCCCGGGATCAACATTGATCAGAGAACGAATAGTCTTACGCCCGGACAATAAGAATTACTCATTAAACAAACTGAATGGGAAACTACATTTTATTTTTCCGCGGTATGTCTTAAAATCAACAACTGAAACCGATGAGCTGGAAGAGATCAGAATAGCTACTTTTTCTGACGAATTACTCCAGTCGTTCAATCCAGAGAATACCTATGACGACCGCAAATATGATAACGTCCGAGATTTTAACCTGGCAAACTGCCACATGTTTCATCCGAAAACGAATAATTACCTGTTACAATCAGGAGACTCTGCACAACTAAAAGGCCCTTTCGGGATCTTCCATGCCGATGGTTTTAGCTGGCTGAGTACTTACGAACACGCATCTCAGGATAAAAATTTTGGAGCTGAAAGTAGCCAAGCCCAAATAGCCAACCAACCTGAGTCGATCGCCATCGACCAGCAACAGGGAGTGGTTGGAGAATCGGGATTAAAAGCAAACGACGACGATTTTTTGTTTATGGTTCTGAAGACCCTTAAAACAGAACAATCGGTACAACTTTCGTTAAACCAACTTCGGGGAAGTTATCTCGACGGAGAACAAATAGATAACGATCATCCCTACGAAACCGTTTGGGCGGCGTCAGCATTTATCAAAAGCGATTCAGAAATAAAACCAACGATTCACCATTATTTGTGGACACAAATTACCGAACACCCGGAGTCGCGCAAAAGTCACTTTTATTACAATACCTGGGGAATGCAGCGTGATGTGAATAATAAAACCGGGCTACGCGATATCTTCACCGAAAGTCGTATGCTGGAAGAAATTCGTAATGCAGCCCAGTTAAAAGTCGATCTTTTTGTACTCGATGATGGATGGGAACAGACCATGGGCGAATGGCAAGCTCATAAAACCCGCCTGCCAAACGGATTGCTACCATTGATCGTTGAAATGAGGAAAAACAAAATGATTCCGGGGGTATGGCTTTCGCCAATGGGAATTGACTCGCTGTCGGATCGATATAAGGAACAACCGGAATGGGTGATTCGAAATAAAAACGGAAAACCCATCAAAGCGCAGTGGGATTTTCCAGCATTCGATTTTGTAAGTGGATTCGGCAACTTATTTGTAGCTGATTGCAAAAAACTCGTCGATCAGGGAATTCGCTTTTTCAAGTGGGATGCGATCAATATTTTTGATAGTACCTTGCCGAATCTAAATCACGGTACTTCCTCCTATTCCAAACAGGAAATCCGCGATAGGTATGCCTATCTTCTACCCTTCTACATTACCTCCGCCATGAAAGCATTGCGCGAATATAATCCCGATGTGGTTGTCGAAATTGACCTGACAGAAAAAGAACGCTGTATCATAGGGCTAATGCCCTTGCAGGAAGGAAAATTTTTCTGGATGAATAACGGTGCCTCCGGATACAACGATTACAGTCATTACCGCACCAAATCAATGCGAACCGTAATTAATCGGTATGCTGGAATTCTTCCCACCGAACTTTTCACGCAGGCAGTTTATCCACAAAATGAGTATCCGTTTTTTGCCCAACGCTACAATGTAAATACCACATTGGTTGGTGGTCGGGGTTTTTGGGGAAATCTGAAAATGATGAAACCGGAACAACGAATCAGGGTAGGTAATTTAGTCGCAAAAAGTAAACTGGTATTGCCATACATCCAGAATTTACCGTTGGAAGTCAGCGGATCAATCGGGGCCTCGCCTGAAGTTTACACTCACATTAACCGCGAAAAGGGTGCCGGGCAAGTCATCGCTTTTAGCAGCACTGCTTGCGAAGCACCTGTATCGGTAGCTGTAAATACCGAAAATTGTTTGGGAGTACTCAATCATGTTTATAGTACCGATTCCGGAAAAATCAATTTGCCATTTCAATTCAACAGAACCGACGATACCCGGGAAGCCTTTATCCTGCCTAATCAGGAAAGTGGGATTGGAATAGAATCATCGTCGGCATGGATTGATGGTATTGAACTCAACATGGTTACCCGAACCCTAACGGTTAATCCCGGAACAACCGGCGTGTTGAAAATCAGATTTCCGGTAAGCTGTAAAAAGATTATTTCTTCTGACAGAGGTTTAATTCAGGATACAATAAGCTCCGGAAGCCGATTCATTTATTATAACCTGGAGCTAACGGAAATCAAACCCATAGAAATATTCTGGGAAAATTAACCCGGAGAAACAACTATTAAAAGTCAATAAAAACATATAAATCATGACCACAAACCGACGAAATTTTTTGAAAGCGACAGCTCTTGGCCTAACCGGAGCTGCACTTACCAATCCGTTTAATGCCGGAGCAAATACCCAACAAACTCCTTTTTACATTTCAGGAGCGAATAACGGATCGATGACCAATGTATCGGATGCCATACAAAAAATCCGTATGCGCGATATCGAAATACAAGTATTGGATCGCCTCGGAAATCCGCTAAAAAACCATTCGGTTGAGATTTTGCTAAACAAGCATGCTTTTCTTTTTGGTGATTGTAATCCAGAGATGGACAGTTTATTCCGCCAGGGATCGGCCACTGCCGAAAAACTCGATGTATACCGCAAAGTATTTGCCAGCACTCTCAATGCTGTAAACTCTACTTGTTACTGGGCCGAACGCCCACGCAACAACATGGCCAAAACAGAAGCCTTTCAGGGTGAATATAAATTGGACGGATTTGCCGACACCGTTGACTGGGGTAATGCCAACGGACTTACGGTAAAAGGCCATCCGCTATTCTGGACAGTTCCCAAAGCAGTTCCGGACTGGATGTCGAAATATGATTATCCTACGCAACTGAAATTTCTGGAAGTGAGACTTCGTTCCATGGTAGGCCGTTTCAAAGGTAAAGTAAAGCTTTGGGATGCTGTAAACGAAATGTTGTGGGAACCCGCATTGAAGAATCTGGCCAGTCGTAACTGGCCGCATTTGGAATCGTTGGATAACATGGCTGAATACATCTCATTTGTTTTGCGCATTTGCCGCGAAGAGGATCCGGATGCCAAATTTTTGCTAAACGACTATGGTCTGGAGAAAAACCATAACGAAAAAGCACAATTAGCAGCCAACGATAACGATCCGAATGCAGCTCAGGAATCAGGAGTACGTGCCAAAGACGGAACGATTGTAAACGCAAGGCTTCAGCGGAAACGATACCTTGAACTCGTTAAACGCCTAAGCGAAATGGGACATTCGCCTTCAGCCATCGGGCTACAAGGACATAGTGGTGCTGTAACAGCAGCCGAGCAAATTGCTTTCTACGACGAAATGGTTCAATCCGGATTACCTTTGCACATTACTGAATTCTGGGCTCATCCCAACGATTTTGGGGATTCATTTTTAAAATTACCACAAAAAGAACAAGATCAGCAAATTGCCAACTATGTGAAAGAATTTCTGACCAATGCTTTTGCACATCCTGCTATCGAAAGTTTTTTCTTCTGGGGATTTATGGGCATGGCAACCACCTGGCCCGAAAATGATTCGCCTGTGTATGAAGAAAAACCAGTGCTACAAACGATAAAAGATTTGATTCACAAAGAATGGCATACCCATGAGATTTTGAATACCAACAGCAATGGGATCGTAAAACTCAAAGGATTCCTTGGCGACTATTCGCTGCGCTATGGTTTTCAGGGCAGTGATCAGAAAAACTTTGGTATCCCCTTCAAAGTTGGTAAATACGAAAACATGCCCTATCGTTTCGAAACCATCATTTAAACCTGAAATGCGAAAAATACTATTTTTAATTGTCAGTGTATGCGCTGTTATTCAATCGACTGCGCAGCCGAATAATGTTTTTAATGTGCGCGATTTTGGAGCGACCGGTGAAAAAAATGTTCTGGTAACAAAGAACATTCAACAAACGATCGATCGCTGTGCCGCATCAGGTGGCGGAACTGTTTATTTTCCTCCCGGAGATTATCTTTCGGGTCCGATTACACTACACAGTAATCTGCAAATTCAATTGGATGCATGTGCCACACTTCTTGCCTCACGCGATCCGAAAGACTATACGATTGATTCCGGATACAAGGCCGATCAACAACCGACAAGCTCATTTAAAACAACTTTTTTAAGGGGCGAAAATCTTGAAAACATTTCGATTACCGGGATGGGTACTATCGATGGACAAGCAGAACAAATCTGGAATCCATTAGCCGAAGTCGATGGTTTCATCCGATTCGAAACTGAAAATGCCCAACGAGTTGGTATTCCGATGGAACGTGCCTATCAGAAAGATCCCAAAGTACGACTGGTATATTTGATGTTCTGTAAAAACATTGTAATCAAAGGAGTTATCATAAAAGATTCGCCGGATTGGAATCTACATCTGGGAAGGTGCAGCGAGGTGAGGATTGAAGATATCAAAATCAGATCGAGTCTTACAAAGGGTGTTAACTCGGATGGTATTGACATCGATGCCTGCAAAAATGTTGTTGTTTCGGGATGTATTATTGAAACAGGTGATGATGCGATTTGCCTTAAAACAACAAATCTGGAAGGAGAAATCGCTTCCTGCGAGAACATTATTGTCGACAATTGTATATGCACATCCACTTCAACAGCTTTAAAATTAGGAACAGAATCGTATGGCGATTTTAAAAATATCCATTTTAATAACTGTATCATCCGAAATTCGAACCGTGGATTAAGTATTGTGGTACGCGACGGAGCAAATGTAAGCGATGTGAAATTTTCGAACATTAGCCTCGAACTTAACCGGAAACATTTTAACTGGTGGGGAAATGCCGATCCAATTTGGTTGGTGGTACTCAAACGTAATGAAAACTCAAAAGTCGGATCGATTAAAAATGTTACGTTCGACAATATCTCCGGAAGTTGTCAGGGAACTTCAAGGATAGAAGGTTTTCCGGGAAAACCTTTGGAGAATATCCGATTCAACGACGTAGCTCTGACAATAAACAGCGAGTCGCTTCCAGATAAACGAGCTACTCATGGATTTCTGGCAAACGATGTAACCAATCTTTCAATGTACAACTGTGAACTTCGATGGAATGGAGAAAAACCGGAGTCGAATTGGAGCAGTGCTTTTGTTTTTGAGAATATCCAGGATTTACGTCTGGATAAAATTTCAGGTAAGCAAGCTCCCAGATCAGAAGAGCCAGCTATCCATCTATCAAATGTTCAGAATGGCATTATCGAAAGATGTTTCGCTGCTTCAGGAACAAAAACTTTCTTCCAAGTATCAGGTGTGAAAACCAAAAATCTGACATTCAGGAATAACTACCTGAAAAATGCACGAGTAGCATTTGAACGAACTGAAAACGTTAATACCTCAGAGGTAAACTTTGAAACATCTAAAAACAGGAACAATGATTAAATCGTATATTTTTTCCATTGGCTTGGCTTTTCTGTTGGTTCATAATGTTGGAGCACAGAATCCTGCTTCGGGCAACGAAATACAGAATCTTGAACAACAAACCAAAACCCAATCAAACTATGCCCACTATAAACCCAATTTTCGCATAAAAAAAGCCTTATACAAGTTTCATGGAGCAACTGGTGACTACCAAAATGATTTTTGGGAAATCAGAGACGGAGAAAAAATTGTTGCTGTTTTCCTGCAAGAGCCTCAATCGCAAATTGATGTAATTGCGCCTACCCCCGAAATGACTCCCACAAAATTAGATCTTCCGGCCAGATACCATTACGGCGCTATGTTTGGCACAAGGTTTACAACCATTGCTTATTGGCCTGAATTTAAGATCTCAGGCGATAAACACGAATTCCATTTTGTCGGTGGTGGTGATTCACTGACCATTGTCGAATCGCAGGAATGGCTACCCGAAGGAAAATACAAGTGTAAGGCAAAATCGGTACACAGAGCAACCCTGCGTATCGATCCGGTCTTTGGATATGTTTTTGATATCAATTGCACATTCGAAACCGATAAGTTCGTTAAAGGTGGCATCGAGTTCACCAATTTACTTACGCCGGCACAATCCAATCCATGGCCTGAAAAATGGAAGTACGACTATACCATTTATTCATCAGCCGATACTTCGGGCTATGTTCGTTTTTCAAGTAATCTGGCAGCCGGCGACTTGTCCGACGAGATTCAGCACAACTGGGGAAAAGGTACAACAACGCGTAATGGGGGATTAATGGCCTTTGTCGATAAGGGGAAATATTCGCCAGCTCTGCTTCGAACCGGGAATGCAAAGTATGTTCAAAATACATGCAATGTATGGCTCGATCAGCATAACAAAGCTTTACTTCCCGAAAAACCTGATGCTGACGGAATATACCGTGTAAATCCACGCTTCCGGTTTGTGTATCTTCCACCTCAAATGGCCAATTATCTGATTGAAAATTCGGTTCCGTTCAAGTTGAAAAAAGATTCTATGGTACAGATTCGCCTGGGTGTTGATGAAGGCTTTGAAGAGCAACCCTTGTCAACCTCAACAACAATTCGTGGAATTTGTAAAGGCTGGTGGGAAAAGGATTTTGTGATTGATCAATCATTGGCGCATCGTGGAAAAAAATCTATCCGCATTGATGGGATTACCGAAGAACAGTCGCACCAGAAATATGCCAATTTTATTATTACTCCACAGATTTTGCTTGACCCCAATAGCACCTATAAAATTGAAGCCTATGTTAGCACATCTGGGAACGTAAAGGCTTTTATATCGGCAGACCTTTATGAATGGACTCCGCACGATGAAGCAAGACTAAAAAAACAGAAGACAAACATGGCCGATCAGCAGGGTAAATGGGAAAAAATAGAGATCGTTTTTAAAACTCCCAACTACGACCCGTTTGTAGATTTGCGGTTTATGGTAATTGGAGATGGATTTGCCAATTTTGATGATTTTAGCTTTAAAAAAATACAACCATGATAAAAAAAATCTTCTATCTGTTTAGTATTTTATGTATTACAATTAGTTCGAGTCTTCTTAGAAACTCCATATGGATTGTAATTTAGATATTTATCACTATTTTTGGATAACTAAAGTGCAAGGAATTATGAAGAAAGCCACTAGAAAGCGTGCATCTACTCCTGTTTACGTTAGTCCAAAGCAACTTACCATTGATGCATTTGAGTCTCCATTTAGTCAACAATTAAAATCGGATAATCGCTGGGTTGTTCTTGCCAATCTGATCCCTTGGGATGAGATTTGTGGGACTTATTTGAAGCATGTTGGAACCAGCAGTACTGGCAGACCGCCTCTTAGCCCAAGAGTTGTTCTGGGTTCTTTGATTAAAAAGCATATTACCAATCTTGATGACAGAGAGACAGTTGATCAGATATCTGAGAACATGTACATGCAATATTTTCTGGGCTATTCAAGTTTTACAACTGAACCACCCTTTGATGCTTCTCTTTTTGTGGAGTTCCACAAGAAACTTGGACATATTGAAATAAATGCCATCAATGAAAAGATTGTTTCGTTAAAAACGCAACTGGAGGCCTCGAAGAAAGGCACGAAATCATCAGATCCAACAGTACCACCCGATAAAGAAAACGATGAAACCGGTTCAGAGAACAGAGGAAGAGTGATATTCGATGCAACAGCTTGTCCTCAGGACATTGCATACCCTACAGATTTAACGCTGCTTTCTGATGCCAGGGAGAAATCGGAGCAGCTCATTGATACGCTTTATGATCCGGCTGTGCACACGAATAAGCCAAGGACATATCGTAAAGTTGCACGCAAAAGATACTTGCAAACGGCACAAAAGAAAAACAAAACACGCAAAGCAATCCGCACTGCAGTAGGAAGTCAGCTTCCATTCCTTAGAAGAAACTTAAATTCTATCAATAAACTCCTCAATGCGTCTTCTAGTATCCCTTTGGAAGCCAGAGATTACAAGTATTTGTTGGTAATCAATGCTCTTTATCAACAACAAAAACAGATGTATTCACTTCAAAAACATAGCATTGAGGATCGCATTGTAAGCATACATCAACCACATGTTCGTCCAATTGTCAGAGGTAAAAGTCAGGCAAAAACAGAATTTGGAGCTAAGATCCATTTGTCACTCATAGATGGCATATCGTTTCTGGACGAGATAAGCTGGGATGCCTTCAATGAAGGGAGTCACATGATAGACTACATTGAGAAATACAAAGTTCGCTTTGGATGTTATCCCCGAGAAGTACTGGCTGATAAAATATATTGTACCCGTTCTAACCGTTTGGCTTTAAAAGAAAAAGGCATCAAGCTACTGGCCAAGCCTCTTGGACGGCCATCGGCATTGCACAATCATGTAAGTCCGGGAGAACGCAATCCAATTGAGGGTAAGTTAGGTCAAGCTAAAACAGGGTATGGTCTAAATCGTATTAAAGCAAGACTAAGAACCACCAGCGAATCATGGATTGCCAGCATCATTTTGGTGCTTAACCTGGTCAAATTGGCCGGGGCGGCACTCCCGTGCATCATTTTCGAAATAGGAAATAGTTTTTCAGCAAAGGCGATTTTAAAACTGGAAAATCGTTTTGCTAATGAAATAAGACAGGAAGTGATTTTAAGATATGATTTACTAAATCCTAATCATGTTCTAGCCAATAAGTAAAATTGAGTTTTTCAGCAGACCCTACTTATGCAATGGAATCAACTTCACTGATATGCTTCATCTTAAATATAGGAA
>Ga0209748_1000580_pt1 | contig 18928 bp, 18 predicted proteins | sample BarGraIncu00421A_FD_185490 | JGI IMG/M metagenome (GOLD analysis project Ga0209748, IMG submission 185490) | Arctic peat soil microbial communities from Barrow, Alaska - Barrow Graham LP Incubations 004-21A (SPAdes) (version 2) | ecosystem: Environmental > Terrestrial > Soil > Wetlands > Peat... | reverse complement strand
ATATTTGAGGGTCAAATGGAATTTTACCTTGTTTCGCTCTTGCCCAACTTAAAATGTTTTCCAGTAATTTAAAAGAACTTTTTGCGGATTTATTAATATTATTTGCGATATCTTCAATTTCGTCTGTAGTGAGTTTGCGAATATCTTCTATTAATACTTCTGATAAACCAAGAAGACCATTAAACGGACTTCTTAAATCATGTGCAAGAATTGAGATAAAGCGGTTTTTATCAGAATTTAGTTGAAGTAATTGTTTAAGTTCTTTATTAGCAGTGAATAATTCTTCCGCCCTTTTTTCTTTTTCCTCGTTTTGATAAGCAAGTTCTTTGTTAGCCATGGCTAACTCATCTGCACGTTTTACCTTCTCCTCGTTTTGAAATGCAAGTTCCTTATTAGCCATGCTTAATTCATCTGCACGTTTTTCTTTCTCTCTGTTTTGATAGGCAAGTTCCTTGTTAGCGATTATTAACTCATCTGCACGTTTTTTTTTCTCCTTATTGGCAATGATTAACTCTGCTACCCGTTTTTCTTTTTCATCGTTTTGATAAGCAAGTTCTTTGTTAGCAATGATCAACTCATCTGCACGTTTTTGTTTCTCTTTGTTAGCAATGATTAACTCATCAACTTTTTCTTTTTTAGTCATATTCTGTCTCGATAAAGTTGTTTTAAAATTAGAGTATATCAATCAGTTCCCAACAGCATTATAAAAAATCAGCATGGCCAGATTGCCTACGCTGTACTTGAGGCCCGACCAAGAGCCCGATAAACAAATGTAATGCAGTGACCACGCTTTGACGGGGATAGTGCTTTTCATAGCACTGACCGTGTTAGGTGTTTGTAGCATTTCCCTAAAACCTGAATCCTAAAGTGGCCTGGTACCAGACATTTTTGTAACGTGGATTCGTGGATGTTCCATCACCGTTATTATTTTGAAGGTCCCACCCGGCTCTTGCACTAAATACAAATTGGTTCAGGTTAATATCAATACCACCTAAAAAACACAATACGCTTCTATCATTTTTAAACTGCTGCTCCTGATTGACGATTAAACCTCCACCTGTAAATACATCCTTTTGGTTCACAAGGAAGGAATATTGAGGTCCTGCCAGCAGGGTTACATTTGCACTTGGTTTAAGAGCAAATAACAGGGGAACATCAATATAACTTGTGGTATGGGTAAATTTATAGGGAATAGTAAGGAATGTGCCTGTTGCCTTGTATCCTTTTTGAGAAAATAATATTTCAGGCTGTAACCCTATATATTTCCCTATAGGGATCTCTAAAAAAGCACCTCCAGCAAAACCAACTTTGAAACCAGCATTAAATTCCTGATTTTTTGAGTCATAAATGTTTGAGAAATTTACACCCGCTTTCAGGCCAAACTGAAGCTTATCACGTAAATCAGTACTGTTATCCTGAGCGATTATAATGTTAGCCATGAAGGTAATTATCGCTATTATTAAAATTATTTTTTTCATTGTTATAAGTTTTAAGTTTTTAAGGAAATTATTACACTGGCAAAGTGTATGTCTCTCTGATCCCGGAACGGTTATATAATTCTTGAAATAAATTACATTATTCACATATTTTCAAGCGTACTGTGCTGTCTATTTTGTGTTAAACCTTAAAAGAAAAAGGCTGCATGATTTTCTTCTCAGAAAGCTTCTTTTAATAATCATCAATCCATCCAATTTCTATGTGTATTGGATGGATGGATGATTAAGAGAATAAACTGAACGTCTATATACCGGTATTATTTCTTTGGAACCGGAGGTAACTTTTTAACAAAAATTCCTTCTTTGTTATAAACAAGTACCTTAGTGGCAGTCCCCTTGACAACAACTACTTCAAAGGTAACAATGTTATTTGCTGTAACACTTGTTGCTTCTTTAATAGTATAACCGACATAATCTTTAGCAATATTGTCTGTTATAGCTTTCTGAAGATTAGCTACCTTGACTACAGTCCGGGTGGAATCAGTAGTATTTATGACCTGTGCATTGACTGCCATAACTGCAATAAATAATGCAATAACGATTAAAAGTTTTTTCATAATAAATAAATTATTTGGTTTAAAAACTGCAAAATACTCAACGATTTTTTTGGTATGATGTATGGAATCTAATATTACTACTACACTCTATTTGCTTTTCTTTCATTATTCCGCGAAGCCGCATTGTCATTTGTGACGGGACGGTTACCGCTAACTTCATTTGTCATTTTTAATCCTCCTAATTTAGTTTATTTGATTTTTTTATGTGGTTCATACCTGAACATCAGTTTTTTTGATCCGGGGTGTTGATTATGCTTCCAAAAATATATTATGTCGATACCATACTTCAAATGTTATGCCCCGAAATTTAACAAACATTAACATATTAAAAATTAGCGCATTAACTTCGACCTGATTTAGTCAGAAACTATTCATTTTGAGAAAGAAATTCTCATATTGAGAAAATAGAGGGAGTATTGAGTGATTCTGAAGGGATAAGTAAAAAATTACTCCTTTTTATGAAAGTGTTTTTATCAATTCTTCATTAAAGGCGTCAAGATCGGATGGTTTCCGGCTTGTAATCAGGTTATCTCGATAATCATAATTTTAAAGCCAAAGCTTCTCTGAATCAGGAAATAATCTTATTTCTTGATAAATATGCAGATGAACACTTTTCTACCGAGGAGGACTGTTCCTGCTGCCAAGACAAAGTCAATAGGGCTGGCAGCCGACGCTTCCGCCGGCTGGCGGATCATGCCCGCCCGACCGAACAACGCATCAATGTAATAAGATTTGGATTAGTCGTTCGGGCGGGGTTTTTGCACGCCACTTTGACAACTTTATCGTGACATGACAAATCCTGCCCACTTATCGGGTCTTATTTCGAGACAAACTTCTTATAATGAGACAACTTTTTCCGAAAATAACTACCTTTACAAAAAAATATCATGAGTACAATTGAGCTTAGACATCATATTATTGAAAAGCTCTCACTTATTGATGATGACTCATTCTTAAAAGCTATCAAGACAATTATTGAGTCCAAAGTTAATGAGGGAGTCTATAAACTTTCTGATTTCCAAAAGAAGCGGATCGATTCAGCCAGAGAACAAATAAAAAAAGGACAAACAATTTCTAATGAAGCATTGCAAAAAGAGATTGACCAATGGTTAAATACAAAGTAGAATGGTCAATTGAAGCAAGATTAGACCTGATCGACATCTTGGAATTCTACATAATTAGAAACAAATCTGCTCTTTACAGTAAGAAGTTAAATTCTAAGATTAATAAAAGCATTAAGCTCATTACAAAAAATCCATTGATTGGATTACAATCCCAGGTAAATTCTGTCAGAGCTATAATTACCGGAGACTACCAGATAATTTATGAGATCCTTGATAGTATGATCGTAATTATTATGATTTGGGATTGTCGTAGAGACCCGGAGGACAAGATTCTTGACCAAAGAATAAAAAAATAGCAAATAAACATTCAACCAATCCAGAAACCTGAATAGATAAAGACCGGAATTCGCAACCATCCTAATGTTTTATCTTTCAAATTTGAATACTTGGTTTCAATCCATCGACGGTATTGAACGAGCAAACGGACCGATAATATAATATAAATAGAAATAGATGCTACGGCAAACCATTGTTCAATTAAATAAACCATGGTAAAAAAATATTAGATTGCTTTACGGGTTTCTTTAGTAATAATAAAATACTAAGTACAATAGCTTGAAAACCAAAGATCACTCCACAGGACCTCTAACCTAGACAAATTCGTTATTCGAGACAATTTTCTTTAATCCTCAAAGTGTCAATGCTACTCATGGAAATCCAGTCTAAATTTCGTATCTTCGTAAGGTGAAAAAGAGAGACAAAATAGGACTCGACATCGAGATTGATGAGTTAACCAATTCAATCAAAAATCTAATCTCCGGTGATAGTTTTTCAACTGATATTTCTCGAATCACTAAGGCATACATAAAAAAGATTACGCTAAAGGATGGTTGGCAGTTCGATTGGAAGCTTGAACTCAAACATCCTGAAAGAGATGTTTACAAACTGACAATTGTCAATAATCTGTCAATAGTTCAAGGATTAATAAGTCTTGAGGTAAGATCAGATCATGTGTTTATGCATCTTGTTGAAAGTGCACCATTTAATAAGGGTAAATCAAAACTTTATTCCGGTATCCCAGGTAATCTTGTCGCTTTTGCCTGCAAATTATCGTTCCAAAGAGGGCACGAAGGCAATGTTGCTTTTATCTCTAAATCACAATTAATCGATCATTATGTAGCGAGCCTAGGAGCGACACATGTTGGTGGACGACTAATGATCATTGATTCAACAGCAGCACTTAAATTGATTAATAGGTACTTTTCAAATATCTAGATTATGAAAACAATGAAGATAGAATTAGACGTTGATTTTATTGGGGGACAGACTTCTTTGACTAAAGAAGAAGAGAAGACAATTAGCGAGTATATTAAAAAAAGTAAATCCAAGAAAACAAAAAAGTCTTCAAACAAAACCAAGACCGTCAAGCAATTGACTTAAAAAGCTACCACTAACTCGCTCACGGCCAGCCCGAACGACCGAAAACGAAATCTAATACCAAGATGCATTAATCGTTCGGTCGGGCGGAGTAACCTGCCTACCGGCAGGCAGGCTCACCCTTTACTTGTTAATCTGTACCTCCAAATAAACTTAAAAACGAGGTCGCCATCAAAGAAAATAAATAATTACAGAATAACCGGATAATTCAATAGGGTAATCTCTTTACATTCCGGAAAACATTCAGTAAGTTTGATTAGATTCATATTAGAAATTGCTGTAGGGCAATGAATTTTTCTTAAATTTGGCGTAAGCATGTATTAATTCCATAATAACTTTTTATCATGAGAAAACCCTTGTTTGTTATTCTATTTTCAGCACTTTTTGTGACATGCTTTCCCCAAAAGTACCAAAACTTTAAAGTATCTATTTATTGCACGGCTCAGGATGTAAGTCAGATGGCCGATACAACAAATTATCTCGAACCAAGATGGGCGGAGATTAGCAGACAAATAAAAATCGATAAAGTTTATCTTGAGACTCACCGTGATTTTTTTATTGTTGACCAAAAAACGTTGGACATTACCAAAAAGTTTTTCAACGACAAGGGCATAGAAATAGCCGGAGGCATTACTTATACCGCTATACAAACCGGTAATTACCAGTCTTTTTGTTATAATGATCCTGAGAATCGTAAGAAAGCAAAAGAAATTGCTGAATACACAGCAAAGAATTTTAATGAGGTTATACTTGATGATTTTTTCTTTACAAACTGTAAAACCGATGACGCTATAAAGGATAAAGGCGACAGAAGTTGGACGCAATATCGTTTGGACCTGATGGCTGAAGCCGCACAAAACCTTATTGTAGGGCCTGCAAAAAAAGTAAATCCAAGTGTAAAAATGATCATCAAGTTTCCAAACTGGTACGAGCACTTTCAGGGACTCGGCTTTAATCTTGAAAAAGAACCCAAAATATTTGACGGTATCTATACCGGTACCGAAACCAGGGATGCCGTGGTGAGCGACCAGCATTTACAGGCATACCTGGGTTACAATATCATGCGTTATTTTGAGAACATTGCACCTGGTCGTAACGGTGGTGGTTGGGTAGATCCATTCGGTATAAGTAATTATGACAGGTATGCTGAACAATTGTGGATAACTGCCTTTGGTAAAGCCAGGGAAATTACCTTATTCCATTTTGGTCTGCTTAACACTACTATCGATCCATCCTATCGATCAGCCTGGCAGGGACAAGGTACCAGTTTTGACTATGATGATATGATGCAACCGGCAAATAATAATGCTGGTACACCGGTAAGACCAACCAGCATTGCAAGGGTTGCAGGCTATGCCTTGGAAACGGCAGATAAGTTTATGGGCAAAACAGGTAATCCTGTTGGTATTAAAAGCTACCGACCGTATCACTCGATAGGGGAGGACAACCTGCAGAATTATCTTGGCATGATTGGTTTGCCTATGGATGAAAGACCAGAGTTTCCGGCAAAAGACAATATTATACTATTAACAGAAGAAGCAAAATATGACGCAGACATTGTTGGCAAAATAAAAAATCAATTGACAGCGGGGAAAACCGTGGTTATAACTTCCGGTTTGTTACGCGCATTGCAGGATAAAGGTTTGGGCGACATAGTTGAATTGAGATATACCGACAGGAAAGCTTTGGTACAGGATTTTCTGATCGATCGCCGGCAAATGGTGCATAATGATAAATCCATATTAATTCAGCAGTTACAATATCTCACCAACGATTCGTGGGAGATTGTTTCAGGGATTGCAGGAGAAAATGGCTGGCCTGTTTTGCATATGGCCGATTATTCAAAAGGAAAACTTTATGTGTTTACCATTCCTGATAACTTTGCCGATCTGTATAACCTGCCTCCCCAGGTATTGAACAAAATCAGAGAAATTTTATGTGTCAACTTAAACGTTTCAATCGAAGGGCCATCGAATATTAGTCTGTATCTTTATGACAATAATACCTTTATTGTAGAATCGTTCTCAGATAATGAAACTACGCTGAAAATCGTCACATCTGATAAATACAGCAAAATAACTGATCTAAGCACTAATCAGGTGTTTCCCGGAGAACTTAGCCGGCTGTCGCAATATAGTCGTAATGACAGTAGTCAACAGAAAAACAGATACAACATCACCTTAAAGCCACATTCATTCAGGGCTTTTAGTTTTGAATGATATTTTTAGTTTTTAAATAGATTATACCGTATGAAGGAACTTGAATTTCTTTGCATACGGTGCAAATTATTGATTGCTTCTTAATCAGGATATAATATTCGCGATTATTGATAAAAGAAATCTAAAGATCGGGAATTCAAACACATTAAGAGATTAAAAGAACATGCCGCCTGACAACAGAATTTTATCACACTAGACAGCATAGTAAAAGACAAATTCTCTTCATTACGATTTAAAAATGCTATAAATGAATTTAAAATTTCATCTGGTACTTAATAATAAAATATTTAAATATTATAGAAATGAAAAGACTAACAAATATTGCAATTTTATTTATACTGTCAGTTACATTACCTGCTTTTGGACAAACCAAAAATATGGGCTTATTCAGTGAAAGTGGTGATATCGGCAATCCTCTTCTTAAAGGCAATACAGTTTATAATGAAAAAGACCAGACCTACCTGTTGTCCGGAGGGGGTAATAACATTTGGTTAAAAGAGGACCAATTCCAGTTTCTCTATAAAAAAATAAAAGGCGATTTTATTATCAGGGCCACAGCAAAGTTCATTGGAAAAGGGGTTGCGGGGCATCGTAAAATAGGAATAATGGCCAGGGAAGATCTGACCAAAGGGTCTATGTATGCCGATGGAGCATTACATGGCGGCCTGCCACTTAATACATCCCTGCAGTACAGGCTGACCGATGGAGATACTACCGGCCAGGTATTGATTTTGACGGTTCATCCAACGGAAATTGAATTTGAACGTTCCGGTAATACCTTTACCTTTTCCGCGGCAACCTTTGGTGAAATTTACAAATCGGTAACTAAAGAAGTGACGATGAACCAAGAAGTATATGCCGGCCTCTTTATTTGTTCGCATATTGATTCGGTACGTGAACAGGCTCTGTTCAGTAACGTCAGGGTAATAATTCCGCCCGCTAAGAACTTTGTACCTTATCAGGATTATCTTGGAAGTTACCTGGAGACAATGGATGTCAGTACAGGGCATCGAATGATTCTAAAAAGCGAGAAGGGTTCTATCCAATGTCCGAACTGGTCAAAAGATGGCAAATCACTTATTTACAATAGCTCTGAAGGATTATTATATAATTATAACATCGGGAGCGGAGTTGCAAAACAGATCAATTCGGGTTTTGCAATACAGAACAATAATGACCATGTAATTTCACCTGACGGGAAAATGATTGCAATCAGTAACTATGTTGGCCCAAAGCGACAATCTACAATTTTTATCATGCCGCTTGAAGGTACCGATAACCCAATAAAAATTTCTTCTGAAGATTCGGGACACTCATTTCTTCACAGTTGGTCTCCCGATGGTAAGAATATCATCTTTACAGGACAGCGAAATGACGAATGGGATATATGGTCTATAAATATTGACACGAAAAAGGAAAAAAATCTGACTAATTTTCCCGGTCTTGATGATGGTTCAGAATATAGCCCTGATGGAAAGTGGATCTATTTCAATGCAGTCCGGACGGGAACAATGCAGATATGGAGGATGAGACCAGATGGAACAGAACAGGAACAAATTACATTTGATGAGTATAACAACTGGTTTCCTCATTTTTCGCCTGACGGAAAATGGATCGTATATGAATCGTATCCAAAAGAAATTGATCCGCTGACGCATCCATTCTACAAGAGAATATATTTGCGTATTATGCCTGCCAGCGGAGGTATCGCACGAACCTTAGCCTATATATACGGAGGACAGGGAACAATTAATGTTCCATCCTGGTCGCCTGACAGTAAGAAGATTGCATTTATCAGTAATACAAAGATTAATTAGCTGGATTTTACTGCACAACCGGTTTTTTGCCGGCAACAGGTTGCAGTATGATCTATTTATATCAAAGGGTTAAGAAATACAAAGAGGGATTATTTTCAATGATCCCCGGGGGGGAGCTTCAAAACAATTTGATCAAACCCTTCGGGTTATTTTTGTTTTTTCTTCAGCACCTTCAGGAAGCACGCTTCCTTCGGCGCTTCGCAAAAACAAAAAATCCCGCTTTCGCGGGATTTGATCAAATTGTTTTGGCGGAGAAAGAGGGATTCGAACCCCCGGATCCGTGGTTACAGATCAACGGTTTTCAAGACCGCCGCATTCAACCGCTCTGCCATTTCTCCATTTCTTCTTTTCAACGGCGCAAAGATAATATTTTTTTGTTTTTTAAGAATTTTTTCGATCAATTTCCGTAAGTAACATAAAATCAGCATCATATAGTTTTTATTAACAGGTTGTGAACAAAAATTCTTCCAAAACATTCTAAAGTTGAAGATTAATGAGCAGTTGCGTCATTTCCACCAAAAACTCAATTTCACACTGAAATTTTGCTGTTTTAGCCTAAAAGTGCCACTATTTGTGGAAAAACGGCAAAATAAATTTGTATATGAATATAAAAAAAATAAATTTGTATTCAATTAGTAAGAATGGTCTAACTCTAAAATCTTTCATTATGACAAAAAAAGAATTAGTTAATGAAATTGCTGCCGGTGCAGGTCTTTCTATCAAAGATGCAGGAAAAGCTTTAAACTCATTCGTTGAAGCTTTTGGAAAATCGATGAAAAAAGGTCAGAGGATCCAGCTTCCGGGCCTGGGTACTTTCAAAGTTGACAAAAGAAGTGCACGAGTAGTTCGTAACCCTCGTACAGGCGCTAAACTGAACGTTCCTGCTAAAAAAGTAGTAAAATTCAAAGCAGCTCCCGCACTTAACAAAGGTCTTTAATCTTTGCTGATTTAGATTGCTCAGGGGTGTTTCGACACCCCTTTTTTTTTATTTTCATTTCACACTATTTTCCGTATCTTTCACCAAATACTTCATTATTTTTAGAAAAAATGATAAAAGAATTTCAACTTTACTTTAATTGTTAAAAGTTCTTAAAATATTTTTACTATTTTTGGTCGTGAAATTCTTGCCAAAAAAGTTGACTAATGAACTGCATTATTGTTGACGACGATGTAATGACCTGCAAAATACTGGAAGGGTATGTTAGCAAATCCACTTCTCTTAACCTGGTTGGTTCTTTCAGTGATTCGCTTGCAGCAAGGGATATTTTGACAAAACGACAGGATATCGATCTGATTATTCTTGATATTCAGATGCCTGAGATGGATGGTTTCGATTTTATCGGCAGCCTCGACTTTCCGCCTAATATTATTATTATATCTTCAAATGAAGAATATGCTCTGAGAGCATTCGACTTCAATGTTGTTGATTACCTGCTTAAACCGATTACTTACGGACGTTTCTGCAAAGCCATAGACAAAACAATCAGGTACTTCTCCCGCAAAGAGAGTACAAATAGCGGCGATGAAGAGATTTTCATTAAAAAAGGATCATCGCTTGTTAAACTGAAATTAACTGAGATTATATATATAGAAGCTCTTGAGAATTATGTTACCCTGAACACAAATGAGGATAAATTCACTATTCATTTTACCATGAAAGCTATTGAAAACCAATTGCCTTCTGGGGTTTTTATCAGGGTGCACAGGTCATTTATTATTAACAAGAGCATGATCCAGACCATTAAAGAGAACACTCTCGATCTGATCGTGGGAGGTTCACTTAAAAGCATTCCGGTCGGGAAATCATTCAGGGACTCTCTTCTGAATGATATTAATGTGATGGCCAGATAATCTCTTAAACTTCACATGCTTACCAATCGTCAACTTTTCCTGCTGCATCTGGGACAAACTTCCATGGCACCTATGATGCTTGAAATTGTGAGGGCAGAAGGTATTTATATGTACGGACCTGATGGTAAAAAATACATCGATCTGATCTCAGGCGTTTCGGTAAGCAATACTGGCCACAGTCATCCCAGGGTGGTCGAAGCAGTAAAAAACCAGGCCGGTTTATATATGCACCTGATGGTTTATGGTGAGATCATTCAAAGTCCCCAGGTTAAATATGCCGGGCGTCTGACTGAAATTCTTCCTCCTGTTTTGAATTGCTGCTATTTTGTTAATTCCGGCAGCGAAGCAGTTGAAGGCGCCCTTAAACTGGCAAAACGATTTACTGGCAGAAGCCGTATAATATCGTTCAAAAATTCTTATCATGGCAGTACACATGGCGCATTAAGTATCCAGGGAAGCGAGTTTTACAGGAATGCATTCAGACCCCTGCTGCCCGATACATTCCAGGTTTCTTTTAATGATGATAGATCGCTTGACTCAATCGATAACAACACAGCCTGTGTGATTATAGAACCCGTGCAGGGCGAAGCAGGTGTTATTTATCCTGAAAATGATTTCCTCCTGAAAATCAGGAACCGGTGTAACACAACAGGCGCTTTGCTGATATTTGACGAAATACAGACAGGTTTTGGACGGATAGGCAAAATGTTCGCAATCGACAGATTTGGTGTAGTCCCCGATATTCTTCTTCTGGCAAAAGCCCTCGGAGGAGGGATGCCCCTTGGTGCATTCATATCTTCGCGCGAGATGATGTCAGCACTTGTTTCCAATCCTTCTCTGGGTCACATTACAACTTTCGGTGGCCATCCGGTCTGTTGTGCAGCCGGCCTGGCTTCGCTGGATGTAATAATTGATGAGAAACTCTCGGAAAGCTGCAGCGCAAAGTCAGCCCTGTTCAGGAAAGAACTTGGTCATCCTTTGATTTCTGAGGTGAGGGGAGAAGGTCTTTTACTGGCAGTTCAGCTTATTGATCCGGCATATATTCAACATGTTATTGCCCATGCTCCGGATTTTGGTCTTGTTCTTGACTATTTTCTTTTCTGTAATGACTCCTTCAGGATAGCTCCTCCTTTAATAATAAGCGAAGAGGAGATATACATTGCCTGCAGTAAGCTTAAGATGCTTCTCGATGATGCAGTGAAAAACGTAAAGAATTAATGAGAACATTTATTATATACATTATATTATTCATTGCGTTCTCAACAGATCTGGCCAGATGTCAGGTACCAAAAAAGGATGCTCCCCTTGTGCTTGAAGAACTTTTCAACAGGCTTGTTGATAATTATAACGATAATGAAAGGATCCGGATTAATGATTCTATCAGATTGATCATCGACAGCTACGTTAAATCCGACACTGTGTTCAGCCACCGGTTTACTAACCTTAGATATCTGGGTCAGATAATGTCACCCGATTCTCTTCTAAAGATTATAACCTGGAACCTTGTACTGGAGAATGAACCCGGGCGGTTTTACTGCTATTTCATCAGAAAACAGGAACCCGGAAAAGAAAACATAATATACAGATTATCATCTGCTTATAGTGAGAATCCGGTTATGACAGATACTACTTATACCGAAGCGGACTGGTATGGGGCATTGTATTATGACATAAAGCCTTATACAACAGGGGATAATCGTTGCTGGGTATTATTGGGAATTAATTATGGCAATCCGTTCATAAGCAGAAAGATCATCGAAGTATTGAGTCTCAAACCTGATAATTCAATTGTGTTCGGCAGGAAATGGTTTGTTTCAGGAGAGGAGAAAAAATACAGGGCGGTTTTTGAATATGCGTCAAATGCGACGATGTCTTTACGATTCAGATCAGACAGTTCAATAGTTTTTGATCACCTGGTTCCGTTCTCGCCGTTGCACAAGGATGACAGGCAGTACTATGGACCAGATTATTCTTTTGACGCCTTCAATTTTGAAAATGGTTTGTGGAAACTGAATGTTAATGTGGATGCAAGAAATAAGGAGTAGAAGAAAGGGTTGAAAGGGTTGAAGGGGTTGAAGGGGTTGAAGGGGTTGAAAAAGAGATTAAACTCTTTCAACTTTTATAATTTAAGTCCTCCAAACATTTATTACCTTCACAGCAGATATGGCAAAGAACGTTAAAACACATCTTTTCTGTTACGACGACCACAGGGGATTCTCTGAGGATGTCAGGAAACGTTTCACCGATTTGTCACGGTACACTGTGATCTCTTTCCAGACGCGCGAGGAATTCATTAAACATCTTGAAGAAGAAAAGGAGCATAACTTTTGCAAGGTTGCAATTCTCGGTCTTCACGATGCAAAAGAACAGTTCGAAATGATCGATCAGCTTACAATGGAGATTAAAAAGATCGATCCCCGTACTGGTCTCATCCTGCTGGGTCCGCCCGACAAGATGGAAGCAATAAAGAAAAGTGTGAAGTTTAATATAGATGCATACATTCCCAAAAATGCAAATTCAATCCTTCGTATCCATAATACGGTTAAGAAACTTATCAGCGAACATAGTATGGGTATCTTCAGACAAAGAAGGAATTTTTCAATTTATATTCTTCTGGGATTTATTCTTCTCTCCATAGTTACCATAATTATAGCCTGGTTAAGGCTTCCTCAGTATTTCTAGGACAAATAAAAAATATTGTAAATTATTAGTTTCCCCTCCTTTTTAAAGGAGGAGAAAGTATAAGATCTGCTGATTTACTTAGCTAGAATTTGACAATGTGACTATTTGTCAGTAGAAAACGAACGGCACACCTTTTGAAAGTGATGGGCTGATTATTCATGTTTAATTAAAAATTTACCTGATATGGAAACCGGAAAGATTGGAGTAACAACTGAGAATATATTCCCGATAATAAAAAAATTCCTTTATTCTGATCACGAGATATTCCTTCGTGAGCTGATCTCAAATGCTGTGGATGCTACGCAGAAACTCAGAACAATGGCTGCCGTTGGAGACTATAAGGGAGTAATTGGCGACACAACTATCAGGGTGTCAGTTGACAAGAAGAAAAAAACAATAAAAGTTTCTGACAGTGGTATAGGCATGACCAAGGAAGAACTTGACAAATATCTTAATCAGATTGCATTTTCAAGCGCTAATGATTTCCTCGATAAGTATAAGGATCAGTCTGGTGCCATAATCGGCCATTTTGGTCTTGGATTTTACTCATCATTTATGGTATCGGATAAGGTTGAAGTTGTGACCAAATCATATCAGGATGGTGCTCAGGCAGTTAAGTGGAGCTGTGATGGAAGTCCTGAGTTTTCCATTGATGAAGTTGAAAAGGAGAACATTGGCACCGATGTAATTTTATATATCGATAAGGAATCAAAAGATTTTCTTGAAGAGAGCAGGATTGAGCAATTGCTGAAAAAATACTGCAAGTTTCTGCCGGTTGAAATTGCATTTGGAAAAGAAAAAGAGTGGAAAGATGGAAAATCTGTTGAGACCGGTAAAGACAAAATTATCAACAACACCAAACCTGCATGGACCCTCAAACCTGCTGACCTGAAAGAAGAGGATTACATGAAGTTTTACAGGGAGCTTTATCCCACGGGTGATGATCCTTTGTTTTATATTCACCTTAACGTTGACTACCCTTTTAAACTTACCGGAATTCTTTATTTTCCCAAGATCAAAAGCAATATCGAGATACAGAAGAACAAGATACAGTTATTTAGTAACCAGGTATTTGTAACAGATTCTGTGGAAGGCATAGTGCCTGAATTTCTGACGTTACTGCATGGTGTAATCGATTCACCCGACATCCCGCTTAATGTATCGAGGAGTTACCTGCAGAGCGATTCCAATGTGAAGAAGATTTCGAGCCATATAACCAAAAAAGTTGCCGACAGGTTAAATGATATATTTAAGAAAAACAGGGAAGAGTTTGAGAAAAAGTGGGATAACCTTAAGCTGTTTATCGAATATGGTATGATAACGGAAGAGAAGTTTTATGAAAAAGCTTCAAAATTTGCACTTCTGAAAAATACTGATGATAAGTACTTTACATTTGAGGAATATGAGAAGCTGATAAAAGAAAACCAGACAGACAAAAACAAAACCCTCATCTATTTGTATTCGACAAACAAAACAGATCAGTTCACCTATATCGACAAAGCAAAAAACAAAGGTTATGATGTTCTCGTTCTTGACGGACAGCTTGACGTTCACCTGATAAATCAGCTTGAAACCAAACTGAAGGATACACGATTTGTGAGAGTCGATTCGGATGTTGTTGATAAGCTTATTCAGAAAGAGGAAACACGCGAATCGAAATTATCTGAAGAACAGAAAGATGACCTGAAAAACGTTTTCAATGTCAGGGCTAAAACGAAAGAAATCTATAATGTGGTTTTTGAAACACTCGACGAGAATGAAGCACCGGTAATTATTACACAGTCGGAATTCATGCGCAGAATGAAGGATATGTCACAGATGGGAGGAGGGATGAATTTTTACGGGGAATTGCCCGATAGTTATAACCTGGTTGTTAATCCAAACCATCAGATTGTTAACAAAATATCTGAAGATCTTCAGACTCAGGAAGGTACCAGTCTTGCTGGAAACAATACTGAACGAAAGCGGCTTAAGGAGGAGATTGCTTTCATGGAAGAGGATCATAAGAAGAAGAAAGCAGATGAGATCAGTCAGTTGGAAAAGGATGATCTTGAAAAGCTGCGTAATGAGCTCTCAGCTGTAGAAAATACCCGGAAGGATATCCTGGAATCATATGGCGCAGGTAATAAGGTAGTTAAACAGCTTATAGACCTTGCTTTACTGGCAAACAATATGCTCAGAGGGGAAGAACTGAGTACTTTCGTGAAGAGGAGTGTGGAACTGCTATAGTGAGGCTTAACACAACTTGAAAACCCCCTCTGCCGCTTCGCGTCATCTCCCCCAAAGGGGGCGAAAATACCGGCAAATTAGATGAATTTTACTTAAAGAATGAGATTTTTCCCCCCCCCTGGGGGGAAATACAAAGGGGGTCTTATAATCCTGTCAGATCATCCTGGCTATCTCGTTCTTCACATAGTCTATCGCAGCCCGCGTAGGTTCCTTGTCCAGTTCCATGATTTTTTCAAGGAGCTGTTTGCTGAGAGACAAACCGGAAGAATTGGGAGGCATCTTTTCAACTTCACTGTTAATTATTTTGATCATATTGGATCGTGCATTCCTTACAACTTCCCATGCTTGCTGGCTCATGTAGATCTGTTGTGAGAGGTTATGTTCAAATTCACTTCTTATAGCATTAAGCATTGCCGAATGAAGCTGGGTTGCCGTCATGTCGGGCGTGCTCACTCTGACCAACAACGATTCAAGGGAGATTCTTTCCAGGAAAAGAACGACTCTTTCGTAAGCTTGAAGTTTAATTGGAGTCACAGTGCGGCTGTTTTGAAGAATAATCTCCTGTCTTCTCTTATCCTGGTCGTTCCTTATCATATTTCTGAGAAGGATCCATGCAGTGAAGAAAACGATCAGCGCCGGTATAGTTATTTTTAAAATGTCTATAAGAGATTCCATATTATTTAATTTTTGGTAACTAATCAGTACTTAAAGTGAGCTAAAGTTTGGAGTGCCTAAAGTTAAAAGTTTTTGATTTCAGTTTCTTTTGTAATCGGCGATGACATTTAAAGCTTCTACCACATTTCGATTATTTTTTATGGCAGTATCAATAATGGATCTCAGGATGGCGAAGTTTTCAGCAGCACTCAATATTTTAAACTGTCCGGATATTTTTTGTTTAACCTTGACATTTCGGATGGCTCTTTCCGAACCATTATTATCAGGAGGTACATCTGGATGATAGAGAAAGGTAAAGACATGATCATGATATTTTATAATTCGCTTTTGAAAAGCAATCATCTCTTTGTGCTTTGGCTCCAACGGTTCGGACAACAAGTTATCCAACTCTTTTTCCAAATGAGTGCGAAGCTGATTTGGATAATAGTAATCGGCAGGAGCAAATTGATTTTTAAGTTTTTGTGCCTCCCTAAGCATGACTCTAAATCTTACCGGCCAGGATACTTTGTAACGCTCCTCCAGATATTTAGTTTCACGTTCCAGATGTGCCGTACACAGTTGATGTTTCTTTACCGGGGTTTGAAAGTGTGCTTTCCAGCAATCATGAACAAGTACAGCTTCCTGAGAGATTTCGCTCATATTTTCATTAATCGTAGTTGTCCCCCGATTGGTAGAAGTGACAATATAAGTAGCACGATTGTTTTGCCATGTCCAGAACCAATGCTTTTTCCCATTGATTTTTACACCCGTTTCATCTGTGCCAATAACCCGGCTACGCAATACATTCTGCCGGATTATTTCGTAGGCATCAACACCTTTCGATGCCAGCCGGTTCAACAGGCAATGCAGTCCCCCTTCACTAATCTGAACTGCAAAGATGTCATTCAGCATTTCCTGAAGTCTTTTGAACGGAAGGTATTGTCTGACACTAAGATAGCCAATGAAAGATTCAATACTTTTACCATATTTGACCGGACTATCAACACCAACAGGAAAATCACTTTCTACCACCTTCCCACAAGTACACTTGCACCGATAAACCCGGTGTTCAGTCACTACCTGTTTGATTGTGGGTATATCAATAATCTGTCGCTTTCCACAAAACTCAAAAGGCAGATCACTCACATCTTTTCCGCACTCAGGACAAAAACACGAATGATGTTCAATAATTTCATCGGGTGTTTCTGCCATCTCCAATGTTTTCCCTTCATGCCCGGGTTGTCCTCCTGCTTTACGATTACCTTTCTCTCGAAGACTGCTCGTACGTGGGGGCCTATTTTCATCTTTAGAAGGTGGCATAGAGCTATTGTTACTGTCTTTTCTTGTAGTGAAGCGTGCCAACTCTCGTTCAAGACTATCGATTCGTACCATCAACCTCGAAATTTCCTGTGCCTGCATCAAAACGATGCGCTTCAATTCTTCGATGATTATTTGATCAGATGTTTTCATAACTTGAGCTACAAAACTAACCCTGAAATCCAATATATCAAAGAACGTAATAGCCTATTTATCAAACACTAAAATAATAATTGTTAATATGTGTACGGTTTTAAAAAATACTACCCTTATGAAAATAGAAAATGTTGATTTCGCAAACCATATCGTTAATAACACCTTATTTTTACAAACTGATTAGTTACAATTTTTGTACAAACCTAAGCTTTTTTCTTTAAACGTAAAGTTTCGCAAAGAGGTCTTTTTAATATGATTTCCTTTGTGAGCCTTTGTGAACACCCCGCCCGACTGCGTCATGCGGGCGGGCTTTGTGCTCCTTTGTGGTAAAAGAAAATGCAATTAACCACAAAGTACCCAAAGGACAACACAAAGTAACACAAAGTAAAAATGAAGAATATCATCTATGGTATTTCAATTTTACTTCATACATTTATTGAATCCTTTTTTCGTGATAACTATATATTTATAATATGGAATATCTATCCGACAGAATAAAATCACTATCAGTATCTCAGACTCTTGCGATGGCTCAGAAGAGCAGGGAATTAAAGGCAAAGGGTATAGACATCATCAGCCTGTCATTGGGTGAACCTGACTTCAATACTCCGGATTATATCAAGGAAGCAGCCAAGAAGGCGATTGATGATAACTATTCAAAATACCCTCCGGTACCAGGTTATACAGATCTGCGGGAAGCAATTTCGACGAAATTCAAAGAGGAGAATGGGATCATTTATTCGCCCGATCAGATAATTGTATCTGCAGGAGGAAAGCACTCCCTGATAAACGTAATACTATCGATAGTCAATCCGGGTGATGAAGTTATTATCCTTGCACCGTACTGGGTAAGTTATTACGATCAGATCATAATTGCAGAAGGCAGACCAGTTGTAATTGAGGCTAAGCTGGAAAACGATTTCAAAATCAGACCAGAACAGCTCGAGGCTGCAATAACTGCCAGGACCAGGTTAATCATTTTCAATTCACCGTCAAATCCCACCGGTATGGTCTACGACAGGAATGAGATGGAGAAAATTGCCCGGATTGTTGAAAAACATGAAGGATTATTCATTATTTCAGATGAGATTTATGAGCATATCATTTTTACGGGTGAGCATGTAAGTATGGCTTCATTTGATTTTATCTACGACAGGGTGATTACCGTAAACGGAGTATCAAAAGGATATGCAATGACTGGCTGGAGGATAGGATATATCGGCGCTCCGTTGTGGATAGCAAAGGCCTGCAATAAGTTACAGGGTCAGTTCACCTCAGGTGTTTGTTCCATAGCCCAGCGTGCCGCACTGGCAGCCATACAGGGTAAAGGCGATTCGCGCCAGATAATGAAGGCGGCTTTTCTTCGACGACGCGACCTGATATGCGGTTTGTTAAAAGAGGTAAAAGGACTTAAAGTGAGAGTACCACAGGGAGCCTTTTATGTGATGC
>Ga0209748_1000574_pt1 | contig 19063 bp, 19 predicted proteins | sample BarGraIncu00421A_FD_185490 | JGI IMG/M metagenome (GOLD analysis project Ga0209748, IMG submission 185490) | Arctic peat soil microbial communities from Barrow, Alaska - Barrow Graham LP Incubations 004-21A (SPAdes) (version 2) | ecosystem: Environmental > Terrestrial > Soil > Wetlands > Peat... | reverse complement strand
GCCACGTACTGGCGGAACACGAGGCCGAAGAAGACGAAGCCGAGGACGGCCGTGGCGGCTGCCCAGCCCCAGTGAGACCAGAACGCTGCGCTGGCGATCATTTCCGCAAGCCCTCCCGGTTGCCGACGCTGGTCCTCCGGCTCACGGCGCGCCGTGTCGCGCGGCGGAGCGGGCTCACCCTACCGCGCTTCGCGGCTCGGCGCGAGGCTTCCGAGGCGATCGCGCCCGATTCACCACCGGCAGCGACTGGCCATCGGCTTCGGAACACGTGGGAGGGGAACCATTCGAGCATGCGGCCCAAGGAGGCCGGCAAACGCTATTCCCAGGTGAGTAGACACACCATGAGCGAGAGCAACAAGGACATCCTTCGCGCGGGCTACGCCGCGTTCAACAGGCAGGACATCCCAGGGATCATCGGGGTCTTCGACGAGAACATCGAGTGGACGGAGCCCGAGTGGGTCTACGGGCCTCCGGGCGGCACGCTGCACGGCCGCGACGAAGTGCTGCACAGAGTCTTCGAGCCGATCTCGGAGCACTTCGACAGCTTCGAACTGCACCCCAGCGAGTACTACGGCGAGGGCGACACGGTGGTCGTAGTCGGCAGCTTCAAGGTGCGGCCCAAGGGCGTGAGCCCGACGCTCGACGTGCCGTTCGCGCACGTCTGGCAGCTGCGCGACGGCAAGTGCGTGAGCATGCGCAACTACATCGATGTCGCCGAGCTGTACGAGCGGCAGGAGCTGCGCCGAGCCGCCTAGCAGCAGCGGCGTGTTCTGCGAGAGGCGCGTGACGGCGCTGCCGTCACGCGCCTCTCCGCAGTTTCCGGGCAGCGCAGACGGTCGCTTCGTCAACGCCCTTAGTCGTGTCGCCCAGCGCGTTGCTCGGCGGCGGCGGCCCGTTGCTTCTAGGTCCGTGTCTCGACCGCATCTACCGAGACGGGGCCAGGCTGGGCCACCCGGCCGGCGCCGGCCTTGCCGGGGACGTGGCCCGGGCGCCCAGCCACTTGAGCCCCTCGACGTCGACGCTCCCGCTGCGAGCCCGTAAGAGATACGCTTGGTCAGCGGAGGGTGACCGAGCGGACAGCGGAGGGAGACCGGCCGATGACGCGGGCATCAGAGGACGACGAGCGGCAGGCGCGGGACGCCGACCCCGGGCGCGACTCGGCGCCGCGACGGACCTATCTGGCCGCCGAGCGCACGTACCTCGCTTGGTTGCGCACCGGTCTGACGTCGATCGGTATCGCGTTGGCGGTCGGTCGACTCATCCCGGCGTTGATCGACGCCTCGCAGGCGGCCTTCGCCGTCCTCGGCATCGGCTACGGCCTTCTCGGCGGCTTTCTGATCGTCTACGCGGCGGTCAGCGCGCGGCGCATCCGGCGAGCGCTCGACGAGGATCGGCCGCTGCCCAGCGACTGGGCAGCGATCCTGACGACGACTGTCGGCGCGCTCGTGCTGGCCGCCATCACGATGGTGATGCTGGTCGCCGAGATCTGACGCCTAGTGAGAACGCGGGGCATCTGCTACGTTCCCCGGGCGACGCACCACGCGACAGGGCGTACCGTCCTTCCGTCCCGTTCAGTACATGCCGCAGCGAGGAGCGCCATCGATGGCCGCCAAACGCCACGTCGAATCGGGGTCGGGATCAGTCCAGCCCGCCGCTGACAACCCCTGGGCCGACGCCCCGATCCATCTGCAGGAGCTGCTCGCCCTCGCAAGCGACCTCGCCAGAAACGCCGGGCAGGTGCACGCAGAGGGAATGCGGAGCGCCCTGCGCATCGAGACGAAGTCCTCACCCACCGATCTCGTGAGCCAGGTGGATCGCGAGTCGGAGCGCATGATCGTCGAGCGGCTGAGCCAACTGCGGCCCGATGACGCCGTGCTCGGCGAGGAGGGGACGCTGGGTCAAGGTACGAGCGGGGTGCGCTGGGTGATCGACCCGCTCGACGGGACCACCAACTACGTCTACGGCTATCCGGCGTTCGCGGTGTCCATCGCGGTCGAGATCGAGGGGCGGCCGCAGATCGGTGTCGTCTACGACTCGAGCGCGGGTCGCCTGTATCGGGCGATCAGCGGGTTCGGAGCGGTCTGCGACGACCAGCCGATCCACGTGCGAGAACAGCCCGATCTCTCGACGGCCCTGGTGGCCACCGGCTTCTCGTATGAGGCGGCTCAGCGCGAGCGCCAGGGCTCCGTCGTGGCGCAAGTCCTGGGCCGCGTGCGCGACATCCGCCGCGGCGGGACGGCTGCCCTCGATCTCTGCCACGTCGCCGCCGGCCACGTGGATGCGTACTGGGAGCTCGACCTCTCGCCGTGGGACTACGCCGCCGGCAGCGTCATCGCGCGCGAGGCCGGCGCCGACGTGTTGTTCCCCCAAGCCGCGCATGGACGTGGTCCCGCCGTGGTGGCCGCGCACCGCTCGCTGATGCCGGCGTTTCTGAGTCTGCTGCGCGACACGGGAGCGCTCGCGTAGCGGCGCTCGCCCAACGCCGGCGTCCGCGCAGCGGCCGCGCCGGCGTCAGCGCTGCAGCTCGAGCAGGTCCAGCGGATGGTCGAGCACCGCGCGTGCGCCGTTCTCGACCAGTTCGTCCTTCGTCCTGAAGCCCCACGCGGCGCCCACGGCGATCATCCCCGCCGCGGTGGCGGTGAGCATGTCGATCCCCGAATCGCCGAGGAAGACGATCCGGCTCGGAGCGACGCCCAGGCGGGCGCTGATGAGCAAGGCCACCGTGGGGTCGGGCTTCAGGGGCAGACCCGGCTGCGCCCCCATGACGACGTCGAAGTCGCCGGGACCGAACAAGCTCTCGACGATCCGCCGGGTCAGCTCGTCCGACTTGTTGGAGAACACGGCCAGCTTGGTGCCGGCGGCCCGCAGGCCGCTCACCAGCTCGGCGACGCCGTCATACTTCCGGGTCTTGACCAGGCAGTGCTCCCCGTAGTCGGCGATCATGCGCTCGTAGCACCGCGCGATCGTCTCGTCGCTGCGCTTTTCCGGGGGGAGCGCCTGGCCGACCAGGTTGCGGATCCCCTTCCCGATCAGCAGCTTGTAGGTCGCGTAGCTGTGGACAGGCGCCTGTTCACCGCTCAGAACCCGGTTCATGGCGTCGGCCAGGTCCTCGAGCGTGTCGACCAGCGTGCCGTCGAGATCGAAGATCACTGCGTCGAACTTCACTACCCAGGCCCCCTTGCCCGTGCGTATCTTGTTGGCCCGGCGATCCGGACCGCATCGGGCCCGCCGTCCCGAGTCGCGACTGACCTCGTGATGCGGACGACGACGCACTCAAGGTGTCATCGGTGAGTCTGCCCCGCCGCGTGCAGTAGGATTCGCCGTAGACACTGCGACGCATCTGCGGACGCGCCAGCATCGGCGACGAGCGGAGGAGGTCCCATGAGTGGACGCCTGGACGGCAAGGTGACGATCGTGACGGGCGCGGGGTCCGGCATCGGCAAGGCCAGCGCGATCCGGTTCGCCGAAGAGGGCGCGCGCGTGACGTGTGTGGACATAAACGGCGAGTCGGTCGCGGCGACGGCGAGCGAGATCGGCGACGCCGCGTTCGCGGTGCAGGCCGACATCTCCAACCCGGAACAGGTGCGCGCCTACACCGACGGCACGGTCGAGCGCTGGGGCCGGCTCCACGTGGTGTTCAACAACGCCGGCGTGAACCTGCCGGGCGTGTTCCACGAGGTACCCGACGAGGTCATCGACCGGACGCTGAACGTGAACGTCAAGGGGACGATGTACGGGTGCCGGTACGCCATCCCGCACATGCTCCGAGGAGGAGGCGGCTCGCTGATCAACACGAGCTCGGTGAACGGCATCGTCGCCGAGCCGTTCCTCACGGTCTACGCCGCCTCCAAGGGCGCGATCGTCATGCTGTCGAAGGGCATCGCGCTCGACTACGCGAAAAGGGGCATCCGCTGCAACGCCATCGCGCCCGGCTGGGTCGACACGCCCGTCAACTACGCCCACGCGGAGCTGCTGGGCGGGCTCGAGCATGTGTACGCGACGATCGACTCGTTCCAGCCCATCGGCCGCCCGGGCGAGCCGCGGGAGATCGCCAACGTGGCTCTGTTCCTGGCTTCGGACGAGTCCTCGTTCGTCACCGGCACCGTGCTGGTGGCTGACGGGGCGATGACTGCGCAGTAGGCCGGGCGGCCATGGGCCGTCTCCGACAGTGAAGAGCTGAGCCGCGCCTGCGTGGCTTCGTCGCGCAGGCACCCGCCGTCGACCAGGCGGACGTGCCGCTCCGCGCCCGGTGACCACGCGATGTCGGCCTTCGGAAGCGCCAGGCTCCCCCAGCAGCAGCCGCGCTCGCTCGTCCAGATGTACAGACGCCCGCCGCGATCGCGCACGAACGTCTCCACTCCGTCTGCCGCCCTGATCTCCATGACGCATTGACTGTTCCGCGCGGGAGACCCTGGGTCACCCGTTGCCTCCGTCACGAGCGCCAGGCCGGATCACACCGACCGACTCACGCGCCAGCGGCGGCATCGCCACTACCCGCCCGCGCGGGTCCGCGCTAGGATGCTGGCATGACCTCACGCCTCAGCGCCCTCGTCTCGCGGCATGGCTACCTTCTCGCCATCGCGACGATCGCCCTCTCGACGGCGATCTTCCTCCCCGGGAGAGGCTCCTTCGCCAAGGGCCAGTGGGCCCTGCTCTACCTGCTGATCATCTTGCTCGTCGCGAGCTTGGCGGGGACGGGGCCGGGCCTCCTCGCCGCCGTGCTCGCCTTCTTCGCCTGGAACTTTTTCTTCTTGCCGCCCTACCACACCCTCGAGATCCACGACCCCAAGGACTGGCTGTCGCTCGTCGCCTTCCTCATCATCGGGGTGATCGTCGGCGTCCAGACGGGGCGCTTGCGAGAACGCGAGGCGCGGGCGATCGCTCGGGAACACGAGACGGCCGCCCTCAACCGGCTCAGCGCCGCGGTCGTGTCGCAGACCTCGACCGCCCACATGGCGGAAAGCTGCCTCAAGGAGGTCGTCGACGTGCTCGGCGCCGGCGCGGCGACGCTGTTCGTGCTCGACGGCGACGACCTGGAGTCGTACTGCCAGGCACCTTCCGGGGGCTGCCCCGACCCCGCCGTCGCCGAGCGCGCCCGCCGGGCCGTCCGCGAAGGCGAAGCGCCGGGCGCTCGGGGCGCTGCGCTGGAGGCCTCACCGGCGACCGTCACCGCGGCCGGCGACGGCGGGCTCTACGTGCCGGTCCGCAGCCCGTCCGGCGTCTCCGGCGTGCTGACCGTCCAAGCCCGTACGAACGGGCGCCGCTATTCCGCCGGCGACGCGCGCCTGGTCACCTCGCTCAGCAACCTCGTCGGCGCCTTTCTCGAGCGCGAGCAGCTCCAAGCGGCTGCCACGAAGGCCGCGGCCGAGCGCGAGGCGGACCGGCTCAAGTCCACCCTTCTGTCGTCCGTGTCGCACGAGCTCAAGACACCGCTGGCGGCGCTCACCGCAACGGTGAGCAACCTGCTGGAGAGCGACGTGGACTGGGACGAGCAGAGCGTTCGGGACGAACTGCGCGCCATCGTCGCCGACGTCGCGCGCCTGAACAACAGCATCGGCGCTCTGCTCGAGCTATCGCGCCTCGAGGCTCACGCGTGGGAACCGCGCTGTGAGCTCTACGAGCTGAGCGAGATCGTGGCCGCGGGCATCGATACCCTCCCCGCGCACCTGCGCGAGCGCGTGCGGCTGGACATGCCCGAAGATGCGCCGGTCGTGGACGTCGACTTCGTGCAGCTGACGCGCGCCATCCAGAACCTGCTCGAGAACGCGCTTCTGTACGCCCACGAGAGCCCGGTGACGATCGGCGCACGCGGCTGGAACCAAGGCGTGCGCCTCTGGGTCGAGGACCAAGGACCTGGTGTACCGCCCGACGAACACGAAGCGGTGTTCGAGAAGTTCTATCGCGGGCAGCGCACCGGCGGACACGCGCCATCGGGCACCGGCCTCGGCCTGGCGATCGCCCGCGAGATCGTGCGCAGCCACGGGGGCACCATCCGGGTCGAAGACGTGGTCCCCCATGGGGCGCGCTTCGTGATCACCCTGCCGAGCGGCGGCGGCCACGAGGCGAGCGACAAGGAGGACACCGCATGACCGTGCCGGAGAGGCCGACGCGCATCCTCGTCGTCGACGACGAGGCGCAGATCCGGCGGGCGCTCACGTCGATCCTCTCGACGCGGGGATACAAGCTCGAGATGGCGGCCACCGCCGAGGAGGCCCTCCTCAAGGCGATCGACGCGCCGCCCGACCTGGTGGTCCTCGACCTGGCGCTGCCCGACCGCAACGGCATCGAGGTCTGCCGCGAGCTGCGCACCTGGATGACCGCGCCCATCCTCGTCCTGTCGGTGCGCGCCAACGAGGCCGACAAGATCGAGGCCCTGGACGAGGGGGCCGACGACTATCTGACCAAGCCCTTCTCGGCCGGCGAGCTGCTGGCCCGCATCCGTGCGCTCCTGCGCCGGGCAGCGGCCCTCACCTCGCCACCGCCGGTCGTCACCTCGGGTGATCTCGAGATCGACATCGCGCGACGCCGGGTCAAGCGGGCCGGCGAGGAGATCGCCCTCACGCCGACGGAGTTCGACATCCTTGCCTATCTCGCGCGGAATGCCGGCCTCGTCGTGACCCAGCGCATGATCTTCGAGCAGGTGTGGGGACCCGAATGGGCCGAGGACGCGCAGACGCTCCGCGTACACGTCAGCAACCTGCGCAAGAAGATAGAGCCGCGCCCCGGCGGGCCCCGCTACATCATCACCGAGCCCGGCGTGGGCTTCCGCTTCTCGCTCCCGGAGGAGCCCGCGACCTGACTCCCCCGACGGCCGCCGCAGCCTTGATGAAACATTAATGCGGCGGCCGTGCGCGTTCACGGCCCCTTTAGGTACCTCCGGGTAACGTTTTGGTGTACCTGCGATGCATCCGCATGGATGCGAATAGGCCGGGAGGCACGAGATGGTGCTCTGGGAGATCCTCATAGACGGCGTGTTCGTCGCCGCGCTCCTGACGAGCGTCGCCTGCCTCGTCTACGTTTTGTACGCGACGATCCTGGAGCGCCACCTGCTGCGCGCTCGGCGAGCCCCAGTGCGCGCGAACGCCGCGGGCGCAGCCGCGCGCATTGCCTCATCGCCGGCCGCGGTCTCACCCGCGGCGGCGCACGACCACTGGCGTCGCGACCCCGGGTCCCCGGCCCTTCCCGAGGGCAGGGGCTGAGCCTCCCGGGCCCACCCGGCAGACCTCGACTCCAACTCCCATGACCGGCAGACCCCCCACAACGTGCTGCGACGCCCCGCGCCCGACGGAAGGCCTGCCCGGCCGGGCCGCCCACGGGCCTGCCGCCCTCGTGGGGGGAGCGGCGCCGGTGAGGGGCACCCATGGCTGACCTCGCCTACGTCGTCCTCGTCGTCCTGTTCTGCGTACTCGCCGTCGGCTACGCGCGCGTCGCGCCGCGTCTGTAGGCGAAGCGCCTCGTGAACACGGCATACCTCGTCCTCGGCCTCGTGGCGGCGGCTCTGCTGCTCTACCTGCTGTACGCGCTCCTGCGGCCCGAGAAGTTCTGACCGCGGGCGACTAGCACATGGCCTGGGGCATCCTTCAGATCGTAGTCTTCCTCGTCCTGCTTGGGCTCATCGCCAAGCCGCTCGGTACCTACATGGCGCACGTGTACCGCGGCGAGCGCACGTTCCTGCACCCCGTGCTGCGGCCGGTGGAGCGCCTCGTCTACCGCCTATGCGGCGTCGACGAGACGCGAGAGATGGGCGTCGTCGGCTACGCGCTCTCGATGATCGTCTTCAACTTCGCGGTGCTCCTGTTCATCTACGCGGTCCTGCGGTTGCAGGGCCACTTGCCACTCAACCCTGCGCACGTCCCCGGCATGAACCCCTGGGTCGCGTTCAATACTGCGGTGAGCTTCGCGACCAACACCAACTGGCAGGTCTATGTGCCGGAGACCTCCGTGAGCTACCTCTCGCAGATGCTCGGGCTGGCGCGCGAGAACTTCGTCTCCGCCGCCATCGGCATGGCCGTCGCGGTGGCGTTCATCAGAGGACTCACGCGCCACTCCACCCGCGAGCTCGGCAACTTCTGGGTCGACTTCACGCGCAGCTTCCTCTACATCCTGTTGCCGATCTGCGTCGTCGGGGCGCTGTTCCTCGTGTCGCAGGGAGTGGTGCAGAACCTGAACGGGCCCACTCATGCCGTCACCGTGCAGGGCGTCGCGCAGACCATCGCGCAGGGACCGTTCGCCTCGCAGGAGATCATCAAAGAGCTCGGCACCAACGGAGGCGGGTCCTACAACGCCAACTCCGCGCATCCGTTCGAGAACCCGACGCCGCTGACCAACTTCGTCGAGATGCTGGCGATCCTGGCCATCCCGGTGGCGTTCACCTACATGTTCGGGAAGTTCGCCAAGAACCAGCGGCAGGGATGGGCTTTGTTCGCCGCCGCGATGGTGCTGCTCGTGATGAGCGTCACGGTGATGTTCGTGAGCGAGCAGCGCGGCAACCCGAATCTCACCAAGGTCGGCGTGACCCAGGTCGCCACGGCCACGCAGTCTGGCGGCAATCAGGAGGGCAAGGAAGTACGCAACGGGATCGGCGCATCGGTGCTGTTCGCGACGGTCACCACCGACACCTCGACGGGCGCGGTGAACAACGCCCACGACAGCCTGACCCCCCTGGCGGGCGGCATGGCGATGTTGAACATGGCGCTCGGTGAGGTGGTCTTCGGCGGCGTCGGCGTGGGCATCATGGGCTTGCTGATCTTCGCCGTCCTGGCGGTGTTCATCGCCGGCCTCATGGTGGGCCGCACGCCCGAGTACCTGGGCAAGAAGATCGAGGGTCGCGAGATGAAGCTCGCGGTGCTCGCGATCCTCTACTTCTGCGTCACGGCGCTGGGGCTCGCGGCCGTGGCCGCTGTTCTGCCTGCCGGCAAGGACGCCGTGCTCAACCACGGGCCGCACGGCCTCTCCGAGGTCCTCTACGCCGCCGTTTCCCAGACCGGCAACAACGGCAGCGCCTTTGCCGGTCTCACCGTCAGCGGCAAGTTCTGGTCAACCGCCGGCGGACTCATCATGCTGTGGGGCCGGTTCTTCTTCATCATCCCGTGCCTCGCGCTGGCCAGTTCGCTGGGCGCCAAGAAGGCCGTGCCCGAATCGAGCGGGACGTTCCCCACGACGGGCCCGATCTTCGTGGTGCTGGTCGTCGGCGTGATCCTCATCGTCGGCGCCCTCACGTACTTCCCCTCGTTCGCCCTCGGGCCGATCGTCGAGCATTTCCTGATGAACGCCGGCAAGCTCTTCTCGTGAGACGCGTGACGCCATGACCGACCATCAACCGCACCCCCAGCAGCACACCGCCAGGAAGAGCCAGGCCTCGATGCGACAGCTGATTTGGCCTGCGATCAGCAGTTCCTTCGTGAAGCTCGATCCGCGCGAAGTCGCCCACAACCCCGTGATGTTCGTGGTCGAGGTGGGCAGCGTCATCACGACGGTCTCCTTCGCTCTCGGCCTCACTCACGGGCGCAGCGACACCGCCTTCGTTGGCATGGTGAGCGGCTGGCTGTGGTTCACGCTGTTGTTCGCCAACTTCGCCACGTCGATGGCGGAAGGTCGAGGCAAGGCGCAGGCGGACGCCCTTCGCAAGACCAAGACCGAGACCCTCGCCAACGTCGAAGTCGATGGTGGGGTCAGGCAGGTCAAGGCCAGCGAGCTGCGCAAGGGCGACGTCGTGGTCGTCTCCGCCGGTGAGACCATCCCCGGCGACGGCGACGTCATCGAAGGCATCGCCTCCGTCGACGAGTCGGCGATCACCGGCGAGTCGGCGCCGGTCATCCGCGAGAGCGGCGGCGACCGCAGCGCCGTCACCGGCGGCACCAAGGTGCTCTCCGACCAGATCAAGGTGCAGATCACCTCGGACCCCGGGCAGACCTTCCTCGACCGCATGATCGCGCTCGTGGAAGGCGCGGAGCGCCAGAAGACGCCCAACGAGATCGCCCTCAACATCCTCCTCGCAGGCCTTACGATCATCTTCGTCATTGTGATCGTGACGCTCGAGCCGTTCGGCATCTACAGCATGACGCCGGTGTCGGTGACGGTGCTCATCGCGCTGCTGGTGTGCCTGATCCCGACGACCATCGGAGGCCTGCTCTCGGCGATCGGCATCGCCGGCATGGACCGCCTCGTGCGCCACAACGTGCTGGCGATGTCCGGGCGCGCCGTCGAGGCCGCCGGCGACGTCGACACTCTCTTGCTCGACAAGACCGGCACGATCACGCTCGGCAACCGCCAGGCCGCGGAGTTCATCCCGATGCCGGGTGTGACGCAGGACGAGCTGGCCGACGCCGCGCAGCTCGCGTCCCTCGCCGACGAGACGCCGGAGGGCCGCTCCATCGTCGTGCTGGCCAAGGACTTCGGCATCCGCGGCCGGCACATCGATCCCGAGCACGCGGAGTTCATCGAGTTCACGGCGCAGACGCGCATGAGCGGCATCGACCTCAACGGGCACTCCATCCGCAAGGGGGCCGGCGACGCCGTGGTGACCTGGATCCGCCAGCAGGGCGGCGAGGTTCCGCCCGAGCTCGAGAGGACCATGGAGGACGTCTCCAAGCAGGGCGGCACGCCACTGGCCGTGGCCCGCAACGACCGCGCCCTCGGGGTGATCCATCTCAAAGACATCGTCAAGGGCGGCATCCGCGAACGGTTCGACCAGATGCGTTCGATGGGCATCCGTACAGTGATGATCACGGGCGACAACCCGCTCACCGCGGCGGTCATCGCCAAGGAGGCCGGCGTGGACGACTTCCTGGCCGAGGCCACACCCGAGGCCAAGATGGAGCTCATCAAACACGAGCAACAGCAGGGCAAACTCGTGGCCATGACCGGCGACGGGACCAACGACGCGCCGGCGCTGGCTCAGGCGGACGTGGGCGTCGCGATGAACACCGGTACCATGGCCGCGAAGGAAGCGGGCAACATGGTCGACCTCGACTCTAACCCCACGAAGCTCATCGAGATCGTGGAGATCGGCAAGCAGCTGCTCATCACGCGCGGCGCGCTAACCACGTTCAGCATCGCCAACGACGTGGCCAAGTACTTCGCCATCATCCCGGCGATGTTCATGGTGGCCTTTCCGGAGCTCGCGACGCTCAACGTGATGCGGCTCCACTCGCCGGACAGCGCCATCCTCTCGGCCGTGATCTTCAACGCGATCATCATCGTCATGCTCATTCCGCTGGCCCTGCGCGGCGTGAAGTTCCGCCCCATGGGCGCCGCCGCGCTGCTGCGCTACAACCTCCTCGTCTATGGTCTCGGCGGCGTCATCGCCCCGTTCATCGGGATTAAGCTCATCGACGTGATCCTCGTCGCCCTCCACCTCACCGCCTAGGAGCCTGGACGAGATGACACGCTACCTCGGCACAGCGATCCGCATGACGATCCTCACTGCGATCCTCCTCGGCCTCGTCTACCCTCTGGCGATCACCGGGATCGCGCAGGTGGTGTTCCCGGGCGCCGCCAATGGCAGCCTGGTGAAGGTGAACGGCAAAGTGATCGGCTCCAGCCTCATCGCCCAGGACTTCACGGCGGCGAAGTACTTTCACCCACGGCCTTCGGCCGCCGGCGCCGGCTACGACGGCATGAGCTCGTCGTTCTCCAACCTCGGCCCCACCAACCGCACGCTGATTGAGAGGGTGCGTGCAGACGTGCGCAAGCAGCTCGCCCAGGACCCTGGCCTCAAGTTCGGCGCCGTGCCGGTGGACATGGTGACGACGTCGGCCAGCGGCCTCGACCCGGACATCACCGTGGCCAACGCGCGGACTCAGGCGCCGCGCGTGGTCGCGGCCCGCGGCATGAGCCTGGCGAGCGTGCTCACGCTCGTCGCCAAGCACACGACGGGTCGACAGCTCGGCTTCCTCGGCGAACCTCGCGTCAACGTTTTGCGGCTCAACTTGGCGCTGTACGCGGCCCAAGGGATCAAGGGACCCTGATGGCCGCCGACGACCTGACGGACGAGGTGTACTCGCTGCGCACCCTGCGCAAGCGCGGGCACCTCAAGGTCTTTCTGGGGTACGCGCCGGGCGTGGGCAAGACCTTCAGCATGCTCTCCGAGGCGCACCGCCGCGTGCCTCGCGGCGAGGACCTCGTGATCGGCTTCGTGGAGACGCACGGCAGAGCCGAGATCGCCGAGCTCGTCAGCGGTCTGGAGCAGGTGCCGCTCAAGCGCCTCGAGTACCGCGGCAAGCAGTTCGAGGAGCTCGATACGGCCGCGGTGATCGCCCGCCGCCCCGAGTGGGTGCTCATCGACGAGCTGGCCCACACGAACGTGCCGGGCACCACCCATGCCAAGCGCTGGCAGAGCGTGGAAGAGATCCTCGCCGCCGGCATCAGCGTGATCACCACGGTCAACATCCAGCACTTCGAATCCCTGAACGACACGGTCTACGAGATCACGGGGGTCCGCGTGCAGGAGACGCTCCCCGACTCCGTGCTCGACCACGCCGACGAGGTCGTGCTCGCGGACCTGACGACCGATGCATTGCTCAACCGGCTCAAGCGCGGAGTCGTCTACGACCTCGACAAGATCCCGGGCGCCCTCGCCAACTTCTTTAAGAAAGGCAACCTCGTCGCGCTCCGCGAGCTGGCCCTGCGCAAGACGGCGGAGGAGGTGGACGACGGCCTCGAGCGGATCATGGCCGGCGACGAGGCGGTGCACCCTTGGGCCACGGAGGAACGGATCGTCGTCTGCGTTCGCCCCAGCTCCGTCGCGGCCAAGCTCGTGCGCCGCGGCCACCGCCTCGCCAAGCGGTTCCAAGGCAAGTTCTGGGTCGTCTATGTGCGGACGCCCGGCCAGCTCGGCGGGTCTGGTCGCCGGCGGGTCGAGAGCCTCTTCGAACTGGCGAGGGAGCTCGGCGGCGAGGCCCAAGAGCTGAGCGCCGACTCCATCGGCGACGAGATACTCCGCTTTTCGCGCGAGAAGCGCGCGACCTTCATCGTGATGGGCCAGTCGCGGCGCTCGCGCGTCGACGAGATCGTGCGTGGGTCCCTGATCGCCCGGATCATCCGCGAGATCGACCACGTCGACGTGCTCGTGGTAGCCGATCCGAGCAGGGCCCTGCCGGTGCCGATGGAGGAATGAGGGGGCCGGCCCGGCGCGCCGGGGCTCGCCGTCTTTACACCATCTTAACGCTGCACAGCGCCTTCTTTACGTGGTCTTGACAGCGACCGCTCGTGACGCCCGCTCCGGCTTGCACTCCCTGCCCCGGGCGGGAGTACACTGCCCGGAGCAAACCTGTCACTCCGCCGATCCGGCTGACCGACTTGACTCCACCCGCGACCGACATCTGGGCGCTCCCCGAGGAGCGCGTCTACGAAGCCCTGGGCACCGCGCCGAACGGCCTCACCGAAGACGATGCGTTCAGCCTGCTGCAGCAGCACGGTAAGAACGTGCTGCCCACCAAGGTGGGGCGGCCGATCATCTTCAAGTTCCTCGACCAGTTCACCAACCTTTTCGCGGTCATGCTCGAGGCGGGGGCCCTGTTCACGTTCATCGCGGCGTTGCTGTCCTCGGGCTCGGGTCGCGCGGACAACATCAACGTCACCATCGCCATCCTCGGCGTGGTGCTCCTCAACGGCGTCATCGGCTTCTTCCAGGAGTACCGGGCCGAGAAGGCGACCGAGGCTCTGCAGAAGCTGGTGCCGGCCAATGCCAAGGTCGTGCGTGACGGCGAGGTGACGATCGTCGCGGCCGCCGACCTGGTGCCCGGCGACCTCATCGTCCTCGAGGAGGGCGACAGCATCAGCGCCGACGCGCGTGTGATCCGTCAGTACGAGATGTCGACCATCAACATCGCGCTGACGGGCGAGTCGGACGCCGTCCGCAAGACCGCGGACCCCATCCTCGAGGAGGAGCTCGCGGCGATCAACATGCCGAACCTCGTGTTCATGGGTACTAGCGTCGCCGCCGGCACAGGCCGAGCCGTAGTATTCAACACCGGACTCAACACGGAGTTTGGGCGCATCTTCTCCCTCACGGCCGGCGTCTCGGAAGAAAAGTCGCCGCTGGTCAAGGAGGTCGACCGCATGGCGCGGTTGATCTCCACGATCGCCTTCGCGTGCGGCGTCGTGCTCTTCATCCTGGCGCTCCTCATCTTCAAGTTCGGCCCTGTAAGCGCGCTCCTCTTTGCCTTGGGCGTGATGGTGGCGCTGGTGCCCGAGGGCCTGCCGGCCACACTCTCCGTCTCGCTGGCCGTCGGCGTGCAACGCATGGCCAAGGTGCACGCCCTGATCAAGAAGCTCGCCGGCGTCGAGACCCTCGGGTGCACCAACGTGATCTGCACCGACAAGACCGGCACGCTGACCAAAGCCGAGATGACCGTCAAGGCCATGTACGTGGGCGGCGAGGACTTCGAGGTGACGGGCGCCGGGTACGAGCCGGTAGGAGAGTTCGTGCTCGGCGACACCACCTTGCCCAAAGAGGAGGCCAGGCGCCGCCTCGAGCCGATGATGCGCGCCATGACCTTCTGCAACGACGCCAAGGTGCTGGCGCCGACGGACGACCAGGGATGGCGCGTCATCGGCGATCCCACCGAGGGCTGCCTGCTCGTTGTCGCCCAGAAGGCCGCTTTCGACCTCCAGCAGGAGCTCATCGAACGGCCCAAGATCTACGAGCTACCGTTCGAGAGCGTACGCAAGCGCATGAGCGTGGTGCACGCCGAGGGTGACGGCCAGAAGGCGTTCGTCAAGGGCGCGCCCTCCGAGACGATCGGGCGGTGCACGCGATTGCGCCTCGACGGCGAGCTCGTGCCCATGACCGACGAGCTGCGCGAGCGCATCACGGCGCAGAACGACGAGATGTCGAGGCAGGCGCTGCGCGTGCTCGCCGTGTGCGAGCGCGATCTGCCGGGAGAGCTCACCGACTACTCCCCGGAAACGGTCGAGACCGACCTCACCTTCCTCGGCCTGGTCGGAATGATCGACCCGCCGCGTCCCGAGGTGACCGAAGCTGTCGAGCACGCACTCACTGCCGGCATCCGCATCATCATGGTGACGGGGGACTACGGCCTCACCGCGGAGGCGATCGCCCGCCGCATCGGCATCGTGCGCGGCGACCGCAACGTGCGCATCATCACCGGGACCGACCTCGAGAAGATGACCGAGGACGACCTCAAGGCCGAGCTCGACAAGCCCCAGGACGTGATCTTCGCCAGGGTGGCGCCCGAGCACAAGATGGAGGTCGTCAGCGCCCTCAAGAACATGGGGCAGATCGTCGCCGTCACGGGAGACGGCGTGAACGATGCCCCGGCCCTCAAGAAGGCCGACATCGGCGTGGCCATGGGCCTCAGCGGCACCGACGTCTCGCGCGAGGCCGCGACGATGATCCTGCTCGACGACAGCTTCGCCAGCATCATCAAGGCGGTGGAGCAGGGGCGCGGCGTGTATGCCAACGTCAAGAAGATGGTGACCTACATCTTCTCGCACAATATGGCCGAGCTCTTCCCCTTCGCGTTCTCCGCCCTCGCGGGCGTCGGGCTCGTCCCCCTCGGCGCCCTGCAGGTGCTCGCCATCGACCTCGGTTCGGACGTGCTGCCGGGCCTGGCGCTCGGCACCGAGGAGCCCGAGCCCGGCGTCATGAACCTGCCGCCGCGCCCCCGCAGCGAGCGCCTCATGAGCAGAGCGACGCTGCGGCGCGTCGTGTTCCTCGGCGTCATCGAGTCCATCTTCTCAATGACGGGCTTCCTCTACGTGCTCCTCTCGCACGGCTGGGCCTGGGGAGATGCGAGCTGGATGAACCCCGGGAGCCCGCACTACATGATCTACCGTGAGGCGCTCACCATGACCCAGGCGGCCATCGTCGCCGGCCAGGTGGCCAACGGCTTCGGCTGCCGCACCGAACGCGAATCCCTCTTCAAGGTCGGCCTGTTCACGAACCGCTTCCTCGTGATCAGCGAGGTCATCGGCGTCGGCATCATCTTGATAATCAGCTATGTGCCGCTCGTCGCCAACATCTTCAAGACCGGGCCGCTCACGCTCGCGGACTGGGGATTCCTGGCGATCTCCGCTGTCGTCTTGTTCTTCGCTGAGGAAACGAGAAAATGGTTCCTGCGCCGCAAGGATGCTAGGGTCGCGGCAACGGCAGCCACTGCTACCGAAGGGGAGACAGCCTCATGAAGGTGATCATCGTCGGGTGCGGCCGCGTCGGAGCCTACACCGCGGCCAGCCTGAGCCGCCTCGGCCACGAAGTCGTCGTCATCGACAAGGACCCCGATGCCTTCCGCCTGCTGCCCGCCGGATTCACCGGCACCAGGATCGTCGGCTACGCTTTCGAGAGGAGCGCGCTGGAGCAGGCCGGGATCTCCGAGGCGGACGCCCTTGTGGCGGCCACCGCCGGCGACAACACCAACGCAGTCGTAGCCCGGATCGCCAAAGAAGTGTACCGGGTCCCCGACGTAGTGAGCCGGATCTACGACCCTCAGCGCGCTGAGATCTACCGGCGCTACGGCATCCAGACGTTCGCCCCGACGGCGTGGAGCACCGGCCGGATCATCGAGTTCCTGGTGAGCGGCGATATCGAGCGCGAGCAGACCTACGGCAATGGCGAGGTCGAGATGATCGCCGCGTTCGTTCCAAAGCACCTCGTCGGGAAGCCGGTTAACGATCTGCGCGTGCCGGGGGAGATCCGCGTGGGTCTGATCGTGCGCATGGGCAAGAGCATGCTGCCCGTGTCCGGTACCGCGTTCGAGGAAGACGATCAGGTGTACGCGCTCGTCCACCAGACCGCGGTCGAGAAGTTCCAGAGGATGATGGGGTGGAAGGCATGAGGGTCATCGTCGCAGGCGCAGGCACGCTCGGGCGTCGGGTCGCTCGCTACGTCGGCGAGAAGCACGACGTCACCATCGTCGAGCAGAGCCGCGAGCGCTGCGAGTCCGTCACGGGGGAGTTCCAGAGCTGGGGCAAGATCCGCGTTCTGCGCGGCGACATCGACGAGCCGGCGATACTCCTCGAAGCGGGGGTAGACCGCGCCGACGTCTTCGTCGCGGCCACCGGGCACGACGAGGACAACCTCGTCGGCTGCCTCCTGGCCAAGAACGAGTTCAAGGTGAAGAAGGTGATCGGCGCGGTACGCAACCCGCGCAACCGCTGGCTCTACAACCGCAGCTGGGGCGTCGACGTAGCGCTCGACTCCGCGCAGATCGTCGCCCACCTCATCGAGGAAGAGGCGACACTCACCGACCTCGTGCGCCTGCTCGACCTGCGCGAGGGCGAGGTCACGCTCACGGCGATCACCGCGACCGCCGACGGCCACCTCGCCGGCAAGACCTTCGCCGAGATCAGCATCCCGGAGGGGTGTCACCCGGTGGCGCTGCTGCGCGGCAACGATGTGGTGATGCCCGGCGAGGGCGTACGCATCCAGGTCGACGACGCTCTGCTCGTGCTCGCCGGTCCGGGCGGCTCCTGCAAGATCGACAGCATCGGCTGATGCCTGGGGCGGCGGGGCGGCCGCGCCTGCCCCCGGCGGGGGTCAGTCGCCGCTCGGGACGTTGCCGCCGTGGCAGCTGCCCCTGACGCGGACGCGGCGGCATCGTCTTCGTGGTCGCCGTGATCGTGGCGATCGTGTTTCTCGTCAGGTACCTCGGCCAGTCGTCGCACCCGGCGCCGCCCGGCGCCAACAGCGCGCCAGAGTCGCCGAAGGACATCGACGAGCGAGGCTACGCCGCCGGCGAGATCGACCGCGATGAGTACCTGCAGAAGCTCGGCGATCTAGCATCGTGGCACGGCCTTCTCGCCGAGATCTCCTGATCGCCGGCGTGGCGCTGGCCGTCGCACTGCTTGCCGCCACGGCCGTGCTTCTCATCGGGACGCCGCGGAACGACGGCGGCTCATCCGCCTCCCGAGGCGACGCCATCTTCCAAGCGGGCGTCGACGCGAACGGCGTGCCGCTCCCGGGCGGCGGCGGCCCCACGAGTGAGGACTACCTCGCCTTGCGATTGCAGCCGTAGGGAACCTGGCCGAAACGCGCCTGTACGCGTCTACGCCAGTGTCACCCGGATCATGTTGTCCTCGACGACGAACTCACTCGCAGGCCGGCGGGATCGGATCAGATCCTCCAGTTCGGCGAGCGACGGGGTGTCGCCCTCGGCGCGTTCGAAGATGCCGACATCGTCGATGACGACGACATGCTCGTGCACGGGATGAGCGAGGATGGCCCACAGTTCTTCTACGATAGGGACGTCCTTCTTCCCTCTCGCCATGTGACCGCCGCCGTAGTGGCCATCGAGCCAGAAGACGCACGGCCTGTCGATCTGCTCGAGGACGCTTGACAGCTTGTCTGAGCTGTCTCCCTGCACGAGGTGGACGCCGCGTCGGCCCAGAAAGCGGAGCCGCGCCAGCCAGTAGAGCTCGCGGCTCAGTTCGATAGAGTAGATGTGGTCGAAGTCGAGGGCGACGGCGGCGACCATGTCGCCGTGGAGCGTCCCTGTCTCGACGAGGGTGCGGATGCCGTGAGCCAGCGCCGCGGAGCGGATCGCGCTCTCCTTGACGGCGTGGGGAGGCGGACCTACGCGGCCGCCGTTCTCCCACTCGCGCTTGAGCTGCAGGCGTCTCGCCTGCCACTTCGTGCGCTCGAGATAGTCCGCCCTGACGATTCGCGATATCAGCCTGAGGACCCGCTTGATGCGCCCCAGCGTCTGGCGCGCTTGCGTGAGCATCTCGCCCCCCGTTCCGGTCGCCACCCCTCGTGAAACTGCTCGAACGCCACCGCTCGAGCTTACAGCACGAAGCATCCTACAGACGCCAGGTCGCGCGTCAAAGCTCGTGCGTCCGCGACATCCTCGTCGGCGAGCTGGCGGCGATCTCGGCGTACCTCAGGACGCTGGAGAGCTGAGGACGGGAAAGCGAGTGAAGCGGAGCGGGGATGGTGGGCGCACCTGGATTCGAGCCAGAGACCTCTTCACCCGGTGAGTACCCCGGCGCCCCCCGGGAGGCCAAGCCTGGGGAGTGGCGGAGAGGCGCCGCGGCGCCGTCAGCTGAGCACGCGCCGGCGGAAGCCGCCGATGCCGACCCAGGTGAGGAGCGCCGTGAAGCC
>Ga0209748_1000573_pt1 | contig 19065 bp, 22 predicted proteins | sample BarGraIncu00421A_FD_185490 | JGI IMG/M metagenome (GOLD analysis project Ga0209748, IMG submission 185490) | Arctic peat soil microbial communities from Barrow, Alaska - Barrow Graham LP Incubations 004-21A (SPAdes) (version 2) | ecosystem: Environmental > Terrestrial > Soil > Wetlands > Peat... | reverse complement strand
TTCCGATAATATTGGCTATCCTGCGTTCGCTACGGAACGGACCGCGATCGGAGAAGCTTTATATAAATTGAAGTATCGCAATGACCGGACGCAGGTCGAGCCCATCGCCCAAACGGTTTCCGATTTCATCCGCGGCAGGTCCGAACTTTCAGATATCAAAGCCATTTTGGCTGTCCCGCCGTCAGATACGCAGCGTTCGTTCCAACCCGTGCAAGCGCTCGCCGCCCGGATCGCTGAGAAGCTTGGCCTGCCGGCGCCCGATGACTATCTGCTGAAAGCGAAGCAAACTTTGCCGCTGAAAAACATGACCGATAAACGAATGCGCCGCAAAGAACTGGAAGATGCGTTCGCGATTCTGGACCAGCGCTTTGCGGACATGCATGTTCTCCTGTTCGATGACCTTTTCCGCTCCGGTGAAACGTTGAAAGCGGTAACGGTCGCTTTGCTTTTTCTGGGCAATGTTGCCGGTGTTTCCGTGGTCACGGCAACCAGCACCAAGTCGAATCGATGAATACACTGGAGGGGAAAGCGTGGCGCGCCCTGGCCGGGGCGAAGGGAGTAGGGCCCAAGGCCTTATGGCTGATCGCTGACTATCTTACAAGCCAACAAAAAACAGCTTCTTGGTTGCTTCAAAATCCTGAAAAAATAAAGGATGCTCTAAAGGAAAGCAAAGTAAGCATCGTGATCCCTGATTTTGCTGATCAGGAATATGAGGAAGTTGAGAAGTTCGAGGGACGACCGGTGACCATGCTCCACCCCCTCGACCCTGATTTCCCGCAGCAGCTCATAACTTTAAAGGATAAAATATCGCTTCCCGCGCTCCTTTATGTGACAGGAAATGTAACGATTCTTGACCGGCTCAGTGTGGCCATAGTAGGGGGAAGGCACGCAGGGCCGGCGGCGATCGCCGTGGCGGATTCCCTGGCTTCTGAACTTGCCGCCAAAGGGATCAATGTTACTTCCGGGTATGCCGCGGGCATAGATACCGCGGTGCACCTGGCCACGCTGCGCGCGGGCGGGACGACCAGCGTCGTTTTGAGTGAAGGGATCGCTCATTTCCAAACCAAGCAGGAGTTAAGGGAGTTTTTAACAGCCGAGAATACCCTTGTGATCTCGCAGTTCGAGCCGAACGTGAGATGGGCGTCGTATTTGGCGATGACGCGCAATAAGCTTGTCTGCGCGCTGTGCGGCGCGGTCGTCGTGGTCGTTTCCGGGCCGGAGCGAGACGCAAACGGCAGGATGAGCGGTACTTTTGACGCCGGCATGGCAGCGCTGAAAATGGAGGTCCCGGTTTTCGCAGTATCCCCAAATTTCTTCAATGATAAGCCAGAAGGGAATCGGCATCTTATTGAAAAGGGATGCCGTGCATGGGATCCCGCTGCCGGAGCCGCGCCGATCCTTGCCGCCATCGACTCTCATGTCGATCAAAAGCCGCCGCCCAAGCAACTCAACCTCTTTGAGAAAAGTGAGGATTAACAAATATATAATGGAAAATGAGGACGTCTATTATGAAGTTGCATGAATGATAAGGATTTCTATGCGCTGATCGTAATCGGAGGTGGACCGGCCGGGCTCTTCTGTGCCTTACGGGCGGCGGGGGATGGACAAAAAATACTCCTCTTGGAGAAAAATCCCTCTGTAGGCCGAAAACTTCTGCTGAGCGGTTCCGGGCAATGTAATATCACCCATGATGGAGATATTTTGTCATTTCTCTCTCATTATGGAGACAACGGCCGGTTCATCAAACCATCTTTGCTGAACTTTCAGAATCGGGATTTAATAGCGTTTTTCAGCGGACGAGAATTGCCGTTTGTCACCGAATCGGGAGGCAAGATCTTTCCCGGCTCACGCAAGGCCAGCAACATCCTGGATATTCTCGTCAAGGAATGTTCAGCCGGAAAGGTGAAAATCAGATGCGGGGACCCGGTCTTGGACGTATCCATCCGGGAGGGGGAATTTCTGATACGGACGGATCGGGAAACTTTTAGAGCCGACTACGTGGCTATCGCGACCGGAGGAATTACCTATCCAGTGACCGGATCGACGGGAGACGGGTTGAGTTTCGCCAAAAGTCTTGGACATCGAGTAACGGAAGTGGGGCCGGCCCTCACCGCCGTAGCCATTCAGGATTATCTTTTCTCTGCCCTTTCCGGGATCTCCTTTACGGATGTGATCATCTCTCTCATCCGGGCCGGTAGAAAGGTGCGGCAACATACCGGGGATCTGCTCTTCACCCATAGCGGACTGTCCGGACCGGGAATCCTTGATTTTTCCCGATATATCCGTCCGGGGGATACACTGCGCGTTTCCTTCCTCCCTGGTGTTGATCTTCCGCATGCGAAAGAAATCCTGATCGCCCGGATCAACGCGGCCGGAAATCGTCAGGTCAGGAAAATTCTTGCGGCTTTCAATCTGCCGGACCGCTTCGTCAGAAAACTCCTCGACTTGGCCGGAATCAAACAGGATCAGACCGGTGCTCACCTCTCCAGGGAAGCCCGCTCCGCCATTTTGGACCTCCTCATTGGATATCCATTTATTGTCAGCCGCCTCGCTGGAATTCATGAGGCGATGGTGACCCGGGGTGGGGTTGCCCTGGATGAGATCAACCCGAAAACAATGGAATCCCGACTCGTTCCCGGCCTCTTCTTCGTTGGCGAAGTTTTGGATATCGATGGCGATAGCGGAGGATATAATCTTCAGGCAGCTTTCTCAACCGCGGCCCTGGCCGCGAAGAGGATAGTGGGGGACTCGGGTCGCTTCAATCGGTGAGGACGAAGGTGACCTTCATCTGCACCCGGTACTCGGCGACATTTCCCTCATCGTCTAGCATGACCTCCTGGTTCTCGATCCAGGCGGACTTCATGTTTTGGAGCTTCTTGTTGGCGCGGGCAAGTCCCGTACGGATGGCGTCGTCGAAGCTCTTGGTAGAAGTTGATTTAATTTCAGTTATACGCGCGACCGACATGGGTCACCTCCTTATGGACAAAGTAAACAAAGTTTAGCAACTTGAAGATTTTTTTTCAAGCGGGCCAACTCCGGATCGTTATTTTTCGCGGTTTGACTTCCTTGCCTGGACTGCCGGGGGAGCGCCTGAAACAAAGATCTTACACGAAACTTGACTTTCGGTAAATCAAAGTATATTTTACAAAATCATATCCCGTAACGATTTATTCAATCAAAGGAGAAAGAATATGAAAAAAACATTGATCATTCTGATGAGCGTTTTGTTCATTTTGGTAGCGACAAACGCCGTAGCCCAGCAGGCGGACAGCAAAGGCTGCAAGGACCACCCGCTGTTCCCAACGCGCATGCCCGAATACCGCCTTGGGAGTTGCAAGGTCGAGGCTTTCGGGGTTTACGAATTCTACGCAACCAAGGGCCCGAAGATCCCGGTCGAAGGAAAGTTTACCTACATCTGCTACAATTTCACCGGAGAGCGGGCCAACGAACCGAGCGGCCTCGCTGTTGTCCGCAACTACGAGAACGCCATCCAGAAGGTGGGGGGGATGATCCTGCAGATCGACCCGCAGCGGTGGGTGAACGGCAAGATCGTCAAGGACGGTCAGGAAGTGTGGGTGCAGGCCGAGAAGGGGAACGGGGCCATCTGGCTGCGCATCGTCGAGAAGCAAGCGATGGAGCAATACATTGTAGCGGATGCGGCGGCTTTCTCCAACGACATCAGGGCCATGGGCCACGCTGCGGTCTACGGCATCAATTTCGATACCGGCAAGTCCGCCATCAAACCCGAGTCGGCGCAGGCCATCGGCGAGATCGCTAAGCTGCTGAAAGACGATCCGAGCCTCAAGATACATGTAGTGGGCCACACCGACAACACGGGCGGCGTGGACAGCAACATCAAGCTCTCCCAGGAGCGGGCCGAGGCCGTCCTGCAGGCGCTCGTCCGCGAGCACGGCATCGCCGCTGTCCGCCTGGGATCCTACGGCTGCGGCCAGTTTGCCCCCGTTGCCTCCAACGACAGCGAGGAAGGCCGGGCCAAGAACCGCCGGGTCGAACTGGTCAAGCAATAAGACCGGCAGAGGTTTTCACAAAACAAGAACAATCCGAAATTATACCCTTCTTCCCGACGCGGACGGCGCGGATACTGACCGCTACCCGGCGCAGCTCCGGGAATGGCATTGACGCAATTCTTCAGCTTTTGACAAAAAATGGGGAAACCCATATAGTTCAACTATGAAAAATCGGATCTTTTCCATATTGACTCTGCTGGTGCTCGCCCTGGCCGAGAACAGCCGCGACAGGAAAGGCTTCGTCATGGAGACGTTTAAAGCTGAAAGTTAAAATTTGTTTCGGGTAGATTATTAATTGAGTCAACGATACTCGCTTCGAGTAGATTTTTATGAGACCATGTAAGGGTCATTTATTTTTAATATTTAAGTTAAAAAATTAGAAATTAAAAAGAGAAGATTAAAATTAAAAAAGAAAATTGTTTGAAAATTTTTGTTATTGCGTTGTGTCTATTTATTTTTGGGCATACTTCCTCTTTTTGCTCGGAATTAGAAAGCGAGTGGAGTTTGAAGACGTATTTTAACGAGTTAATTGACAAATACCCTTTTCCTTTTGACAGAAATATTTTCGCTTATCCTCAAAGAGTTTTTATTTTTAAGGTTGAAGAAGATAGTTTGGAAAAAGATGACTATCCCGAAAAATCTTTCCGTGGTATTCAGCGTTTGAGATCGGGCGATACATATCTCGCTTTTAATTTGGCCACCATTAAAAATTGCGATATAAAAATAGAATTTTATTCCAGTTTCAGTTCTGGCGCCAAAGCCATATTCAAAAGGGAATATATAAATGTTTGGGGAGAAATAGACTTTTTCTTGGGCTTGAGGAGATTCACAGGCGATAAATTATTTTATCGGATTTTTGTCAAAGAGGATAATGTTTATAAAGCTGTTATTCCATTATGCGCAGTGATGAATCCTTTGCTTCGCAATGAAGCTGTTATCTGGGCAACTGGCGATAGCCATGTTTTTGAAGACAATTGCCTTTATTTGCCCAAAATAACGGAAGGCGAATCAGCGGTGCAAAGTTTTCATCTCGGGAGATATTATTACGAGTTTTTGAAGTATTTGATCAAATACGGCGACAATTGGGTTAAATACGCTGACAATAAAATAGTAACTGCCTCTGATACTTTGAAATTTACCTATAATATTGCCCAGAGGACAGCTACTATTATCAGAGGCAATGTCCTTTTGGATGCAATATTTCTTTTAGGTGATGACGTTTCCCCCCAAGCTTATAGATTGGAAAGACAAGGTTTTGTTCAACCGTATAATCTTGAAGAGGCCAGTTACACTTTTTTTAAGAAGCATAGAATATGTGATATTCTGGGCTCTTTAATACCAACTTATCAGGTCATAGACAATCATGAGGGGGGGGTATGCCAATGATCCATCTTTTATATCTGCAGTGGAAGCCAGGAAAAAATTTTTCCCTCAACCGGCAGATTTTCAAAACGGTTCAATAGACCAAAACTATTTTATGATTCCTTTTGCTGGTGGGAAAAATGAGGTTTATGTTTTAGATGTGGTTAGCTATTCTGGCAATGAAGGGAATAGTATATCCCCAGAATTTCACAAATTTGGCAAAAAGCAATTTCAATGGCTTGAAGAAAAAATGAAAAATAGTCTTTCTTTGACGAAAATTCTTTTCTATCACAACGTGGCTGGTGGTTGGCCGATTAATCCTGACGGCACGCCTGGCGGTTACGGACGAGGAATGGGATTTACAGAGGCCGATTACCAACAATATAATCAGTTATTCCAAGGGAAACCAGGATTTTCTACTATTAATATTGCTAATGTTGAGCAATTAAAAATGACAGAACTTGCCTTAAAGTATAAAGCTCATATTGGGACTGCTCATGACCATATTTTCGTACCTCCCCGTGTTATTAAAAGCGGAAATTCCCAAATCAGTGTTTTTAAAGTGGGATGTGACGGACCAACAATTCAAGAAGTTGGATGGTCCAAAATAGAGCCATGGCCCACAGAGTATGGATTGCCTTGGCAGAAGAAATTCTTTTTCCCTCCGGCATCCAGCAGGATTAATATGAGTGGTTCGACAATCATGGTAGATTTGGTATGTACCGCTTGGCCCAATCTTAATAGCAATTTCTCCTCATCTCCTGGAGAGTTAATCCTATTTTATTTTTTGTGAAATAGCCTCAAAAAAAGTAACGCCGCGGCTGGTGCAGAAGCACAGGGTGAAATCCGGGTCTGACTCGACAGTCACGTAACGCACCCAGGGGGCGTTGGCTACGGTTACGGTGGCCAGGGCGGCGGTTTGTTTGCGGCCGAGAATTTTCCAGATCCGTTCTTCCAGGTCGTTCATATTGAAAAAACGATCAAAGCCGCGGCAGCAACTTGCGCATCAGCTTTTCAGCGGCGGCGTTCTGAGCTTTCTCGGTAGCGCCGGGGATCAGGAGGGTGATAAGGATATAGCGTTCACCCTTGAAAGTGAAGAGCTGGGTCATGCCGTAACCGGGACTGATGAAGAATGAGCGGTCGCCGACCCCGGGCAGTTCAGCTCCGGCCATCTTGCGCTTCTTGAACTCAGCATATATCCGCTCCGCGGTTTCGCTTGAGCTGAGCGGCTTTAGCATGAGGTTGAAGGAGCCATAGTCGCCTGTGGTGTAGTTGCAGTCAGCCCCTGCCGCCAGGTTGGCATTGGCCTTTAGTTTGCCAACCTGCATGGGCTGGCCGAGGATTTCCTGGATTTCGGCCTGGGTCAGCAGGGAGCAGGGGTCAACGGCCTTGGCGGCAGCACTACCAGCAGTCGGAAGAAAAATGAACGCGATCACGGTTAACACGGATAAAGCGCGAAAAAATTTAGCCATTTACTACCTCTGATTAGATTTTTGCGATCGGGACGGCGGACCCGCCTGCGACCCGATCAATAATGATAGCAAAAAATCAGTCGCAGTTCAATCGGCTTACGATGAACGCTTATTTCTCCTGCAAAGTCTTTTCTATCGCTGCGATCACTTCCAGGGCTTCGGGAACCTGTTTGGGTTTGAAGCGGGCCACGACATTGCCCTGGCGGTTGACCAGGAACTTGTACAGGGGATGGATATCCTTCCCGGCAACTGAAATTTTGGAAAACATCGAGAAGCTCACCTCGTAATTAAGCAGGCAAAATTCCTTGATCTCCTTGTCTGTTCCCGGCTCCTGGCCGGGAAAATTACGGTCTGTCCAGCAGGAAAGCGTGATGGGCCGGGGGCGGCAGCCAGATCCGCGGCCTCGGTGACGCGCTCAAAACCGTGCTGAAGGATTTCGGTTCCATCCAAGTCAAAATCGTTGACGACCCGATGTTCTCCGGAGCGGCCGGCGCCATGAAACTCGCCCAGGAAATGCCCAAGCAATATTGGGATAAACTGAACACCTGACGCCTTTTTTTCAACAGATTTCAAGACGTTTCGTTTCGCTTCCGCGACATGACAAGCAGGCCGCCGAGAGCCAGGAAGCCGAGAAGATACTCATAGGCCGTGGTTATGCCGTGGATGCCGAACGCCACGAGCGTGGCCGGCTCCCGGGAAAAACCCATCATCATGAGAACGCCAACCATCCCTCCTTCCCAAACCCCAAATTGACCGATGGCTGGTATCGGGAGGCTGGCGACCAGCTCGGTAGCCGAAACCCCGATGACCAGGTCCCACAGATCCGGGTGCGGTGAGGCGTACCCCGCCCCGGCCAGGAGGCTTTCTGCCAGCGCGAACAGGGCCGCGTACTTGGCGAGGCGGATGGCCAACGAAACGGCGAGGAGACGGGCTAGCGAACCACCACGGCGGACGATCTCCAGAGAGGCCGCAATCCGATCCAAGGATGCCGCGGCTCGTGCCCAGCCGCCATCTCTACGGCCGCGGGCCAGGGCGCGTGGCACCCGCCCGAGCATTTTAATCAGGGGGCCGAGCCACCAAGTTGCTGCCGCCGAGGCCGCGAAAAAAACGGCCCCGAAAATCGCAATCCACTCCAGGGGAAGTTGCGACCCCCCTGCCGGCGCTGCGATGCCGAGGCGCACCGCCGCCGCGAGCAGGAGGATGGGCCCGAGAGTGACCAGATCGAGGACAAACGAAACGATGAACGTCGACGTGGCCAACTCGGCCGCCACGGCCAGGCGCCGGTTCATGAGCCAGACATACGAGCCCAGCGACGCGAGCCGGGCCGGGACCAAGTCGCTGAGGGCGTTCTGGACGGTGGTCGCGAGGAAAACGGGACCGGGGGCCGGCTTCGGTTCGGGGAGGAGGATGCGGAAGCGGATCGCCCTGAGCCAGAGACCCCCGAGTCCGATCGCCCCATAGAGGGCCAGCCTCCCGGGGGAGGCGGAGAGAACACTCCCGGCGAGGCGCTGCCACGACAGTCCGCGCATAAGCAGCCACAGAATGAGGGTCGAGACGGCCGCAGGCACGACAAGTGCGGCAATCGTGCGGCTCCGCTTTTGTCCGGCGGGATCGTGCTCGGGAAGGGAGTTCACCGCGCCCCGGTTTTCCGCGCGGCGACGGACGACACCATCGGCGCGATGATGCGATACCAGGCCTCGGCGAGCACCCGGTAGCCCTCCTCGCTGGGGTGTATGTCCGGAAGAAGACTCGGGCGGGCGGCAAAGAGGGAGTGATTGTCAGCCAGCAGGAGTCCGCGCCGGCTGGCGATGTCACGGATCGCGGGGTTGATCTCCGTCTCGACGCGGACCCGCGAGCCGACATTGAAGCGCCAGCGGATCTCCACAGGGATCGGAGGGATCGTGGCCAGGATGACCCGGGGAGAAGAACCGTCCTGACTGCGATGCCGCCCGATCCGGTCCAGGATCGACTCGAGATTTGTCCGGAACTGCTCGGTCGTCGTCGCGTGGTTGTCGATGCGCAAGTCGTTCGTGCCCAGCTGGAGGAGTATCCAGCTCGGATCGGTTCGCTCCACTATCCGGGATTTCTCTAGGTAGTTAATGTACTCAGCGGTGTTGTCCCCCTTGACACCGGCATTGATCACCTGGACCAGCAAACCGTCTCGTGCCAGGAGCTCCTGAAGGTATCCGGGATAGCTCGCCGCGGTGATGCTGTCCCCGGCGCAAAGGATTACCGGGAGGCCGGTCAGGGCAGGGGCGGCCGGTTCTCTCCGGCAACAGGCTGCAAGACAGTTCAGCAGGAACAGGACCAGGGGCCGAATAAGAGGCTTCACCGGCCATCCTTTTCGGGAGCCCAGTCGGGGTAGCGGTCGTCGGCGCCGGGCGGAGTCAGCAGGGCCGGCGTCCCCCCGCCTGCCGGGATCACCGCCAGTGACCAGGGGCCGCGCTTCGTGCCCTTCGTCGTCTCGTAGACGATCCAGCGGCCGTCGGGCGACCACGCCGGGTTGTAGTCGTAACTATCGTCGCCGGCAGTGACGCGCACCTTGTTCCCGCCGTCCGCGTCCATGGTCCAGACATCTCCTTTGCCGTCAGCCACGTCCGAAACAAAGGCGATGCGCTTCCCGTCGGGTGACCAGTCGGGGCGGCAGTTACCCCCTTCCGAGGTGAGGGCCGTGGCCCCGGAACCGTCGGGATTCATGCGGTAGACGTCCCAGCCCAGCTTGCTCCGAGTAAAAGCGATAGCCGAGCCGTCGGGCGGGACAGCGGGAAGGATGCTGGGCCAGAAGCTGTTGGTGATCATCCGTTCCCGGCGTGGGTTCAGCTCCAGAACGAAGATCTGTTCCCGCCCCGACTGGGGACAGCTGTACAGAATGGAAGAGCCACCGCTGCCCCAGTTGGGGGCGGTACAATCTCGCCCTGCGTCCGTAAGCCGCTCAGCCCCTGTGCCGTCGGCGCGCATCCGCCAGACGGCTTTGGACCCGTCCCGGGTCGATTCGAAGACAATCCATGAGCCATCAGGGGAAGCGCTGGGATAGTTGTCGTCGGCTGGCGACCGGGTCAAGCGGGTCCTGGCGCCCGTAGACAGGTCGAGGGAGAAGATCTGCCAGAGCTCATCGACCCGCGACTGAAAGAGAATGATCCCGTGTCCAGGTATTGCTGCGGGAGCCACCGGTCCTTGCTTCGCCGGAGTCGGGCCGGATCCCTTTCGCATCCTGCCTGCCAGGGCGAAGCCACCAAGGGCAATCACCGTCAGAACCGAAACGGCCGCCACCACTTTCCACGCTAAATTTTTCGTCACGGACGGCACTATACCACCATTATTTATAGAAAAATTAGTTTTATCCATGATGAAATTTTAAGGAATTTCTATTGAAATTGCAATAGACCTTGGGTTTTGCTACAATAAATTATAGCCTAGGAATAGTAAAAATCATATGAAAAACAACTATAAACCTGAAAGCCGGACCGTTTCTTTTGTCAGCTTGGGGTGTTTCAAAAACACGGTGGACAGCGAAGTTCTGGCCGGCATGCTTAAAAAAAGGGGACTGAAAATCGTCTCCGAGTATGAAAACCCAGACTGGTTGATCATCAACACCTGCGGCTTCATCCGCGATGCCAAGGAAGAGAGCATCGAGGAAATCCTGACCGCCCTGGAGAAAAAGGAAAAAGGTGAAATCAAAAAGCTGGCCGTTTTTGGCTGCCTGATCCAGCGTTATTGCCAGGAGCTCAAAGCCGCTTTTAAAAATGTCGATATTCTTTGGGGAGTCAACGACATGGAAGAATTGGCCGACACCATGGCCAAAGATCGACCCGTTGAATATCCAAATAAAAACTTATTTCTATATAACGACCGCCACCAGCGCCTGTCCTTTACCACTCCGGGTTCGACTTTCATAAAAATATCCGAAGGCTGCAACATGACCTGCAGTTTTTGTTCCATCCCTATGATTCGTGGACCGTATCGCTCCCGGCCGATCATTTCGATTTTAAAAGAAGCCGAACATTTGAAAAACCAGGGGATCGAAGAGCTGAACCTGATTTCGCAAAATTCAACTTATTTCGGCAAAGACCGCGGCATGCAATCGCAATTGCCGGACCTGTTAAAGAAAATATCCGGTCTTGGCTTTCGCTGGCTGCGCGTGCTGTATCTGATGCCTGAAGAAATTACCGCCGAGATTCTCGAAAGCTTTGCCGGGCCGTCGATCCTGCCATATTTTGACCTACCTTTCCAGCATGTGTCGGCCAGGATATTGAAAAAAATGCAGCGCGGCGGCAACTTCAAAAAAAACATGCAGCTGGTACAACAAATCAGAAACTTATTCCCAAAAGCCGTTTTACGCAGTACCTTTATTGTTGGCTTCCCGGGCGAGGAAGAGGATGATTTCAAACAATTGCTGGAATTTGCGGCAAAGGCGGCGATTGAAAGGATAGGCGTTTTTGGCTTTTCTTTGGAAGAAAACACGGCCAGCTGCAAACTCACACAGCGAAAAAAACCGCAAACCATTGCCAACCGAAAAAATTGTCTTTTGGCTATCTCGGATAAAAACCTGCAAAAATACAACCAGGCGCTGATCGGTCAGACCATGGATTTTTTACCCCTGGCGCCTTGGACCAATGGCAGCACCATCGGACGTATCAGTTCCCAGGCGCCCGAGGTGGACGGGCACTGTGAAATACAAGAGAAATTCAACGAGGCATTTAAGATGTTCCCGATCAAAATAACTGGATTTCAAAATGAAATGCTTTTTGGAAAAAGACAATGAAACAATTGGGAGTTTTAATTGCTACCTTTTTCGGCATGGGCCGGATCCGCATCGCACCGGGGACCTGGACTTCATTAGTCGTCACACTAATCATCTATTTCATCCCAGCGCCATCTCTGCCTTTCACACCTTTGGCGCTGGTCACGGTCATTGTTTTTATTATCGGTATCCCGGCCGCGGCAACTTGCGAAAAGCATTTCCAAAAAAAAGACCCGCGCCAATGCGTCATTGACGAAGTGGCCGGCCAATTGGTCTGCTTTTGGTTTCTGCCCCACACAATCGGATTCTATGGCATCGCTTTTCTACTGTTCCGTTTTTTCGATATCTTAAAGCCATTTCCCATCAAAGCCAGCGAACGGATTCCCCATGGCATTGGCATCATGCTGGATGACGTGCTGGCCGGTTTTTATACACTAGCAATTTTGCAAGGGGTTCGCTACTTTTTTTTCAAATAGCAAAGCCGGGTATTTTAAAAACTGAAAAAATATCGAGCCGCGATTTAAAATAGTTTTCAACAATTGCTTTTGGCGTTGAAAAAGTGTAAAATAAATCCTAACCCAGCAAAGCTGGATAAGAACCTTTAGAAATAAATTATCTATGTAAAAAACGTAGATCATTTATGTTAAGGTTCTAATTCGAAAAGGAGGACTGTAAAATGGCAAAAGTATGTGATATATGTGGGAAGAAACCTGTCTATGGCCATAATGTCAGCCATTCCCATAAAATGACCAACCGGCGTTGGGAACCTAATTTGCAGAAAGTCAAAGTCGTGGTCGACGGGAAAAATCAATCGTTGCGGGTCTGTACCGCCTGCATTCGTTCGGGAAAGATCCAGAAAGCCGTTTAAAACTCCAAACCAGTTTGATAACGCGAACTGGCGGCGATCGTTTCATGCAAAAAAGAGTCGGAATCATCGGCGGTAGTTCACCTGAAATAAGGCATCTGAAGATTGCCGAAGAATTGGGAAAATTGATTGCCCAAAATGGTTATATTTTGGTCAACGGCGGCCTAAAGGGCGTGATGGAAGCCTCAGCCAGAGGGGCCAAGGCGCAAGGGGGACTGGTGATCGGCATATTGCCTGGTAAATCAGCGCAGGATGCCAATACCTACACCGACATTGCCATTCCCACCGGGCTGGGTTATTTACGCAACGCCTTGGTGGTATTGAATTCCGATGTTTTGGTGGCCATTGACGGCGAATACGGAACTCTTTCTGAAATCGCTTACACGCAGATATACGGCAAAAAAGTTTTTGGAATCGAAACATGGGATATCCGCGGTGTGATTGCGGTTGACAGTCCCCAGGCGGCCATCCAGCATATCCAGGAATATTTCCAGAATCGGCCATAACCGGTTAAGACAATGATATAAAAGCACATGGTAAATAATTACAGAGTGATTGTTCACTACGATGGGACAGAGTATCACGGCTGGCAGTTTCAAACACCGGAATATCGCACGATTCAGGCCGAATTGATCAGGGCTTTGAAAATAATCGCCAAAAAGCAAATGATCGTCACCGGCAGTTCAAGGACCGACGCCGGCGTTCATTCAATTGGCCTGACCGCCAACTTTCACCTGCCGATTGCCATTGAACCCGAGTCCTTGCAAAAAGCGTTAAATTCTTTGCTGCCCAAGGATATTCGCATTATGGAATGCTCGCTGATGGACAAATCGTTCAACGCCCGTTTCGGCGCCTCCAGTAAGACCTACATCTATCGCGTCTTTACCGGCCCAGTACAATCCCCATTCAGCCTGCGCTTCGCGCTGCATATTCCCTTTGCGCTGGATATCAAAGCCATGCGCCAAGCTGCCAGGCACTTTATCGGCGCCAAGGATTTCACTTCCTTCACTTCCGATGAACCAGAAAAAAAGAAAATGCGGGAAGTGACCGAGTTCAAAATGCAAGTGAAGAAAGAGGAAATTATTTTCACTGTCAGCGGCAAGAGCTTCCTGCGCTACATGGTGCGCAACATGGTCGGCACCATCATTGATGTCGGCCGGGGCAAGATCAGTCCCAAAGACATCCCGGATATTTTTGCGGCCAAGGACCGGCGCCGGGCTGGGCAAACAGCTCCGGCCAAAGGGTTAACTCTGGTCCAGGTCGAATACGAGCCGACGACTACGAAAAATAATTGATAATTTGGACGAATTGACTTTCATTCATCGCGGGTGAGTTCCTTGATCAGGTCACTCACAAATGCCTTGGCGTCACCGAAAAGCATGAGGGTTTTGTCCATATAATAAAGATCGTTGTCGATACCGGCAAAACCGGGATTCATGCTGCGTTTGATAACCATGACCATGCGTGATTTATCGACGTCAAGGATCGGCATGCCGTAAATCGGACTGGTTTTGTCATAACGGGCGACCGGATTGGTAACATCATTGGCGCCAATGATTAAAGAGATATCAACCTGGGGAAGTTCACCGTTAGCGTCATCCATTTCAATGAGTTTATCATAGGGGATGTCCGCTTCCGCCAAGAGCACATTCATATGACCAGGCATACGACCAGCAACCGGGTGGATGGCGAATTTCACATCTATACCCTGGCGCGTGAGGATATCGAAGAGTTCACGAACTTTATGCTGCGCATGGGCAACCGCCATCCCGTATCCGGGAACGATCATGATGGTACTGGCAGTGCGCATAAGTTCCGCAGCTTCTTCCGCCCCCGCGCTACGATAGGCCTTTTGTTCAATTGCAGTCGCAGATTTTTGCACCTGCCCAAATGCGCCGAAGAGTATGTTCATGAAAGAGCGATTCATTGCTTTGCACATAATGATTGAAAGGATGAGACCCGATGAGCCGTCCAGAGCGCCAGCGACAATCAAAAGTTTGTTATTCAGTACAAAACCCATCATCGCGGCCGAAAGACCGGCATAAGAATTTAACAGAGAGATGACTGTCGGCATATCGGCGCCGCCGATCGGCATGATGAAAGAAACACCGAATATCATGCAAAGGACGATCATTAGCGGGAACAATATGTGCAAAGACAGGGAACTGGCAGGATTCATGACTAATAAAACACAGATGACAACCGCAGCGCCGATCACCCCAAAATTGACAAAATTCTGTCCCTTGTAAGTGATCGGGCGGGACGGCAGCAGCTCCTGAAGTTTGCCGGCGGCCATCAGGCTGGCGGTAAAAGTCAAAGAGCCGAGCAGCACTTCAATGCAAAGTGTACTCATGACAAAAGTACTGATATGTTGAAAATTCATATAATACTCGGCTGTACCAACCATGGTCACTGCCATGGCACCAAAAGCATGGGAAAGGGCGGTTCGTTGCGGCACCTTGGTCATGGGTATTAATGCCAATGGAACACCAATTATGGATCCCAAGACGATAGCAACGGCTAGCCACGTATAATATTCAATAGACGGTTGGATCAATGTTCCAACGACTGCCAGCAACATTCCGGCTACGCCCACAATAACGCCGCGGCGGGAGGTTTTAACAGAGTTGAGCCATTTCAGGGACAGAATGAAACAGGCAGCAGCGACAAGATAAATAATTTGAATGATTGATTCGTTCATGATTTTTTAGGCTCCCTTTTTTTGAACATGATCACCATGCGATAGGTGATCATATAGCCACTGACAATATTGATTATTGCAGCACCTACGGCAATTGTTCCAAGTACAGTACTGAGAAGAGTTTTCCCTTCCCCGGCAATAACCAGCGACCCGACCACAGAAATGGCGGAAATCGCATTGGTCAGTGACATCAGCGGAGTATGAAGCAAGGGTGAAACCCGTTGAATCACTTCCATGCCGACAAATGTGGCTAAAACAAATACAAAGAGGTTAGATATCATTTCTGGGTTCATATTATTAAAATCTCCTTACTTTGAGTCCGGCGCCTTTGCCCGGCTTACAAGCGATATTCTCAATATAATTTGCAACGATTGACGCATCTGCGCTTACCAAAGCAACTTTTTTACCATTTCGTTTTTAATTTCTCCATTATGAGTCAAACAGGCGCCTTTAACGATCTCATCATCGAAATCAAGCCCCTTGGCCGGATCGGCGTAGAGATGCAGGAATAAAGTCACAAGGTTCTTTGTATACATTTGGCTGGCATTAACCGGAATCGTAGCCGGCAAGTTAACCACGCCATGGATGGAGACACCATGTTTTTGCACAACTTCATTTGCACGAGTCAGCGCACAATTGCCGCCTTGTTCTGCCGCGAGGTCAACAATAATCGAACCGGGGGGCATGAGTTTTACCATTTCCTCAGTGATAAGAACAGGCGCTTTCTTGCCGAAAATCTGGGCTGTGGTAATCACCACGTCTGCTTTGTGGAGACGGGAGGCAATGGCTTCCTGCTCTTTGCGCAGGAACTCATCACTTTGTTCCTTCGCATAGCCGCCGGTTGTTGATACATCCTCAATGTTCGCCATAGGAATAAAGGTCGCGCCTAAACTTTCGATTTGTTCTTTTACAACAGCCCGGGGATCAAATGCTTCAACTTTCGCGCCCAAACGCTTTGCGGTAGCAATCGCCTGGAGACCGGCAACGCCCGCCCCGAGGATCACGACCGTGGCTGGTGCGATCGAACCTGCAGCAGTCATGAGCAGTGGGAATATACGTGGCAGGTTATTCGCGGCGATAATTACTGCTTTGTAGCCGGCAATAGTAGCCATGGAACTAAGTGAGTCCATGCTCTGAGCACGAGTAATACGTGGAATGAACTCCATTCCGAAGCTGGTTATCTTGCGGCTCGCCAAAATGCGAATCGCTTCCGCACTGGTGAATGGAGCAAGGTACCCAATATAGGCAGTTCCCTCGCGCACCATTTCAGCTTCGTTCTTGCCGGAGACAGGGTGAACAATAGGCGCTTGAACCTTGAAAATAATGTCTGCCGCGGCATATAAAGCTTGGGCGCTTTTAACAATTGTAGCACCGGCTTTCTCGTAAAGATCATCCGCGAACATTGAACCCAAACCAGCTCCCGATTCGATGATTACTTCATGATTTTTCTTCTTAACCTGGGCAATCAAAGAAGGAACAAACGCTACGCGCGCTTCACCTTTAACTACCTCTTTAGGTATGCCAATTTTCATTTATGCACTCCTTTATTTATTATTTATCAATACAATATTTGTTGCATTAAATTTTTTGGCTGCAACATATTTTTCTTCTATACAACGCCGATTTCTCTATAGATTTTCAATGATGTACATTCGTAAAAATTATCAAAACTTAACATTTTTTACCGAATATTAATATAACATACACCTTATATTTCGTCAATTATTCTTGCTTTTTCATCTAAATCCGCAATAATTTTAAGGTAATTATCCTCAATTTTATCCCAGGCATAATGGTCGTAAAAATATTTTTTTCCGTTTTTCCCCAGCTGTTCCCGCAACTCACCATTCTCCTGCAAGATCAGGAAAGCCTCCTTGAATTCATCGTAGTCAGTATACCACAAACCAGCATTGCTGCGCTGGCACTGCCCGCGCAACACTTCGGTCCGGCCATTGGCCAAAACAGGTTTGCTGACGGCCCAAGCCTCCAAGGTCACCATGGATAGCGATTCGAATTGCGAAGGGATGATTAAAAATTCGGCGCCTTTCAGCAAATCAAACTTTTCCCTGTTATTCATAAAGCCGACATGGCGAATGTGCGGATTCTCGGGAATGGCAATCAGCGCTTTTCCGATCAACAATAAGTTTAAGACAACTTTTCCTTCACCAAGCAACTGGAGATAAAATCGCAATAGTTCCGGCACCCCCTTGTTTTCATCCAGGCGGCCGATATAAACCACATATTTGCCGGTGATTCCCAGTTTCCGGCAAATAGCTTCGGGATCAAACTGCATGGGAACTTCGGAACCAATTCCCACCACGGCGCCATAAACAGCGGAATTGCCGGCAACACGATTAATTAACTCTTTTTCTTCCCAGGAATTGTAAACAATCGCCGCCGGTAAGCTGAAAAAATCTTTGAACAGGTCAAGATAAATCACCTGATCATGTTCGGCCGTGGGTACCAATATGGCTTTATGAGCTAACAGTTTTACGCCAAAATAAGAATGATAATAACGATACGAAAAGAAAATGAAATAGGTGAATTCTTTTTCCCGCTTTTGCAAATCTCGAATTAATTCGGGAACCATTGGCCCCTCTTTTTCCAGCCAAAGCAATTCGTCAGCTAATGAGTGTTCTTCATTAAAAACAACATTTTGCACTTGACCAAAAATCTGCGGGTCCCTGGTTTTTTTTACCCGGAAACGATTAACTAGGATCCCGTTTAATGTTTCCTGTTGTTTTTCATAATAATGATCCCAGGTGACATAATCATAGGCCGTGGTCGTGAAAACTTCGATGGTAAAATATTTGCTCAATTTTTCGGCGATCAAGCGGGCATGGTATTCGGCGCCGCCATTGATTTCCAATCCATAGCGCTGCACCACGATGGCAATTTTCCTGGACATGAGACCATTATATTACATCGGGGCCGGTTTGCAATATAAATTTTGAGGGAGATAAAACTTACAGGAACTTATAAGAAAAAAACCAGTCAGGGCTCCCGCTCCCAGGTTGGAAGAACACGGTTACAGGGAGCAGGTTCACCCTTGCCAACAAGATCATTCCTTTTTCTTAAGCTTGATCCGCAAGGTTATTGACTGCTCCATGCTGAACTGGATGCCGCTGGCCACATAGGATTGATATCCCTCCAGGTCAAAGCTGAGCTGGTACAAACTCGGGGCCAGTGAGAGCAAGCGGAACGTCCCCTTTTTCCCAGTGGTGGTCGTTGTAACGGCATTATTCTTGATATTCGTCACCGTCACCTCGACACCGGCCAAGGCTTTACCGTCCTCTTTCTTAACATTTCCGTTAATGCTGGCACTCGTAGATTGACCGGAAAGAAAAGCCGCCATCAAGACCAACATGGTGAGTCCCGCCAAGAATCTGTTTCTGTTTCCTACGCAATACCTCCTGTGTACTCCACTCAATATTACGTAAGAAAAACAGCCGGTGCTATTAGACTTAGGGTTGATTTTTCAAAATAAATCCCCAGTTTTACTCTGCCGCCAGCAATAGTAAGCATCATTTTTAAACAGGTCATTTCCACAACAATTCCTTGTCTCCCCGCAATTGCTGCATCCATAGCGGTTCGGACCCCGCCTTTTACGTTGACCTGACGGAGTGATCCCCCGGCTATTTCGGGGAGATCTTCGTCTCGATCGCCCGCTTGAAGTCGGGATTGATCTTTATCCCAGCCGCTTCGGCCCGCAGCAAACAGTTCAGTGCCTCCTGGTATTTCCCCAGGGAGAACAACACGAGGGCAAGATTGTTGTAAGCGTTGCCGTGGCTCGGGTCCAGTCGGATGGTTTCCTGGTATTGGGCGGCGGCGTCGACCAGCTTGCCCAGGCGATAGAGGGCATTGCCATGGATATAGAAGTACTCGGCCGGAATTTC
>Ga0209748_1000571_pt1 | contig 19084 bp, 15 predicted proteins | sample BarGraIncu00421A_FD_185490 | JGI IMG/M metagenome (GOLD analysis project Ga0209748, IMG submission 185490) | Arctic peat soil microbial communities from Barrow, Alaska - Barrow Graham LP Incubations 004-21A (SPAdes) (version 2) | ecosystem: Environmental > Terrestrial > Soil > Wetlands > Peat... | reverse complement strand
CAGAAATAAGGATTTAATCTGCAATGCAATAAAAAAAGCAAAAGCTAAGAAATCAGATCTGATTATTTTTTCTGAACTATGCATACCCGGATACCCTCCTCTTGATCTTCTCGATCGTCTTGATTTTATCGAAAAATGCCAGCAAACAGTTACAGAAATAGCAAAGGAATGCAGGGGAATTGCAGCTATTGTGGGCTCTCCTACCCTTAACAAAAACCCGGAAGGCAAAAAACTTTTCAATTCAGCACTGTTACTATCGGAGGGAGAAGTTATCTTTTCCGCAAATAAAGCGTTACTGCCTACTTATGACATTTTCGATGAATACAGGTACTTCGAACCTGAGAACCGGTTCTCCGTATTTACTTTCAAAGGATTGAGGATTGCCATCACTATTTGCGAAGATCTCTGGGACGAACAGCCATTCGATAACGAATTCGAAAAGACAAGACTCTACTCGGTCTCACCAATGGAAGAGCTTGCAAAACAAAATCCTGATATAATAATCAATATAGCAGCTTCACCATTTTCATATACCAAAATTGAAGCGAAAGAAAACATCTTCAGATCTAAAGCTGTTAAATATAAAATACCTGTAATCTCTGTTAACCAGACAGGTGCAAATACAGAACTTATTTTTGATGGTGCCTCAATTTTAGTCACCGAAAAGGGTGAGATATTTAATCAACTTCCGTTTTTCGAAGAAGCTGTTGATACCTACTCATTTGATGAAATTAAATCAGGTACAATTTCCCTAAAAGATACCCGTAATGACTTCATTGCTCTTATACACAAGGCTCTTGTGACAGGTTTGCGTGATTATTTTACGAAAACGGGCTTAAAAAGCAGTATTGTCGGGCTTTCAGGTGGAATCGATTCTGCTCTATGCCTTTGTCTTGCAGTTGATGCACTGGGTAATGAAAACGTGAGGGCATTACTGATGCCGTCCCGCTACTCATCGGATCATTCAGTCAGAGATGCTGTAGCACTTGCTACTACTCTCAAAGTGCATTATGATATAATAAATATTGAGAAGCCATTCAGTGCTTTCGAGGAAGATCTTGCACCTGTTTTCAAAGGGATGAACCGGGATGTTACCGAAGAAAATATTCAGGCCCGTATCAGAGCCATTCTGCTAATGGCTGTTTCAAATAAATACGGATGCATTTTATTGAATACTTCAAATAAGAGCGAAGCCGCAGTAGGATATGGCACTCTCTATGGAGATATGGCCGGGGGTTTATCTGTTATTGGCGATGTATATAAAACTGATGTCTACCGGCTTGCAGATTTTATAAACAGGAAAAGTGAAATCATTCCTGAAAGTATAATCAGGAAACTACCTTCTGCTGAATTAAGACCTGACCAATTTGATACTGATTCGCTTCCCGATTACAGCATACTCGATGGAATTCTGTACCAGTATATTGAATTACAGAAGCCTGCAAGTCGAATCATTAAGGAAGGAGCTGATAAGGACACCGTTTTAAAAGTTATAAGGATGATCGACTTCAATGAGTACAAAAGATATCAGGCTCCTCCGGTCTTAAGAATCTCATCAAAAGCATTTGGCGCTGGAAGAAGAATGCCACTCGTTGCAAGGTATTAATTGACCTGGGCAGAGTTCAGCAAAAAATTGTCAATGTGATCTTTACAACTATCTGTAATTGAATATGTTAAAAAATGTTAATTTAATTATAATTAATTTCTTTTACTACCTTTGACATGTTATTAAACATAATAATTTAATGCAATATATTAATCCATATATAGAGTTGTGCCTTGAAGGCTCTTCTTCAATTTTTAAAGGATTAAATCAGAAAGATAAAGAGACGCTCGCACAACATCATACTCTGGTAATCATTAAAAAAGGCCAGTTTTTATTCAAAGAGGGAGAAAAGCCTCGCGGGTTAATCTGTCTTGCCTCAGGAAAGGTAAAAATTTTTAAAGAGGGAGTTGGAGGAAGAGAACAAATACTTAAGATGATGCGCCAACAGGGATTTATTGGCTACAAAGCTCTTTTTTCTGATAACCCATGGTCAGTATCAGCCACAGCAATTGAAGACTCAGCAATCTGCATCTTTGAAAAAAATACCTTTGTTAAAACCCTGAAAAAAAATTCTGACCTTGCCTTGAAACTTATTAAGGTATTAGCTGATGAACTTGGGTTTTCAAACAACAGAACTGTTTCACTTACTCAGAAACATATCAGAGGACGTCTGGCTGAATCTCTATTGATACTTCGCGACACATATGGTTACGAAGCCGATGGCAAAACAATCCGTATATCCCTTTCAAGAGAGGATATTGCCAATCTTTCTAACATGACTACATCAAACGCCATCCGGACACTTTCCAACCTGGCTTCCGAAGGAATTATTGAAATTATGGGAAGAAGGATCGGCATCCTTGAGAGCACCAATCTTGAACACATTAGCGAACTGGGTTGACTTAATAACTTCCAGGATTGATTTTGACTATTCTCTGAAGAAGACTCTCTTCACCCTTCTTGGAATTGAAGTAAGAATCTCATAAGGAATAGTCTGACAAATAGTGGCAATTTCATCGATTGAAATTCTTTCACCGAAAATTTCGGCTTCATCACCAGTTTCAGCATTCAGTCCGGTAATATCTGCCATACACATGTCCATACATATATTTCCTATAATCGACACCCTTGTTCCTTTTATATATAAGCTCCCGTTCCTGTTCCCTAGTTTCCGGTTTAAACCATCAGCATAGCCAACAGGTAATATTGCAATAATTCTTTCATTTTCAGATACGTCTGCACATCCGTACCCCACAGGCTCACCAGCTCTGATTCTCTTGATCTGTGAAATCCTCGTCTTGAAACGTCCGGCCGTTTTAAGAGCCAGACCTTCAAAATGGCCTACTCCATACATTCCAATACCGGGCCGTACCATTTCAAACTGATACTGTGGGAAACGTGTAATACCTGAGGAATTCAGAATATGTCGAAGAAATGGGTATCCTACTGCGTCATGGATCTGTTGAACAGCCTTAAGAAAGACTTCCACCTGACGGTGACTGAAATAATCCAGGGCAGGATCCTCACTGGCTGCAAGATGTGAAAAAACTGATACGACTCTGACGCACTCCTGTCTTTTAATTCTTTTTGCAAGCATGTCTACATCTTCAGGCATGAAACCAAGCCTGTGCATTCCTGTATCAATCTTAATATGAACAGGATAATTAATCAGTCCGTGTCTGGAAGCAACTGAAGTAAATTGTTCAAAAGATAAAAAACTATATATTTCAGGTTCAAGAGAATACTTAATCAGTAATTCCGCTGCGGAAGGATCCGGATTCATAACCATAACAGGCAATGTTACACCTGAGTTTCTCAACTCTACTCCTTCGTCAGCATATGCCACTGCAAGATAGCTTACCCTATGGTACTCAAGTAATGCTGATATCTCCGCCGGCCCGGCACCATAAGCAAACGCCTTGACCATTGCCATAATCCTGGTATCAGTATTCAGATGTCTGCGGAATTCATTAAGATTATGAGATATAGCATCGAGGTTAACCTCCAGAACAGTCTGATGAATCTGCTGCTCAAGCAGTTTGCCTAATTTCTCAAACTCAAAGATCCTTGCTCCTTTAAGGAGTATTATCTCATTCCTGAAATCAATACTGTTAAAACTATTAACAAACTCATCGGTAGAATAGAAAAACCTGGTTCCATTCTCAAACAACTTACTATTCCTGACAAGAGCATTTCCGATTCCGATAAACTTTTTAATTCCTGTTTTCTTTACCAGCCTGGCTACATCACCATACAGATCCTCTTCATCTCTGCCGCTCTGAACAAAATCAGAAAGTATTAAAGTAGTTTCCCTGCCTTTTTGTGACTTAAGATACTCAAGGGCCATTCCAAGTGACCCTGGATCTGAGTTATAGTAATCCTCGATAAGTTGGCAATTATTGATGCCGCTCTTCATCTCCATCCTCATTGCTACAGAAACAAGTCCGGCAATCCCTTTAGAAATAATTTCTGCTTTTATTCCCAAAGCAAGACATACTGCTGCAACGGTGATTGCGTTTTCCACTGAAGCCCTGTCGCTGAATGGAATTTCAAAATCGTTTGTAATATCATTAAAGCTCATTTGGATACCGGTACGACCTCCTCGCAAAGAATTCTTTTTAACAAAAATCGTTGCTTCATCATTTTCACAAGACCAGTCCACCAGTTTCTTAGATTTGAAAATTTCATTGTTCAGAATTGACTGGTGAACAATGTCATAATCACTGCAATAAATAATTATTGAAGAATTAATAAAAAGTTTTAGTTTCTCCTCTGCTTTCGTTTTATTATCCCGAAAATTCTCACGGTGGGCATCCCCTATATTTGTCATTACACCAATATCAGGATCAATAACTTTCTGTAGTTTGTCCATCTCACCGGGCAATGATATACCTGCTTCAAATATTCCCAATTTATATTTATCATCCAGTTTCCAGACAGAAAGAGGAACTCCAATCTGGGAATTATAACTTTTCGGACTTCTTATGACGGAAGTTGTAAGTCCAAGAATATCTGCCAGCCATTCTTTGACAACAGTTTTACCTGCACTTCCTGTAACTGCAATTACCGGTGATTTAAAGTCTTTTCGTTTATACGAAGCCAATAATTGCAATGCTTCAACTGTGTTACCGGTTACTATAAAAGCCGCTCCACTATAACTTTCATGATCTTCAGGAAGCCTTTCAATAACGAAAATCCTGATCCCTTTCCGGTACATATTGTCGATGAAATTATGACCATCGTGGTTCTTTCCTTTTAATGCAATAAAAAGCAGGCCTTCAGTGAAAATTAATTGCCGTGTATCGGTAACTATTTCGTTAACAACAAGGTCTGGCGAACCTGTCAGCTTCCCCTTTACGATCATGGCAATATCTGATGATCTGAGTTTCAATGGTCACTTATTTAAAGCTGCATTATAACAATTCCGGCAGAGAGGTTCGTAAAGATTTTTTTCACCGAGGAGTACAACCTGTTCATCTTCTGACTTCCTGAAAGAATACTGTGCAAGGTTGCCGCACCGCATGCATATTGCATGCACTTTGGTAAGGTATTCTGCAACAGAGAGAAGTGCAGGCATCGGGCCAAAAGGTTTTCCCATGAAGTCCATGTCGAGACCAGCGATCACGATCCGGATACCATTATCAGCCAGTGTATTGCACACCTCAATAATAGAGTTATCAAAAAACTGTGCTTCATCAATTCCGACAACATCAACATCACCTGCTAACAGCAAGATTGCTGAAGCATTATCAACAGGAGTTGAAATGATCGATTTGTCGTCGTGGGAAACGACTCTTGTCTCAGAGTATCGGTTATCCAGCGAAGGTTTAAAGATTTCCACCTTTAAACCTGCAAACTGGGCTCTCCGAAGGCGTCTGATCAATTCTTCAGTTTTACCTGAAAACATGGAACCCGTTATAACCTCAATAGATCCTTTTTTCCCGGTTACCCTTACTGAATTCTCAAGAAAGTCCATCTGTAATGAATGTCTGTTTTCAAAACGTAATTTGTAGTTTTATTCCACGATGACTTGTTGAATAATCGTTACTTTTGCAAAATAAGGAAAATGGTTTGTTATATTAACATCAAAGCGTATGGATTTCAATGCAACCATTGATTTAATTATTAAAGATCTCAACGATGCCCGTGAAATTATTGATGATCTGAAGAAATACCCTGGTGTCCCTGCGTTGCAGGTTGAACTTGCTAAATCAAAATGTAAAAGCGCAGGCGAGGTCATTGCTCTTCTTAAAAGTCTTAGTGACAGCACACAAGTGATCAAAGAAGAACCTCTCCTTGAAACGCACCATCTTCGATTACAGGAAGAAGAAACAACAACCTCCAGTCCTGAAATAACTAAGACAACCCCGGGAGAAAAGAAAGAGGAGTCAAAACCTGTCGAAATTTTTACTCCTTCGGTTGAAACCCTAAAGGAATTAAATGGAACTGTGAAAAAAGCAATCGAGTCAGCTATTATTGCTGATAGATTCAGCCATCTCTCCAACCGGTTCAATGAACAGTTAGGAAGCATGAAAGGTGATGAAGATGTATCAGATCACCTGAAAGCTAAGCCGTTAACCAGTTTATCAGAGGCAATAGGTGTTAATGACAGGTTCCTGTTTATACGGGAGATCTTCAATGGTAACAAAGATGCATACACACAGGCAATTTCACGTCTCGACACAGCTGAAAGTCTTCAGGATGCCATAGCTGTAATAATGAGTTACACAGGAGAAAAAAATGAAAATGAGGCTGTCAGACAACTACTTGATCTGGTAAAACGAAAACTTCCGTTACATGAGTAAGCTTATTCTGGTACCTACTCCTATCGGTAATCTCAGGGATATTACCTTCAGAGCTGTAGAAATTCTTGGAAATGTCGATCTTATCCTTGCCGAAGATACCCGCCAGGCAAAAAAATTACTTAATCATTATAATATAAATACTCCTCTTCAGTCGCACCACATGTTCAATGAACATAAAAGTGTAGAGTCAATCTGCTCAAAGATCCTGGGAGGCCAGACAATAGCACTTATTTCAGATGCCGGAACTCCCGGCATTTCTGATCCCGGTTTTTTACTTGTCAGAACATGTCTTGAAAAACAGATTCCGGTCGAAACTCTCCCCGGTCCGACTGCACTTATACCGGCGCTGGTAAACTCTGGACTACCATGCGACAGGTTCTGTTTTGAGGGGTTCCTTCCTCCTAAAAAAGGAAGAAATAAAAGAATGACAGGATTAATTGAAGAGACAAGGACTATGGTTTTTTATGAGTCCCCTTACCGCCTGGTAAAAACCCTTGATGAATTGGCCATCCATTTTGGTCCCGATCGTGATGCCTGTGTTTCAAGGGAGTTAAGCAAGATGTTTGAGGAGAATATCAGAGGCACTTTATCGTTTCTTTCAGAGCATTATACAAGCAAACCGCCAAAAGGAGAGATAGTTATCATTGTGGCCGGGAAAAATGCATAAAGAATTTATATGAAACATTTTCCCCTTATAATCCTGATAATACTATATACATCCATCCTTTTAGATGCACAAATTCTTAAGGGTAAGATAACAAACCAGTCCGGAGATCCGATTCAATATTCGACAATATACATTCAGGAACTCAGGCAGGGAACCACCTCAAATACAAAAGGAGATTATGAGATCAGGCTCCCTGCCGGCAAGTATACAGTCGTTTATCAAAGTCTTGGCTTTCAACCTGTATATGTTAATATTACACTATCTGACAAAACAATATCAAAAGATGTAATCCTTCCTCTTCAGTATTATGAGATCCCCGAGGTAAAAATTACAGCATCAGGTGAGGACCCGGCATATATTATTATGCGGAAAGTTATTGGGCTGGCCCCTTATTACCTTAATAACGTAAGTTATTATAAAGCAGAGGTTTATCTCAAGGGTAGTCTTATTATAAACAAGATTCCCAAGCTATTACAGAGATCCATGAAAGTTGAGTCCTCGAACCATGGTACCTCAGTTACTGCCGGTTCAAAAGTTAAAAGTGAGGAAAAATTATTAAAAGCCGGCGACTCATTTCTTATGGAATCATTTAATGAGATCGAATTTACTGCTCCTGATAAATACTTTCAGAAAATGATATCGTACAACAGTACTTTCCCTGCTCAGGGCAATGAGATATCACCAATGAATTTTATCCAGGCAAGTTTTTACCAGCCTGTTCTTGCAGAAATAGCAATCTCACCTCTTGCTCCAAATGCTTTTTCATATTACAAGTTCAAATACCTTGGTGCTTCACTGCAGGGAAATTTTACAATCAATAAGATCGAGGTAATTCCAAAACGTAAGAGCCAGCAACTCTTTGAAGGAACGATTTATATTATTGAAGATCTCTGGTGTCTGCAAAGTGTTGACCTGACAAATGAAAACCTTGTAGGCAAAATAAGGATACAGCAATTGTATATTCCTGTTCAGAATGAAACATGGATGCCTGTGAGTCACAAATTTGAGATTAATATCGGAATTATGGGATTTAAAGCTGATGCAGGTTATGGAAGCTCAGTTAAATACATCGAGGTCAGACCAAACCTTTCACTCCAGAAACCTAAAACCATCTCCATTGATTACAGTGGAAGATCAGTGAGCAGCCGAAATATTCCTGACACTGTTGTTACCAAATCAAAACAGCAGATAAATAAAATACTTGAAAAGGATCAGTTATCAAACCGCGATATGGTAAAGCTTTCCAGGCTTATGGAAAAAGAATCAGAAAAAAGTGTAAAAGACAGTGGCAAAAAAGATCTTGAGATAAAAGATAAAACAACACATAAAGTTGAAAAAGACGCTAATAAAAAGGATAGTACCTACTGGGTTAAGATACGTCCTATCCCATTGTCTGATATTGAGATGCGGAGTTTTGAATTAAGCGATAGTATAAAAAAAGCATCCTCCTTTATTGAATCAAAAACCGATACAATAGCATCAGTTAAACACAAGGATAAGAATAAATTCCTGAAAACAATCCGCGAAATCGGGTTCGGACATACATGGTCTGATACAACCGGATTCAGGTTTACCTTTGGTGGATTGATTGATTTAAAAAAAATAAGATTTAATTCAGTTGATGGCTTTAGTTATGGATTAAATTTCAGTATTTCAAAATCATGGAAAAAGAAGACCTCGCTTGCTTTTATCCCGGAGATCCGCTGGGCCTTCAGCAGAGAACAGTTAATGTGGGGGATAAATACAAGCTATAGTTTTAACCCGATGAAACATAGACAATTATTTATCAGAACAGGAATTACAAGCAATGATATTAACAATGGTGGTGGAATCAATCCCTTTTTAAACACAGCTACTACATTGCTGCTAAAGAAAAACTACCTTAAACTTTATGAATCAAGATATCTGACACTTGGTTACTCAAGCGAAATAGTTAATGGTTTATCTTTCGAATTTAGCAGCAATTATGAGTATCGCAGAGTACTTCAGAATACAACAAACTTCTCATTACTAAATTCTTCAAAAGTATATTCTGATAATACCCCTGTTAACAGTTACTTGTCTCCCGGATCCAATCCTATAAATGAATTGCGTGACCAGAGACACCTGGATCTTGTTACAAAAGTCTCATATACACCATTTCAGAGGTACAGAATATTCAGCGGCACTAAGGTACCAGCCGGTTCCGATTGGCCAACTTTCAATCTGACCTGGCAACATGGGATAAATGAGTTCAAAGAAATAACATCCGGGTTAAGACATTTCGATATGTTGAGATTTGAAGTATCTAAAAACCGGAGTATCGGAGCATTCAGTGATTTCAGATGGAGGTTGAGAACCGCAGGCTTTTTTGATAACAGAAGTTTAACTTTCTATGACTTTTTCCATATCAACACTCAACCAATTCCAGTTCTTCTTAATAACTATGACGATGCTTTCATGCTTCCGGCTTTTTATTCAATGAGCACACCTGAATTTTATGTTGAGGCCCATATGAAATATACAACACCCTATTTACTTCTAAAACTTCTCCCCTTATTGAGTAATACCCTGATGCGTGAGAATATCAGTCTTTCATATCTGGGCTCCCGTTTTCACAAGAATTATTCAGAAATAGGTTACAGTATAAGCGAAATTCTGTTCCTCGGAGAGTTAGGAGTATATGTTGGGTTTGATAATACTAAATACAGGAGTGTCGGAGCGAAGATTGTATTCAAGTTTAATTAAGCAAATGGTGGTTCGTCATGAATATCGGATTCATTATCAAATCCACCTCCAAGTTTTCTCAGGTTGTCATGATTCATCTTTGATCCCAGGGTGATGCTCTGGGATCCGCTTATATCAGTATTGCCATCCATATCAAAATCATCAATATCAACAAACTGAGCCTTCTCTTCGCGGAATCTCAGTCTCACATCGTCAACAGGACCGTTTCGGTTCTTTGCAAGAATGATTTCAGCAATACCTTTGGTGGAAGAACCATCCTCAAAAGTTGGGATCCCAAACTTATCCTGTCTGTGTATGAACACAACCATATCGGCATCCTGCTCAATTGCTCCTGATTCACGAAGATCAGACAGAAGTGGTCTTTTGGTACCTCCTCTCATTTCGACTGAGCGATTAAGCTGTGAAAGAGCGAGTATGGGAACATTAAGTTCTTTTGCGATGCTCTTAAGTGAACGTGATATATTACTAACCTCCTGTTCACGGCTTCCTGCCTTTTCAGGTCCGGACATAAGTTGAAGATAGTCAACAATTACAATATCGAGTTTGTGCTGAGCCATCAGACGTCGGCACTTGGCTCTCAGTTCAAATATCGAAATTGCCGGAGTATCATCGATAAATATCGGAGCCTGTACCAGTTTTTTTATCCTCGTATCAAGCTGCTTCCACTCCTCTTCGGACAGCCGGCCGTTTTTAATCTTATCTCCGGGAATGTCGGTCTCGGCAATTATTAACCTGTTAACCAACTGAATAGAAGACATTTCGCATGAGAATATGGCAACTTTTTTCCCATGGTCAATAGCCATATTCCTTGCCATTGAAAGCGCAAACGCAGTTTTTCCCATTGAAGGACGAGCGGCAATTATGATCAGTTCTGATTTCTGCCATCCGGATGTAAGTCTGTCAAGTTTTGTGAAACCAGAGGGTGTTCCCACCAGGGCATCTTCCCTTTTCCCAGCTTCCTCGATCTCCCGTATTGCTTCCTTTATAACTACATTGATAGGAGCAACTTCTCTCTTAATGTTTCCTTCAGCAATCTGAAAAAGAGCATTTTCCGAATAATCGAGCAGTTCAGTTACGTCATATGTGTCATCAAAAGACCTAGTCTGTATTTCTGTTGATACTCTTATAAGCTCACGCTGGATATATTTTTGTGCCACAATCCTTGCATGATAGTCGACGTTTGCTGCTGATACAACTTTTGATGTCAGTTGCGTAAGATAAACAGGGCCGCCTACACTGTCTAATTCATGATGAGACCTTAGTTCTTCTGTAACGGTATATAGATCGACCGGATACTCCCTGGACGACAGATCGGATATTGCTTTAAATATTTTCTGATGAGCTTCTCTATAGAAACTCTCTGGTTTGAGAATATCAAGAATGGTTATTACTGCCTCTTTTTCGAGCATGACTGCACCTAGAACAGCCTCTTCCATATCATTTGCCTGCGGTGGTACCTTACCAAAATCAGGCAGAATTGTAACTGTTGGCCGTGGGCTATTTCTTTGTTTTGCCATTAATGCTATATTTCTTATTTATAAATACTTAGAGAGTATAAAAATTAATTACCCGAATAGTTTCAAAGGTATGAATAACCGTACTTAGTAATTTAAAAGACCTGATTATTGTTACAAACAAGCAATGTTAAAAACTTGTTGAAAAGCTAATAAAAGGATCATTAGTATTAAATTCAAAACCATGTGGTATTTTTACATCAAACAGAGGCAGATGATTTTATTCCCAAATGCTAAAATAAATATCGGACTGCAGGTTACAGGAAACCGTCCTGATGGTTATCATGACATTGAGACGATCTTTTATCCTGTAAGTTTGAGTGACGCCCTGGAATTTGTAGTTTCAGATCAGCAAACTAATAAAGATATTCTTAAAGTTACAGGCATCAGTACAGGAAGCGATCCGGAAGACAACCTGGTTATCAGGACCGTTAAAAAACTACGTGAAATAAACTCCTTCCCCTTTCTGAAAATTCATCTGCATAAAGTTATCCCTATTGGTGCAGGTTTAGGTGGAGGTTCATCAGATGCAGCCTGCCTGTTAAAAACAATAAACAGGCTTTTTGGTCTCGATATTACAGACAATAAATTGAAAGCCATAGCATTGGAACTAGGAAGTGATTGTCCATTTTTTATTGATTGTATTCCATCTTATGCTTCAGGCATAGGTGAAGTATTGACACCTGTCAAACCGGTTTTAAACGGCTATTATTTGGTTATCATCAACCCGGGAGTTGGAATCAACACCGGGGAGGCTTATCAAAATTGCCGGACCGGGCTTCCTTCAACAAGTCTTTTTCAATTAATCGATCGTCCCGTTATTGAATGGAAAGGGCTGATAATAAACGCTTTTGAAGATTTTGCCTTTAATAAGCATCCCATTATAGGTGAACTAAAAGAGGAATTATACAGATCCGATGCACTTTTTAGTTTGATGTCGGGGAGCGGATCAAGCGTTTATGGGATATTTTCAGAAAAGCCAAAACTACCACAGAAACTTAAAGATTTCGTAATCTGGGAAGAGATGATGTGATATCTCACTCCAGTTCCAGCAATACAGTCCCTTTTGAGACTTTGTCACCTTTTTTAACTGTTATCGATTTTACTTTGCCATCTATATTGCATTTCAATTTATTCTGCATCTTCATGGCATCGAGTATCATCAGGACCTGACCCTTCGTAACATTCTGCCCTGGTTCTATAAAAACATCAAGAACAGTCCCGGGTATAAAACTTAAAATAATCCTTGGGTCAGCAGGTTGATAAGGTTTCCTGTTTTCAAATTTATTGCTGATTCTCGTTTTATATAAACTGGTATTAATATTGAGGAATCCAAGCTTATCGTTTTTATTCATGATTGTTCCATTAATATTTAAGGGTGCGGTTAACTAAAAAGGGGGAAGACCGTGTTTCTTTTGTGGCATTGGAACATCTTTATTTTCAGATACTTCAATAGAATGCATCAAAATTTTTCTTGTTTCGGATGGTTCAATAACAGCATCAACGTATCCTCGTGAAGCAGCAACATATGGATTGGCAAACTTGGCTTTGTATTCTTCAACCTTCTGTTTTCTCATTCTATCGGGGTCATCAGAAGAGGTAATCTCTTTTCTGAATATTATGTTTGCAGCTCCTTCAGGACCCATAACAGCAATCTCAGCAGATGGCCATGCAAAAACAAAATCAGCACGCAGATGGCGGGAGCTCATTGCGATATATCCTCCGCCATATGCTTTTCTAAGTATAACAGTCAGTTTAGGAACAGTAGCTTCACTATAAGCATAAAGAACTTTTGCTCCATGCCGTATCACACCTGCATGTTCCTGATCTACACCAGGAAGATAACCCGGCAGGTCAACCAGTGTAATAATAGGAATGTTGAAAGCATCGCAATAGCGGATGAATCTTGCAGCTTTGTCGGAAGAGTCAACATCCAGAACGCCTGCCATTTCGAGAGGCTGATTTGCTACAAACCCTGTTGTTCGTCCTCCCATACGGCCAAAACCAATCACTATGTTTTTTGCGTAAAGTTCCATTATCTCAAAGAAATCCGAATTGTCTACAATTGCTCTGATTACATCTTTAACATCATAAGGGAGAGTAGGATCTTCAGGGACTATCTTATTAATATTATATTCAGGTTTAGGCTCCCCGGGCTCAAACATTCTGGCTTTCTGCCCATTATTCCAAGGTATAAAAGTGATAAGCTTTTTGATCTGATCAAAACACTCTTCTTCACTCAATGCAAAGAAGTGGGCATTACCAGTGACTTCACTTTGTACCCTTGCACCGCCTAGATCTTCCATTGATATTTCTTCTCCAAGAACAGTTTTTATCACCTCAGGTCCGGTGATAAACATTTTCGAAATATTGTCAACTACAAAGACAAAATCTGTGAGAGCAGGTGAATAAACAGCCCCTCCGGCGCATGGGCCGAGAATAACTGAGAGTTGAGGAATAACACCGCTTGATATTGTGTTACGGAAGAAAATTTCACCATAACCGGCAAGTGAGTTTACACCTTCCTGAATCCTGGCTCCTCCTGAATCGTTAATTCCAATTAGTGGCATCCTCATCTTAAGGGCATGATCCATAATCTTGGTAATCTTCCTCGAATGCATCAATCCCAACGATCCTCCCGCTACTGTAAAATCCTGAGCAAAAATGGCTACAGGAGCACCGTAAATAGTCCCGGATCCGATAATAACTCCATCGCTGGGAAGTGATTTTTTATCCATATCAAAATCTCGTGCATCATGCTCAACAAATAAGTCATATTCATTGAAGGAATTATCATCAAGCAGTGCCATAATACGCTCGCGGGCTGTTCGCTTACCCATTGCCTTCTGCTTTTCTATAGCCTTTTCTCCTCCACCAAGAAGAATTTTCTCGCGTTTTTCCTGCAGCTCACGTATCTTTTTGTTGACTGGCATATAAATAGATATTAATTATACGTTATTAATATTTTTTTTATGAGAGTATCCCATTTTCAGGGTACAATTTTAAGGAAATTGTACGAGTTATAACCTATTTCGGCGCCAATTTATAAAGCACCAGTGCAATTATTGAATAAAGGATGTTTGGGATCCACATTGCCAGCATTGGACCAAGGCTACCTTTGAGTGAGAATTGTGAAGCAAACTGGAGAAACAGAATATAGGAAAAACTAAGGGTCAGACCTATTCCGATATTCATACCGATTCCTCCTCGTATTTTCCTTGACGAGAGGGAGACACCAATAAGTGTCAGAATAAAAACAGCAAAGGGATTAGCAAACCGTCGGTATTTTTCAATCAGGAAAAGTCTAAGTTCTTCCGATCCCTGCAGCCTTAGGAGGTTGATATAATCCTCAAGCTCTCGCGAAGTCATAGTTCCCACAATATTAGGGTCCCTTGAAAAATCATCCGGCTGTATTATAAGTGTAGTATCAATTTGCTTTCCCTTAGTGATAATCTCCTCATTCCCTTTAATTTCGCGTATATAATAATTAATCGCAGTCCATTTATGTTTCGTAGTATCAAAAGATACAGAAGGCGCTGAAAGTTTCGATATAAGTCTTCCACTATCAATATTTTCAATTGTGAAATTCTGCCCTCTCTGACTTAAAGGATTGAAAGTTCCCATATAGACGTAAGTATTTTTAAATACTTTTCTGTGAATATTCTCTACTGTTATTCTCCTGCTTGAGGAATGGTAGTACTTATCTTCAAAATCCATCCTTATGAGGTTGGCTTTAGGGATAACAAAATTTGTTAGAACGAATGTAAATGTGGCTATGATAAAAGCAGAAAGAAAATAGGGCCACATCATTCTCCGGAAGCTCATGCCACTATTCAGAATCGCTATTATTTCAGTATTTACCGCCATTTTTGAAGTGAAGAAAATAACGGCAATAAAGACAAACAGGGGTGCAAAAAGCATGGCGAAATATGGAATGAAATTCATGTAATAGTCAAATAAAATAGCCTTTACAGGAGCTTGCTTTTCCATGAAGTTGTCTATTTTTTCAGCAAAATCGAATACGACTGCAATTGTCAGTATTAAGGCAAGACAAAAGAAGAAGGTACCAAGAAATTTCCTGATAATATAAGCATCAATAAGCTTGATTCTCAGAGAACCTATAGTCTCTCTGAAAGTTTTTTTATCATTGAGTCTTTCCATTTTTTAAAATTGCCCTCTTTAATTTTTTTTCTTGCTTCGCCAACTAGCTTCAAATAAAACGCCAGGTTATGTATACTTGCGATCTGAGCTCCGAGATTTTCACCTGAAATAACAAGATGTCTCAGATATGCCTTAGAATAGCTAAGACTTACAACTGATGGGCCATCCGGATCTATCGGATTAAAATCATCGATCCATTTTTTGTTCCTGATGTTGATCGTACCTTCGCTGGTAAACAGCATTCCGTTTCGTCCATTTCGTGTCGGTATAACACAATCGAACATATCTATACCTCTCTCAATAGCTTCAAGAATGTTGACCGGCGTACCGACCCCCATAAGATAACGTGGCTTTTCATCAGGCAGTATCTCATTTACAATCTCAATAATTCTATACATCTCTTCAGCAGGTTCTCCGACCGACAATCCTCCGATTGCATTTCCTTCCAGTCCGGCTGAAGCTGTTCTTTCTGCTGATTCTTTTCTCAGATCATCAAAGGTTCCTCCCTGAACAATTGGAAACAGGAACTGTTCTTTGCCCCATAAAGGATCAGTTTCATGATACCTTACAATTGCCCTGTCGAGCCAATGATGTGTGAGTGCAACTGATTTTTTTGCATAGTTATAATCACATGGCCAGGGAGTACACTCATCGAACGCCATAATTATATCTGCACCGATAATACGTTGAATGTCAATTGTGTTTTCAGGAGTAAAGACATGTCTTGAACCATCAATATGCGATTTAAAGATTGCACCTTCATCAGTAAGCTTTCTGTTCCCGGTCAGAGAGAAGACCTGATAGCCTCCGCTGTCAGACAGGATAGGACGTTCCCACGACATAAAATGATGAAGCCCTCCGGCTGATTTCAGGATTTCTGTCCCTGGACGTAAATAAAGGTGATATGTATTCCCCAGTATTATTTTTGCATCAATATCCTCAGTAAGATCACGCTGCAGGATGCCTTTTACCGTGCCGCCTGTACCTACCGGCATGAATATCGGAGTAGGAATATCACCATGTGCTGTTTTCAGAACACCTGAACGTGCTTTTGATTCCGTATCCCTGCTTTCAATATTAAACATATTGACAAATCTCCTTTTTCGAAGCATAAAGGTAATTTTTCCATACCGCCTTATAAAATTATAGTGAAATATTTTTTTTGCCTTTCCGTTAATCTTACTAATATTGCTAACATATTTGGAAGTCAAATGGCAGACCACGAAAATGTTTTTCTTTTAATTGTTTTCTGTATCTTTTCTTCAGTTGCAGTTATCCAGTTGTTTTATTACCTTTTCTTTTATCTTTCTGTTTATTTATACAGACCATCTGAAACAAATAAAACCAAGCAACCGGTTTCTATAATAATTTGTGCCCGGAACGAAGCAGAAAATCTCAGGAACTTTTTACCAGCAGTTCTGGAACAGGATTATCCCGAATATGAAGTCATTGTTGTAAATGATTGTTCTGAAGACGATTCCTATGATATACTTGGGAAATATCTGATCCAATATCCACATCTGAAAATCTCTAATGTAAACAAAGATCCAAAGTTTACACACACTAAAAAATTTGCTCAGTTCATTGGAATTAAAGCAGCGAAAAATGAAATTCTGCTTTTTACTGATGCTGATTGTCAGCCTGAATCAGATAAGTGGCTTGAGGGGATGACATCACATTTTGATGATAAAATCACTTTCGTCCTGGGATATGGCGGTTACCTCAGAGAGAAGGGACTTTTAAACAAGTACATTCGTTACGACACATTGACTATTGCAATGCAGTATCTGGGTATGGCTTTACGTGGAATCCCCTACATGGGTGTTGGACGTAACCTGGCTTACAGACGTTCAGCTTTTTTTATGAACAAAGGTTTTGGTGCTCATAATCATATTGCTTCAGGTGATGATGATCTTCTGGTGAATACACTGGCTTCAGCGAACAATATATGCGTTGAATTTAGAAATAGCACACATACAAGATCAATTCCCTTAGCAGGTTTAAAAGAGTGGATAACTCAGAAGAAAAGACATCTGACAACAGCGACATATTATAAATTAAAAGATAAACTTCTGTTAATCAGTGAACCATTAACGAGGATCCTTTTCTATACAACATTTATCATACTTCTCACCTTCATTTTTCTTTGGCCTTATGTAATAGCTGTTTTTGGTGTTAGGCTTATAACACAAATAATTATTTTTTCTCTTGTTCAGAAGAAATTGAATGAACCTGGAATACTAGCTTATTCGCTATTTTTTGATATCTTTTCGCCCATGATCAACTGCATTGTATTTTTAAGCAACACATGGACCAAATCCGGTAAAAATAAATGGAAATAGTTCACGAATTATCAGATAAGGCAAAAGGCGATCTGCTTCTCGTTGAAGAAGCAAAGAAAGGAAATGAAAAAGCTTTTGCCAGCCTGATGAACCGGTACAGGGATTCCATTTATTATATGCTTCTTAAAATGGTAAATAACGCATCTGATGCCGAAGACCTTACTATTGAGGCATTTGGGAAAGCATTTAGAAACCTTGATTCATATACTCCCAAATTCGCTTTTAGCACCTGGCTTTTTAAAATCGCTACAAATAACTGTGTTGATTTTATTAGAAAGAAGCAACTCTCGCCTATTCCCTTTGATCATTTACAAGATAATTTAGAAAATGTTACTGTAAACATTCAATCGGACCTGCCCGATCCGGAAGAGTCATTGATTAATCATCAGAAGATAGCCGCACTAAAAGATATAGTGAACCAGCTTAAACCAAGATATAAATCACTTATTGAGCTCCGTTATTATAAGGAATACTCATATGAAGAGATCTCAGCGGAACTCAATCTTCCTATCGGAACAGTAAAAGCACAATTATTCAGGGCCAAAACTTTGTTATATAATATATTAATCAAAACAGGTCACAGGTAGTGTCAGAGAGTATTTTCAGGTATTTCCCGTTATTATCAGAAATTCAGAAAGAGAAGCTGTCGAACTTAAAGCAGATATACGACAGATGGAACAGTATGATTAATGTAATATCACGCAAGGATATGGACAATTTTATTGTTCATCATGTTCTTCATTCATTATCAATAGCAAAGGTCATTAATTTTTTACCAGGTACCAGGATCCTTGATGTCGGAACAGGAGGCGGTTTCCCCGGGATTCCTCTGGCTGTTTTATTTCCCGATTCTGAATTTACTCTTCTCGACTCAATAGAAAAAAAGATTAAAGTGGTTAAGGCAGTTTCAGATGAACTTGAGCTAAAAAATATAATCCCTTTGCGTAAAAGGGCTGAAGAAGAAAATGGTAAATTCCAGTTCGTAATCAGCAGGGCTGTAACAGGGTTCTCTGAATTCGTAAGTCTTACTTCAAAAAACATCAGCAAGAACGGAACAAACAGCCTGGGTAATGGTATTTTGTATCTCAAAGGAGGTGATATGACACTTGAGCTATCCCGGTTTAAGAATAGATTAACAGTGTGGAAAATTAAAGACTTTTTTGACGAATCATTTTTTGAAACTAAAGTGATTGTATATCTGCCGGTTTGATTTTTTTGAAAAAAAACACCTTCCCGGTTTTTATATTTCAAAAAAGTACTACATTTGCAGTCTCAAATCAGAATGTCAGTCAACAAATATTTAAAAAGATGAAAAGGACTTA
>Ga0209748_1000570_pt1 | contig 19144 bp, 14 predicted proteins | sample BarGraIncu00421A_FD_185490 | JGI IMG/M metagenome (GOLD analysis project Ga0209748, IMG submission 185490) | Arctic peat soil microbial communities from Barrow, Alaska - Barrow Graham LP Incubations 004-21A (SPAdes) (version 2) | ecosystem: Environmental > Terrestrial > Soil > Wetlands > Peat... | reverse complement strand
CTTCGTCAACTTCTGCGTCTGCATTCTGCGGTCGTGCCGTGTGACAACACCATTGAGGAGCTCCTGCTCTACGAAGGCCTCCCACGTGTCACGAATTGCCCCAACAATGTCCCGTGCCTCAGCGCCGTAAGCAACGAGATCATTGTTCCTGTGAAGGACTCCCGCTGCTTGGATACGCTGCTTGATACGTCCAGTCCGCACCCCAACATTCACATGCCGCCACTCCTCGGCTGTCGTTACCACGCCAGCGCCATCGCTTGAGCGATCAATGTGAAGGTAGTTGACGTCGGGGGCAGGTGTCTTACCTTCAGCCGTAGCTTGCAGGTCGCGAAGCTTCTTCTCCTCGTACAAGTACTGCACGAAGGAGAAATCGTGGGTGAAGATCAGCACCTGACGGCTCTCTGCCTCTTCCAACAGTCGTTGAGCCACCTTGACTCGGAACTCCTGATCGAGGCTTGAGACCGGATCATCGAACACCAGCGTTGAGAAGTCCCCCGACTCGGTGAGATCTGCGAAGAACCCTGCGATTGCAGTAACCCGCTGCTCGCCTTCACTGAGAACGGCGGCGACCGAAACTTGCGATGCATCCTTCAGACTGACCTTGATGTAACTAACGCCTCGGGATGAACGGTCAAAGATCAGTTCCACCGGAACGCGATCAATGCCGAGTTGCTTTGCTTCCTGCTCGAATCGCTGACAGACCTTCTCGACGTAGTTGGACGAGAGTTCAGTGTTCTTTCTGCTGACAGAGGCTGTGTTGCACGCGCTCTTGCTTGTCGTCAGGCGCGCATGTCTGATCGCCCTATCGTGTTGCGCCGCGATGGCGTCGAGTTCAGCGGCAATGCCCTTGCGCACGGTCAGCGCTTCGTTCCTTGCTTGAAGTTGCGCGGCAGCGACCGCCGAGGTGTCAGTAGCCGACAGCGTTTCGGCACTTGCGTTCTCGGTTGTAGCAGCATCACGAAGCGCCTTGATTGCCGCCGCAAGCGTGACGGCGAGCGACGCAGCGTCGTAGCCCACGGTTTCCTCTTCGTCCGTAGCCACGAGATGGTTACGGATACTCGTTGCCTCGGCGATTGCTGGCAGCAGGGTCTTGGAGACGTCATCCTTGTAGGTGCTCACGAGATCAACGATATCTTGTGTGATCAGCGAATCGAGCGGCAGAGCGTTGAGCGCATCTACGTCAGCGTTGCGAAGTGTGCGGGCGGTGACCAATGCTGTTTGAGCCTCGCCACTCATGTACTCGGCGAACTTGGCGAAACGATCTCTCGCGACACCGTCGAGACGCTGCTGACAGAGCGGGCAGGCAGCGGCATCTGAAGTGTCAGGGAATTCGTGTTGGTGGTCAGCCTCTATGAATGCCTTGGCGGCGTTCCACATCTCTTGCCAGGCATCGCCGCCAGTACCGGTGATGCTGTCCTCCGCCTCTACAAGGGCTTGTGCTTCCGCAGCCTTGTCTCTAGCCGCAGTCATATCAACTTGAAGCTTTTCGCTCGCCGTAATCTCCTCAGCGGATACTTTCGCGGAGATCACTTCAAGGTTGCGAGCGAGGGTAGTGAGCTGACCAGCGCGTTGCCGGGCTTGGACGGCAAGTGCCGCTGGATTCGCTGCGGTTAAATCACGCAACTTCACGGGGATCGCCGCCAGTTCCTCCTCTTCCTCTTTCGTCAGAGGGGCTATGGCTTTGAGAGCGGCTAGGGATTCGTCTTGGCCAATGTGCTCGAATATCTCCGTTCCAATACCTACTTCGAGCACTGGCCAATAGCGCTGTTGCAAGTTCAACTGCTGTAGGTCAGCGTCAATGACTGCCTCGATCTGCTGGAGTACACGCGTGTGCTCGGCAAGCACTTGCAGTGTGGATGGGACGTAAGCAATTTCGGTCGAGCTCGCAAGATGCACGTTGGCTGCTCGAGCATCGAAAACCCGCACTCGCTGGAGTGGACTTTCGATGCGCTCAGCGCCTGCCTCCCAAGTCAGATCTTGCGCAGCGTTGTTCCCGATCTGATAGCTGACTACCGCCTTCGGGATTTCAGTGGAGCCGAAAGCGTTTGGCAGTACTTCCTCTGATGCTCGGCTGACTGCCACCTGCTTCAGGATGCGCGTGTAGCCCGACTTCCCACTGCCGTTGCGTCCCGCGATGATCGTGAGTCCAACGGGATTAAATTCCAGCGTTGCACCGTCTGCTAGGTCGTTCGCTCCGTGGATGTGGACAACTTTCACGATTTGGACTGGATCTCCGCCGTGAACCGTTGCAGTGAGATGCGTCGCATCCAGTGGTACGAACTTGGGCGCCTCCCCCAACTCGAGGCCAGAGAACCACGGAGCGTCCTTTTCGAGCTCTTTGCGCTCTACAGCATCGGCGTAGACGCGTATGTCGTTCGAACTCATTGACTCGCCAGCGGCCAGTCGTCGAAGCAGATCTCGCTTACAGTCGGCCTGACTTTCCGACCATTTCAACAAGCCTGTTTCGAGGTCTCCCATCACAGCCCCCAGTTGCCGGGCACGCCCACGGCGTAGTCGACGGCTTCGGCACCGATGCCGATGGCTTCGAAGTGCTTGGCGGCGGCTTTGATTTTCGCGTTCTCGGTCGGGCGACGCTTGGACTCGTCGAGGGTGCTCTTGGTCTCGCGGATCATGTAGATGCGGTCCTCGCCATCGACCTGCTTGATGATCGCCCAGTCGGGGTTGTAGTTGCCGACAGGAGTGTCGATCTTGAACTTGTCGGGCAGCTTCATGAACAGCTTTACGTCTTCACGCGAGTCGAGCAGCTCGGCGAACTGGCGCTCAGGGGCATCGGCACCATCGGAGTCGATCTGGATGTAGTCGAAGTCGGTCTTTTGTTTGTTCTTGACCTCGTAGATACGGTCGACGAACAAGTCGCGCTCTTCCATGCCGTCCTTCTGGAGCTCGCGCAGCTCGTAGACGTAGCCACCGATCTTCTCGTACTGCAGACCTTCCACGACGGCTGCAGCAAGCACGTTCTGCAGGTTGCGCTTGACCATTGCAATGAAGTCGTTGGGGTTGCCGATGAACTCCTTCAACTTGCCCGAGCGAGTGAGCACATCGACCAAGGTCCTGCGAGTGAGCGAGGTGGCTTCCTGCAGCTCACTGATAATGTCCGGCAGTTGATATGCGCCTGTCAGCTCGGCGGAGCGGCTAGCAGTTTCGGAGGTCTTGGTGCCACCACGCACCAACTTCACGCCAGCCCTCGTGACCTGGACTCGCAGCGGCGGAATGGGTTGCTCGAACTTGATCTTGTTGACCGCACTGTCGATGACCTCGTCACGCTTGAGTGCCACGCGATAGGTAGTGCGCTGAGCGATGGTGCGCCAGAACTCCTCGAACTCGTGGCTGGCGTAAAGTTCTTTGTTGAGCTTGCGGGCACGGCGCTTGCGCTGCTGCTTGACGAAACGCTCCACCTTGCACTTGCCCATGACGTCGATGATCTCGATTTCCGGCCAGAAGAAGTCCGGCACCGGGCCAAGCGTGAAGCCGAGAGTCTCCGGGCGGTAGTTGGCCGTGACGCGACCTTCCTTGTCTAGGAAGCCACGCGACAGCAGTTCGTCCCAGATGAGTTTGGAGCCCGCGAAGCCGAGCAGCTTCTCCTCGCCAGCCGCATCGATGGTTGGAATCTTGGCGAACTCGCCAGGTCGTACCAGCCCGATGCTAACACCGGAGGCGGTGTATTCCTTCTGCAGGCTGTCGGCGAAATCGCGGTATGACTCGTTGGCGACCACGGTGAGCTGCGCGATGCCTTGGTTAGGAACTCGCTCGCCCGACTGGTTGACCGGCAAGCGCAGGCCGCGTCCGATCGTCTGCCGGCGCTCGGCGGCTTGGCCCATCTCGCGCAGAGCACATATCTGGAAGACGTTCGGGTTGTCCCAGCCCTCTCGCAGGGCGGAGTGGCTGAAGATGAACCGCACTGGCTCGTTCTGATCGAGCAGGCGGGCCTTGTCGCGCATGATCAGGTCGTAAGCATCGTCATCGTTCTTGGACGATCCGTTGGTGTCGGTATAGGTCTTGGGCGCGCCCTTCTTGCCCTTGATTGAGGCGAAGTAGGCACGGCGATACTCGACCGGGTCGCCTGGCAGCAGTTCGCCCCACATAGGATTCTTGATGCGTTCCTCATTGAACAGTTCGTCGAACCACTGGACGAACGGACCATCGGCGGTGTCGTTGCTGTAGCCCTCGCCGAGGAAGCTGACGACCTTGTCGACGAAGAACAGGCTGAGCACTTTGATGCCTTGCTGGCGGAGCTGCACTTCCTTGCGGAAGTGCTCGCGAATGGTTTCGCGGATCATCTCGCGGTAGATCGAGTCGTTGGAGCCACCGATGGTCTCACCGGCGTGCAGCACACCGTGCGGGAAGATCTCGGCAGATTCCGGCTCGATACTGAGTTCGTTGACCAGCCAGCCTTCATAAGCGGCGTTGTTGGTGACGGTGCCCAGGTCTTGTCCTTGCTTGACGTTCACGATCTTGCGTTCGATGGTGCCATCCGATTCTTTGCGGACCGCCAATTCCATACGGGCAAGGAAACCCTTGTCATTGCGAACTGACTCGATCTTCACATACGGCGCGGCATCGGCGCCTTGCTGTAGGGCTTCGGCCACCACGATCTGTTTGACCAACCCCATGTCGTGCGCATCAACTGGATCGAGGCGATAGACAACATTGCGGGTCTTACGGTGCGTGGCCGAGTAACGCAGGGTGCAGAGTGGGTTGAGTTCTCCCACTGCAGACTGGCTTAGCAGCGATTCCATGTTCTGCGGCTCATCCATGATGACCACCGGATGCGTGGCCTTCAGGTAGTCGATGGGGCGCAGTCCGTTGAGCTTGTCACGGGTCTGGTGAATGACGCGAGTGTTCTTGTCACCGCGCAACGAGTCGATGGTCATCACCATGATCTGCACACTCGTGGAAGTGGCGAATGACTGGACCTCCTCCGGCGTGCTGCCGCTGTAAACGAACGAGTCGAATGGCGTGGCGTAGAGGTCTTGGAAGTGCTTGGTCATCAGCTTGATGCTAGTGGTCACGCCCTCACGGATGGCCACGCTCGGCACGAGGATGATGAACTTGGTGAAGTTGTAGTTCTTGGCCAGCTCGAAGATAGTGCGCAGATAGACATATGTCTTGCCGGTGCCGGTCTCCATCTCGATGTCGAAGTCCAGCGCTCCCCCAGCCAGCTCACCGACCACTTCGAGGCCGTTGCGGTCCTGCACGGTCTGCAGGTTCTGCAATATGGTCTCGTCGTCGAGCAGCAGGTTGTTACCGATCGCGCCGACTTCACTGGCCATCTCGAAAGCTCTCACCTGGTCACCCGAGTCAAGGACTACGCCCTGTAGCGCGGTCGTCAGCGAGGCAGCATCGGCAGGCTGGCCATCGAACAAGTCAACAACGGCAGCAATCGCGTCCTGCTGATACTTCTGGTGGGCATCGAACTTGAACTCCATTGCTAGGCCGTCCAGAGTTCTACATCGCGTGACTTACTTTCCTGAGCAAGGTTGGTCTTGAGTTCGTCATCGCCCTGGAAGGCATCTTCCAGAATCACGAAGCGAGCAGGCTTCTCTGCCAACACCGCGCGCAGCTGCTCCAGCGTTGGCTTGGTGCGCTCATCGAGGTAAGCCAACACGAGGCCATCGCCCACGACCTTCAGAGGCAAGCCCTCGACCTTGCGGTCGCCGATCTGCTCGGTGAGTGAGTAGCCCTGTTTGAGAAGAATCTCGGTCAGTAGAGCATCCGGAGTTGCGTGGTCCTCGGCACTGTCACGGAGATCCAGAATGTGCTGCTCCAGCGCAGTTGGCTCGACATCGCTAGTCACATGCCACTTGGTGAAGTTCGTGTCAGCGAGCTTGTACGAGCGGAAGCCGAGGTCCGGAGTTTCCTCTGGATCAAGCAGGCCACCGCCAGATGCCAACTGCTCGCCTACAGCCCGGATGCGTGCTTGCGAGATATCAGCAATTGTGACGAGTCCTGCCTTCCGAGCCTCAGATTCTTCGGATAGAGGCTCAGGGAGTTGAACTTGGATGAAGCGACGAGTACCGCCATCCTCTGCGTTCTTCTGGAGAACCGCGTGGGCAGTTGTTGCCGATCCCGCGAAGAAGTCCAACACGATTGAGTCTTCGGTCGTAGCAGTCTCGACCAACATCTTGATCAGACTCATCGGCTTCGGATAGTCGAACCATTTCGGATCCAGACCGAGGCGCTCTATGTCGGCAGACCCTTCGGAAGTCGTGATATCCATGACCAGGTCTTTGACAGACGTACTGTCAACATCTCGGACCTTGGTGTAGACCTTCCAGCCCGAAGATGTCTCCACGAACTCTAAGTCGTAGGACTCCGCCAGTATCTTCCGCGTACTCCACCGAAACGCGTGGTACTTGTTGATGCCATTGTTGTTCTGACGTGGAGGAATCTTCACAAACCCCTGGTGAAGATGGGCATCCGACACCATCTCCGTCCGAACCTCTTTGGTGGTTGGATTGAAATAGATGTCGAATACCAAGTTGGGACGAGTTACCTCGTTGAAAGCCGAATTTGTGTTGTAGAGCTCGTTCTTGATGACATAGGGACCGCGTTCGTCGCTCTGCGCCGTGTAGTTGAAGCCCTTGTAGATGGTTGGCATGAGCGCTTTGAGTCGAGTTGCAGAAGCACGAAACTCACCGGCGTCGTCGCCACGTCGCGCAAAACAAACGACGTACTCCTTTGTGCCAGCTGCACCGCTGGCAGAAATCTGACGACCCTTCAAATTGCTAACCCACACGAATGTGTTCAAGTAGTTGGCTTCGCCGAACACTTCCTTGCCAAGCTTCACGAGGTTATCGACCTCGTTGTCATCGATACTAATGAAGATGACTCCGTCGTCGGTCAAGAGATTCCGCGCGAGCTTCAGGCGCGGGTACATCATGTTGAGCCAGTTGGAGTGGTAGCGACCCTCGGACTCTGAGTTGGTGCTGACCTTCTTGCCTTCTTCGTTCACCTGGCGTGTCCACTCCAGGTAGGTCTCCAGCCCCTCCTTGAAGTTGTCGGGGTACACGAAGTCCTTGCCAGTGTTGTACGGCGGATCGATGTAGATCATCTTGATCTTGCCGTGGTAGTGCTTCTGCAAGATCTTGAGCACTTCGAGGTTGTCGCCCTCGACAAAGATGTTCTGGGTGGTGTCCCAATCCTTCGAGTTCTCGAAGTCGGGCTTCAGGGTTGCGGTGGTCGGCTCCTGCGCGGCACGTAGGGCGCGCTTCTTGCCCGGCCAGAACAAGCCGAAACGTTCACGGTCGTCGCCCGTGTCTTCACCGAGGAGCTCCTTGAGCTTCTCGACATCGACCTTGCCATCGGCAATGGCCTCAGGAATCAACTCCGAGAGTTGCGCAGCAAGCTCCGTCTTGAAGCTCGGCGTAGTGCTTGGGGTTTCGTAGATGTCCTGTGAATCGTCGTTAGTCATTGAATGTTTCCTCTAATCATATTACCAGATCTTGTATATTCTAGCAGAGCGTTCATTAGGCGACCACCTTCCAGCGGATGGTGAACAAGTGCTCGACCTCTTGAGTCCCCTTGAGGGCCTGCTCGATCAATTCGAGGTAATGGTCTGCCTCTTCGCGCATCTTCTTGCGAGCCACACGTGCTTCTTCATCTTCTTCCTCAGAACGCTCTGCCCAGCGACGAGCTTCCTTCTTGAACTTTAGCTGTTCCATCGGATCATCGGTGCCCCTGGCCGCCTTGCGGGCTTCTTTCTCCTTGGCCTTGTACTCACGGACCTTGCCCTCGGACTCAGCTCGGCGGTCCTCCTGGTTACGGTAGAGCAGTTCTTCCTGCTGGTCGTAGTAGCGAGAATTGCGGCCCTGAACTTCTTTCTCTAGGTGCTGACGACGTCCGGCCAGATGCTCTTCGAACCTGGAGTCATCGATGGTGACCTCTGCGCCTTGATCGACGCAGGACAGGTCGAGCATGTCGGCGACGTATTCGTGGTCGAGCCACTGGCCGTCGTCGGTCAGGCCACCGGCGAGCATGTAGGACTCGCTGATGTCGTCGTTCTTGGCCTTCATGGAGAAAGTGACGATCTTGACAGTCAGCTCGCCGGACTTGCCTTCGAGTTCCTTCACAGCAGTGCTCGCACGCTCGGACTGGCTGAGGCTGAAGGTTAGCTCCCTACTAGGGGTGTCGGCGGTCTTGGATGACTCCACGACATAGCGGGCAAGATCACTATCGAACCGGTACTGGTGAGCGTTTTCAAGTGGCTCGGACTTGAAGTAGTAACGTCCCGTCTTGGCATCTTTGACCGGTGCCTCATTGAGCACGAAGTGGCGACCATCGCCCTCGAATGTTGCATAGGGGTCGAGCTGGAGCTTGGTGACCGCCAGCAGCAGGCGCTCGAACTTGTTGAGTACCTCGCCAGACTGTGAGTCACAAGCCTTCAGACGGTCTTGCACGTTCGGGTCAAGGTTGTCGAACACTTTGGCCTTGGCAGCGGCCATCTCGGCGCTGATCTCGGTGGCGTACTGCTCCTCGAGTGCTTTGAACGCTTGGTCGATGTCAGCGTCACTGCGAGAATTGCTGAGGATGCTGTTGATGATCTTCTCGAAGTCGAAGCCGTCCTCGATGGCACCGAGCACTTGATCACTGGCACCGAAGACCGACTCGAACAGGTGGAATTTGGTGGCCAGCAGTTCGAGGATGCGAGCCTCGGCCATGTTGCCCTTGTTGGAGAAGTTCACGACCACCACGTCGTACTTCTGGCCGTAGCGATGGGCACGTCCGATGCGCTGTTCAACGCGTTGCGGGTTCCACGGCAAGTCGTAGTTCACGACCATCGAGCAGAACTGCAAGTTGATGCCTTCAGCAGCGGCCTCGGTGGCAATCATGACGGTGCCGTGGTCGCGGAAGTAGTCCACGAGAGCCTTGCGGCGATCGGCCGCCGGAATGCCGGTGATGACGTCGCCATCCTTGTTGTCGTCCAGCCAACTCTTGTAGATCTCGGTGGTTTCGGGCGAACTGTTGGAACCGTTGAACAAGACCAAGCCCTCACCGCGACCGGCCTCGCTAAGCGAGCGGGCGATGTACTCCTGGGTCTTAGTGGAGTCGGTGAAGATGATCGCCTTCTCTGGTGCGCCTATTTCGCGTAGGCGCTCAAAGCCCTTTTCGAGAGCTTCGTTGAGTTTCACGGCCTTTTGGTTGACCGTGATGGAGCGAGCCAAGTCGGCGTAGCTGCGGAGCTCTACAATCTCGGCGCGCATGGCTTCGAGGGTGCCGTTGTTGAGATGCTCGCCAGCACCGGGACCGAACTGGGTCCCCTTGGTAGCAGGTGCGCCACCTTCTTCTAGTTCCTCGAGTTCTTCGTCCGTGAGTTCATCGTCCATGAAGTCAGCCATGATGAAGCCACCACGGCTGTCACGGCGAACACCAGCATCAAGTTCTGCTTGAAGCCGATCGGCAATCTTCCCCAGAGTGCTGGAAACGGCGTAGGTGGATGAGCCGAGGCGTTTGCGGATGATCAGCGTCGTCAGGTGGCGTTGGGAGTTGGAGAATGCGAAGAGGTCTTCGCGTTGCAGGTAGTCGTTGACCTTTTCGTAGAGTTCGATCTCTTCGGGGCTTGGCATGAACTCCACGGTGAGTGGCAGGCGCTTGGTGAAGTGGATGTACTTGTCGGCGTCCCTGCGTAACGTGCGCTTGCTGATACCAGCCACACGTTCGACCAGGTCGTCGTTGTCGCCGATGCCCTTAGTCTTTACGTAGCGCTCACGGAAAGCATCTAGCGAGTAGAAATAGTCGGGGTCAAACACGCTGACGAGGCCGTAGAGCTCTTCGAGGCGGTTCTGCAGTGGGGTCGCCGTAAGCAGCAGTGTCTTGTGGGCTTCACGGACGATGCGGCTGACGGCCTCTGGAGCCTTGTTGCGTCCAGTGTAGAAGTTGCGCAGGCGGTGGGCTTCATCGCAGATAACCAAGTCCCATTGGCGCAGCAGGCTGGCTTCATGACGAAGCGCGAACTCGTATGAGCAGATAAGCACTTCAGCGCCATGCTGGGCAGTGCGCGCGAGCTGTTCATCCTTGCGTTTGGGGTCAAGTAGTTGGCTGGGGATCAGGAACTTCTCAAACAGCTCCTGCTGCCACTGTTGGCGGAGGCTCGAGGGCGAAATGATCAGGATGCGGCGCCTGCGCTCTGCCCAGTACTGAGTGATGACGATGCCTGCCTCGATGGTCTTACCGAGGCCCACCTCGTCGGCGAGAACTATACCGGGGAGATACGGCGTCTGTAGTGCAAAGAGAGCCGCATCAATCTGATGCGGCTTCGGTTCCACCTGGGCGTCAAATAGAAGGCCCGCAAGTTTGCCGACGTGGTCGTTCGCGTACGAACGCTGCAGTTCATGGGCGTAGTATTTCGCCTGATAGGCAGTGAGACTCATCGACACCCCGCGAGACTGAACCGTTCCTGATGGCCTCGCAGCTCATCAGTGGCTTCGGGCTGTCTTTGCTCTTGGGTGTTGGCCTGCCTCGTGTTGTGCGTACTCGCCATATGTCGTGCTCCATCTTCTTAGTCCGGGATGAGATCCCCGGCGATCCGCAGCGCTCCCCCTTGATGATAAGTCCATCCACTGACACGAAAGCGCAACACTCCCCCCTGCACCTGCGTAATCTTGGGACGGACAGCGCGTCAGAAGATGGCGCTAATACCTACATTAAGAATACCACACGCATTAATCTCGGCCAAAACTGCATACTCTGTATCCCTACGATGGACGCACCTTTCTCCAGCCTAGTCGAAGACTGAATGCCCATCATTGAGCGAGAGACGGCATCGAAGGTGTCCCAACCGAACTGTGGCCCGCAGCCTCAATCCCTCGCCTCCCTCTAAGACTGCCGTGTACGTTGCAGGCTTCTCGCCACGCCACTGCAAGTCAATCCCGACCGGAAGATCCTCTACCGCGACCGCATCTTCGAGTTGTGACCGGTAGCGCTGTTCTTCTGAGGAGAGTTCGACCACCGGAAGATCGACGGCGATGTCTCGCCCGTCGATACGAAGGATGGGCCGTCCCATCAACATGTTCGGCGGCGAGCGCAACTCAACTTGAAGCTGCACCACTGACCCAGCCGACGACAGCACGAGGATCGCACGGGGCTGCAGCCACGGATCAGCGCCCACCAGCAACACGGCCAGCTTGTTAATCCCGGCATCACTCCACCTTCGTACCGTGCGCTGATCCACGTCATGGAGACTGCCGAATTCATTGAGGCGATCAAGCACGTTTGCACCACTGCTATCCCAACCGATGCTCACCATCGCCGCAGCGATGTCGCGGTCCTCTCCGTGCTCATCAGCCAGCGAAATCAGCCGCTCAAGTGCAACGTCCGCATCCCCATCACCAAGAGCTCTCACGAGCAGTCGCGCACGATAAAGGCTTGAGGCCGAGAGCGCCTGCCGGTGCTTGCGCAGCCCTCGCAGTTCCGCGATCAGCATGCCTGTTGCGCGCTGTCTTCCTGTCGAACCGTTATCGCTCACCTTATCGTTTCCTCATCCCGAGATCTCTTGGTAGCCACGAGTTCAGCAAATGCCTGTTTCAAATCGAGTGCATCCATTCACGATGTCACTTTCGTGTCATTACACACTAGCTGCTCCCTCGTCTAATGAGTCGTAGAGCACCGGCCGCAGATGCCGGGCCACGATCAAAGGAGCGGAGTCGAGATGTTCGAGGACAACGGTCTGGCGATTCAGGGCAACGCAATGACGCCCCAGTCGCTAGAACTCATGAGCGGGCCAATGCAAGCGCAGGCCATTGTCCAGATCGAGAAGGTCGCGGCGATTGGGCTGGCTGCCAACACCCGTGAGCAGGCTCGCAGCCTGCTGGCCCACACGGCGCTCTTGAACGCAGGAGCTCGGCCCAACGGCCCACTCGCCGTCCCGTCGTGTTCGAGGAAAGGAGCTTCACCATGTTGAGCAACAACGGTTTGGCACTCGCGAGCAACAGCATTACGCCGCAATCAATCGAGAGCATGAGCAGGCCGATGCAGCGGCAGGCAATTCGGCAGGTCGAGCGGGTGGTGGCTCAGGGTCTGGCGACCAACAGCCGCGAGCAGGTCCGCGCCATGTTGACCAACACCGCTCTGCAGAACGTCGGGGCGCTGACCGCCCTGGAGGAGCACCTCATAAGGGTGGCACCACTAGGTGCCGCGCGATATGAGGCCATTGTCGATGCCTATGCCATGGGCGTTGCCAACACGATTGCGCGTTTCTGAGATGTGGCAGTTCATCGTAGTCATTCTGATCGCCATCGCAGTGTTCGCAACCACCTGGCTCGTGGTCAGCACATTGGTCATATGGCTCGATCGCCGGTCTCGTCAGAGGACCCAGCGGATCGAGCGCGAGCTCGCCAAGACCCAGAAGCGCCTCGCCGCCCTGAGCCAGATGCAGTCAACCCTGTTGAATGCGGGCGCCCATGAGGCGGCCGTAGCACTGATCCTGGCGTCGTATCGGGTGTCCAAGGAGACCTGTGAGACCGCTGCGACCAGCATCGTTGCGAATAGCACAACAACGTCTGGCGGTTCCCTTAAGGGCTCGCCCAACTAGAGCCGGAGGGTGTCCGGTCGGTACGAGGAGCGGGTGGCCCTGATCTGGGTGTTTCGGCCCCCGTGGTGTGCACTAGAGGGCAGAACGGCAGACCGCAAATGGTCCTTCGCCGTCATGAAGAAAGGAGGCCATCAATTGAACAAGAAACTCTACCGCACGATCATGGCCGACCCGCCATGGGACGTGCAGCAAAAAGGGAAGAACTCACTCGGCGCCGAGCGTCACTACGACCTGATGACGCTCGATCAGATAAAGGCCATGCCGATCGCTGAGTTGGCCAACCCAGAATGCAGCCACTGCTGGCTGTGGGTGACCAACGCCACGCTCAGGCACGGCTACGACGTGCTCGAAGCGTGGGGCTTCACACCTCGCAGCCCGCTGACTTGGATCAAGCCGCGCTTCGGACTCGGCCAGTACCTGCGTAACGCCACCGAACACGTCCTGCTCGGAACACGCGGAAAGGCGCCGGTTCGCTTCCGCGCGCAGCCGACGTGGATGTTCGCGCCACTCCAAGACCACAGTCACAAGCCAGAAGAGCAGTACGCCGTCATCGAGCGTGTCTCCCCCGGCCCCTATCTCGAACTGTTCGCCCGCCGACCCCGGCAGGGCTGGGACGTCTGGGGCAATCAGATCGCCTCGGACATCGACATACCGGGATACCCGGTGCCGGATTCTCCGACCACAAGGAATGCCTCATGAGGAGCGGTGATCACCATGACAGACGAGCCGAGAGGCTTAATCGCTACGTTGTGGCGCGCGTCGCTCGCCGTTCTCGGATCGAGCCTCGCCCTGTGGTTGAGCGTGCGGCTGCTACTGCAGATCTGGTGGGTGCTCGCCATCCTCGCCGCGCTCGTCGCAGTAGCGGCTGGCCTGTTCCAGTGGTGGCGTTCTCGCGGCTGGTAGGTGCCATTGCCGAGATCGAGCGACGGGTCCATAACAGAAGACATAAGCATCATCAAAAGCACCTTGACAGCAGGTCAATGAAAGGAGGTCCGACGAGATGAGCAAGCACAACAACAAGCAGGGGCGCCCCATGAAATCCAACAGGGTGTGGATCCTGCCAGAGGAGTACGAGGAGCTAGAGCTTGACGCTCGCAAACTCAGTCGGGCCTTCCTGGCTCTGGCGCTGCACCAGGCAGCCGAAGAGGCCGAGGCGCAGACGAGCCACGCAGAGACGTCCGCTCAGGGAGATCATCATGACCCGGCCTAATCAGGCCATGGTGTGGCGCGAGGTGTCGTGGCCACGTCCGTTCGACCCGGATGCAGCACTCGACCTGCTGGGCCGTCTCGCGGCCGATCACAGCACCGGTACCGTGATCTGGGAAGCGCGCGGCGACGCGAAAGGCATTCGCTATCTGGTCGGCTGCTCTGCCGAACGGCTGGCCGCGGTGTCACAGATCATGACGTCGCACGTGGACGGTGTGAGGCTTTCAGCCAAGACCCGTCGAGCGACGGTCGCAACGGCGGCACGCGTGCGCATCAGCCACAACTCGCTGGCGCTCTCGACTGACAGAGTCATGGCCGCGGTGCGCTCAGGACTGGCCGGTCTGGCCGCTGCGAAACGGAAGGACGAGGAGGTCGTCCTTCAAGTGATGCTCGGTCGGCACCTCGCTCCTTCGATGCTCTCGGACCGGCCAAATGATCCGAGAGCAACGTGGCTTGATCTAATCCTTGGAACTCTCCGACCGGCCTCTGCCGAGACTCGAGCCAGCATGAAGACCAGAGCTGGCTCTCACGGCTTCATGACCATCATCCGCCTGGGAGCCGCAGCTGGCACTCCCGGCCGCGAGCGCGACCTGATCACCAATCTCTTCAGCGGGCTGAAGGTTGCCGAATCCGCTGGAGCGCACCTCCACCTGAGTCCGGAGTCATCGGCCGCATTGAGTACAGCGCGCCGACCGTGGCGCTGGCCGCTGGCCCTGTCTGCGCCGGAACTCGTCTCCTTGATGGGATGGCCGCTCGGCGAAGGGACGCTGCCGGGTGTGGTCGGAGTGCACCCGAAAATGCTATCGGCACCGGAGGGACTGCATAACTCGGACCGGCCGTTCGCGATCTCGACCGCGCCGGGCGAAGTCGTCCGGCTCGGAATATCCGCCAGGGACTCACTGCAGCACACAGTTCTGCTGGGGCCAACCGGCTCCGGCAAGTCCAACGCCATGCTCAACATCATCACTGCGGACATCGCCGCTGGTCGAGGCGTCCTGCTCATCGACCCCAAGAGCGACCTGACTGCCGACGTGCTGGCCCGAATCCCGGAGTCGCGTCTCGGGGACGTTGTTGTCATCGACCCGGCCGACCCTCGACCAGTGGGACTCAATCCGCTTGTCGGAAGACGTCAGAATCCCTCGCTAGTAGCTGACGGCGTGATCGCGGTCTTCAAGGAGCTGTTCGCAGACTCGTGGGGTCCGCGGACACAGGACATACTCACCAGCGCGCTCCTGACACTCGCGCAGTATCCGAAGTCGTCACTGGTCTGGCTTCCGACGCTGCTGACCGACGCACGGTTCAGACACAAGCTCACGTCCGGCATCACTGACCGGATAGGACTCGGTCCGTTCTGGGCCGCCTATGAGGCGATGTCGGCCGCGCAGCGTGCTCAGGCGATCGCACCCGTGATGAACAAGCTGCGCCAGTTCCTGCTTCGCCCGGCTCTGCGAGCGGTTCTCGGACAGACCGAGCCTCTGTTCGAACTCGGCGACCTGTTCGAGAAGCGGCGCATCGTGCTCATCTCGCTCAACAAGGGCCTGATCGGCTCCGAGGGCGCACGGCTTCTCGGCTCGCTTGTAGTAGCCCAGCTCTGGCCGCTCATCCTCGCCCGCGCCAAGCTATCGCCAGAGAGGCGGCACATCGTCAGCGTCTTCATTGACGAAGTTCAGGACTACCTGACCCTGCCGACCGATCTTGCCGATGCACTGTCGCAAGCACGCGGACTCGGGGTCGGATTCACGGTCGCCCACCAGTACCGCGACCAGCTGCCGCCGATACTGAGGGCGGGTGTGGATGCCAACGCCAGAAACAAGATCGTGTTCGGCCTGAACGCTGGAGACGCGCACGACATGGCTGCGATGGCGACGAACCTGGAAGCGAGCGACTTCATGCTGCTGCCGCGCTATGGCATCTACGCTCACCTGATGGACCGCGGCCATTCCACGGGCTGGATCTCCGGACGCACGCTGCCTGCCGCACCTGTGATATCCGATCCCGCTCAACTCAAGGCTGCCAGTGCCGAAACCTTCGGCAGACCGGCTGATCAGGTCGAAGCCGAAGTGTTGGAAGCCATAGGCCTGACGTCCGAAGAAACAGTGAGCGAAGAGGAACGCGAACAGGTGGGGCGTCGGCCAAGGAGGCGATCATGAGCGCCTTCAGCACTGACGCTGAGTGTCGCACCGACTGTCGTGTCGCGACGATCAGCCAAACGCAAGGACGCTGGAAGCGGGCCTCGCATTGGGCCGTAAGTGATAAGACTCCTCCCCACTTCAGTGGTGGAGTTGCTCCCCCCACCGGAGGGCGCTGGGATGAGTGAACAGAGAATCAGCCGGAGGGAGCTCGAACAGATGAGAGAGAACCTGAGCACCCGGGATATTGAAATCGTAGGGTCAGTCTCAGCACATAGGTTCCTGACAACGCGGCAGATCTGCCGACTTCACTTCGCCGACAAGCCCACCGAGACTGCCGCACTTCGCTCGGCCAACCGGACGCTTGCGAAGCTCCGCGATATGAGGCTGCTGGTTCCGCTGGAGCGGAGGATCGGCGGCGTTCGGGCTGGCTCAGGCGCATACGTATGGAGTCTGGGCCACATCGGGGGACGACTCCTTCGACGTGCCGACCAGGAGCAGACCTCAATCAGGCTGCAGCGCGAGTACGAACCATCACCCACGTTCCTTGAGCACACGCTCGCGGTGGCAGAAATCTGCATTCGGCTGTGTGAGGCGGACGCGCGCGGCCAGATTACTCTTCTGGAAGTGGAGCACGAACCAGAGTGCTGGAGGCCTTATAACGGCTCTGGTGGCGCCACCGCGCGACTCAAGCCGGACCTCGCCGTCGTCACCGCGACAGATCACTTCGAGGACCACTGGTTCATCGAAGTCGATCTTGCGACCGAGCCGCCGTCACGGATCCTCAGAGCCTGCCAAGCCTACGAAGAGTACCGGCGCAGTGGATCCGAACAGAGGCGTCTCGGGTTGTTTCCGGCGGTCGTCTGGATTGAGCCTACAGCCAAGCGGAAGCAGATGATCGAAACGCACATCGTGAAAGCCGACGTCATACACCACGACCTCTTCAAGGTGATCACGCTCGACGAGCTTGAGCCACTCATGAAGGCCGGGCCTGAGTACGGGACCGACAGGCCGTCGGCGGCGGAGGACCGTCATGCGTCCTGAGAATCACACCTGGTCAGAGGCCGAAATCCGCAACGGGGGTGGCGGCTCAGAAGGCCTTGATGATGTGGGCGAAGAGAGGTACACCAGAGAGGAGATAAACGAGGAAACCACGTCCATGAACACAATTGCAGCGCCCGCAGCCCCATTCGCGGAGATGTTCGCAGAAGGTCTGACCCCCAAGGTCGCCGTCTCCTACCTGCGCGTGTCCACGCGCGACCAGGCCTACCGCGGCGGCGAAGCCGAGGGCTTTTCCATTCCAGCGCAGCGCGAAGCCAACAAGCGCAAAGCCGCTTCGCTCGGGGCATTAGTCATCAAGGAATTCGTCGATCGTGGTGAGTCTGCTAAGACCACGAACCGTCCGGAACTGCAGGGCATGCTCGAATACGTTGCCGAGAACCCGGTCGACTTCGTCATAGTGCACAAGGTCGACCGTCTGGCCCGTAACCGCGCCGACGACGTCGAGATCAACCAAGCACTTGAGAAAGCCGGGGTGCGCTTGGTGTCGACCACCGAGGGCATCGACGAGACGCCGTCCGGGATGCTCTTGCACGGCATCATGTCATCCATCGCCGAGTTCTACTCGCGCAACCTGGCCAACGAGGTCATCAAAGGGATGACGCAGAAAGCTCGTGGTGGCGGCACGATCAGCAAAGCACCCTTGGGCTACCGGAACGTCCGTACCGTGGACAGTGAGGGCAGAGAGGCCCGCACCGTAGCGAGCGACGAAGAGCGCGCACCTCTGATGCGGCTCGCCTTCGAGCTCTACGCGACCGGCCAGTGGACCGTTGCTGCCCTTGCCGAGCATCTCGCTCAACGAGGGCTCACCACCGTTGCGACGCCGCGGGTTCCTTCCGCTCCGATCAACGAGGGCAAGCTCAACAAGTTCCTCGTCAATCCGTACTACAAGGGCTGTGTGACCTTCAGAGGTGCGGTCTATCCCGGCAAGCATCAGCCGATCGTTGATGAGCTCACATGGCAGCAGGTGCAAGACGTCTTGGCGACGCACGTCAGCGGAGAGCGCACTCGAAGCCATCCCCACTACCTGAAGAGCACCGTCTACTGCGGAACATGTGGATCCCGGTTGGTCGTTCAGATCTCCAAGTCCAAGACTGGTGCCTACTACCCGTATTTCATGTGTGAGGGACGGCACAGCAAGCGCACCGATTGCAAGCAGAAAGCAGTCCTCATCGAGGAAGTGGATACCCGCATCGAGGAGCACTACGAGCACATTGCCTTAGACCCGAACTTCCGACTTCAGGTCGAGGCCATGCTCATCGAAGAGCTCAAGAACGCGAGGGTGGGCACCGAAACCGAGCTGCGCGATCTTCAGAGGCAGCGTGACAAGTTGGAACGGCAGCGCGACAAGCTCATGCAAGCCCATTACGAAGGAGCTATCCCGGTCGAGCTGCTCAAACGAGAGCAAGATCGCATCGCTTCGGGTCTTCTCGAGATCAGCGGCAAGCTCGAAGCCGCAAACCTGCACTTCGACACTGTCGAGGACAATCTTAGAGCGGCACTCGACCTGACCGAGAACTGCGCCCTCGCCTACAAGACCGCACCCGATCACATACGGAGGCAGTTCAACCAGGCCTTCTTCAAGCGGGTCTTGGTCAATTCAGATACCAGCGTGGATCCTGAGCTAGCTCCGCCGTTCGACACTCTGCTTGGGCCGGGGGTGCGCATGGCGTGCCGCCAGGCACGCTCGGTGGCTCCAGACAAGGCAAATGAGCCCACTCAATCGAGTGGGCTCATTCCTTCTAACAACTCAAACCGCCGGACCCGGAGCCAAGTGGCGTTCCCTCTTGTCCAGGGTTTGAGTAAGACACTATTGGTGCGGGTGAAGAGACTCTAACTCTCGACCTCTTCCTTGGCAAGGAAGCGCTCTAACGGCTGAGCTACACCCGCATACTTCAAGAATTATAGGGAAAAATGTAGCAAATTGCAAGGTGTTAGTGGCTCCTCCCGGGCATCAGCTAAAGCTTCTTCTGCTCACTTGCGAAAAAATGTAAACACTTTTTCTCTTCACTCACTACACTGACCGGGGATTGTTTTGCTACAGCAAAACCCCCGGTTCAAGTTCGAGAGGGGTTAGCAAATTAAATATCCTAACAAAAAGTTAGGATATTTAATTTGGTGGCTCCTCCCGGACTTGAACCGGGGACACAAGGCTCTTCAAGCCTCTGCTCTACCAACTGAGCTAAAGAGCCACAGGACAACA
>Ga0209748_1000566_pt1 | contig 19191 bp, 21 predicted proteins | sample BarGraIncu00421A_FD_185490 | JGI IMG/M metagenome (GOLD analysis project Ga0209748, IMG submission 185490) | Arctic peat soil microbial communities from Barrow, Alaska - Barrow Graham LP Incubations 004-21A (SPAdes) (version 2) | ecosystem: Environmental > Terrestrial > Soil > Wetlands > Peat... | reverse complement strand
CCCAACGGCGCCGGCAAGACGACCACCATCTCGATGATCAGCTGCCTGCTCGCGCCCAGTTCGGGGACCGTGATCGTCGACGGGGCCTCCGTGACCGCCGAGCCGCGCAAGGTGAAGTGCGCCCTCGGCGTCGTGCCCCAGGAGATCGCGCTGTATCCGACGCTTACAGCACTCGAGAACCTCATGTTCTGGGGCCGCATGTACGGGCTCGGTGGCAAGCTGCTCGAAGAGCGGGTCGTCGAGGCGCTGGAGACGGCGGGGCTGGCCGATCGTGCCAAGGAGCGCATCGAGACCTACTCGGGAGGCATGAAGCGCCGCATCAACATCGCGGCCGGCATCATGCACCACCCGCGCGTGCTGCTCATGGACGAGCCGACGGTCGGCATCGACCCGCAGAGCCGCAACCACATCCTCGAGACCGTGAAGGAACTCAATCGGCGTGGCATGACCGTGCTCTACACCTCCCACTACATGGAGGAAGTCGAGTTCCTCTGCGACCGGGTCGGCATCGTCGACCACGGGCGCCTGATCGCACTGGGGACCATCGAGGAACTCAAGCGCCTCGTAGGAGACGAGAACGTCATCTCCGTGCGGCTGGCTGAGCTGCCTGACGGCGTGCTCGAGGCGATCCGGGCGTTTCCGCTGGTGGACAGCGTGAGCACGGCGGCCGCGGGTGACGCGGCGGAGCCGAAGGAGGGGGAGGACGCTACGGCCCCGGATGGCGAGGGCGTCACGATCGAGGTCCTCTCGAAGGACTCGGGCACGGTGATCGCCGATGTCGTCGGCGCCCTCGGGCGAAGCGGCGCCCGGATCCTGGCCGTGGACGTGCGGGAGCCCAACCTCGAGAGCGTGTTCCTGCATCTGACCGGCAAGTCGTTGCGGGACTGAGGGGCAGCCGAGGTGCGCTGGCTCCACGTCGGGATCAAGGACCTCAGGGTCACGGTGCGCGACCGGGCTTCCCTCGGGATCCTGATCGCGATGCCGATGATCCTGATCGTCATCCTGTCCTCGGCGCTGGGCAACCTGGCGGCCAACCTCGGCAAGACACCGGTGGCCATCGTGAACCTCGACCAGGGCAGGGTCGGCGCGCAGGTCACCGACCCCTTCTTCACCGACCCGAAGCTGACCGAACTGTTCCTGGCCCGGCGCATGGTCGACCCGATCGAGGCGAAGGCGCTGGTCGCGAAGGGCGACTTGGCCGGCGCGCTGGTGGTGCCGTCGGACTTCTCCCGGCGCCTCGACACCGGCCGTCCCTCGAAGCTGACGCTCTTCTCCGACCCGGGACGCCAGATCTCGAGCGCGGTGTTCAAGGGAGTGGCCGAGGCGCTTTCCACGCGCGTGTCGGCTGCTTCGATCGCTGCGCGGACGTCCGCGTTCTACGTCGCGCCGCTGCGCGTCCGTGACCCGGGGTTCGTCTACGGTGTGATCGGCAAGGCCGTGCAGAGCGCGAGCGACACCGAGGCGCTCAGCGCCGTGGAGCTCGTGGAGTCGACCGCGGCCCGGGGCGCCGAGCTCTCGACGCTGTCCTACTACTCGGGCGCGATGTCGGTGATGTTCCTGATGTTCGGGTCGATGTTCGGGGCGTTCTCGCTCGTGCGCGAGCGTGACCACTGGACGTTGCCGCGCATGCTCATGACACCGGGCACCAAGTGGGAGATCCTCGGGGGCAAGATGTTCGGCGTCTTCGTGATCGGCGCGCTGCAGTTCGCGGTGCTCTTCGGGTTCACGAGCGCGCTCGGCGTGAAGTGGGGCGACCTTATGGCCGTCGGACTGGTCGCGTTCTCGACGGTCGCGGCCGCGACGGGGCTGGCGATCTTCATCGCCGCGGTGGCCAAGACCGTTCGCGCCGTTTCGGGCGTCAGCCAGATGCTCATCCAGTTCATGGCCGCAGTCGGAGGCTCGTTCTTCCCCGTGGCGCAGTTCCCGGCGTGGCTGCAGCCGCTCCACTACTTCAGCGTCAACGGCTGGGCGATCGACGGGATCCTGGCCGCCATGCGGGGCGCGAACGCGGTCGATGTTCTCCCCAACGTCGGTGCGCTACTCGTGATCGCCGTGGTGTTCTTCACGATCGGCGCCTGGCGCCTCGGGTGGGAGTGAGAAGTGCGATGCGCCGGATAGCGACCCTCGCATGGCTCAACCTGGTGCAGGTCCTCAAGGACCGCACGGGGCTGATAACGCTGATCTTCGTTCCGCTCATGCTGACGTCGATCTTCGGCACGGTGATGGGAGGCGGGGAGCGCCGGATCGCGGTCGCGGTGGCCGACCTCGACAAGAGCGTGCAGAGCGCCGAGGTCGTGGCAGCGCTCGACCCGCGCAGCTACGTCGTCACCACGACGGGCGCGAAAGAGGCCGAGGCGATGGCTTCCTCGGGCGAAGCCGCAGCGGCGCTGCTGATCCCGAAGGGGTTCGGCGCCGACGTTCTCGGCGGTGTGGACACGCAGGTCCGGCTGCTCAAGGACCCGCGTTCCCAGACCACGATCGCGATCGCCGAGGCGGTGAGGGGCCGGGTTCAGCGTGTGGCCGCCAACGCCGCGACGATCCGGATCGTGCAGGCGGCCTTCCGCGATGCATCGGCGGCCACCGGGGCGGCCTACTCGCCCGCGCCGCCGTCCGACATCTACGCGTATGCCGATCGCATCTGGGAGCCGGATCCGCCGCTCGCGATCGCCGACGTCGCAGTCACCGCCTCGAAGACGCGCGGATCGACCACCCAGGCGATGGGATTCCAGCAGTACTCACTGGGCTTCACGCTGATGTTCATGCTGTTCATGGGGATCGGCTCGGCGGGCGGTTTCATCGACGAACGCGAGCAGGGAACGCTCTCGCGTCTGCTCACGACGCCGGCGAGCAAGGCGGAGCTGGTCGCGGGCAAGGTACTGGGCATCTTCGTCACGGTCATGTTCGAGGCCGCGGTCATGATCGGCTTCGGCGCGTTCGTCTTCCGCGTGCCGTGGGGCGACGACCCGCTCGGCGTGATCATGATCATCACCGCGTTCGGCCTCGCCACCACCGGGCTGGGCGTCATGATCTCCACGCTGCTGAGGACGCGGGGTCAGGTCTCCGCCGCGACCGCGGTGTTCGGAACGTCGCTCTCGATGCTCGGAGGAGCGTACTGGCCCCTCGACATCGTGAGTCCGGCGATGCGCACCATCGCGCTCATGACTCCGACGGGGTGGGCGATGACCGGACTGACCGACGTCGTCGTTCGCTCCCAGGGCACGGCCCTCGCGGTGCTTCCGTCGGCGGCTCTGCTCGGCATGGGCGCTCTCTTCCTGGCGATCGGCGTCTCCCGGCTGAAGCTGGAGTAGGCGTGACCGTGCCGACCGTCGACGAGCTCGTCGCGCGACTGCGCGCGCAGGCGGACCCGGACAATGTCGTCGGGATGGCCCGCTACGGCATCTCGCCCGTCGGCACGCTCGGCGTGTCCCTGCCGCTGCTGCGCGGGATCGCGCGCGAGCTGAAGCCGCTCGCCAAGGCCGACGCGTGGGTCGCCGAGGTCGATTCCTGGGACGTCTGTGACGGGCTGTGCAACAACCTCCTGGACAAGACGCCGTTCGCGTTCGAGAAGGCGGATGAGTGGGCGGCCGGAGAGCCGGAGTTCGTGAAGCGCGAGGCGGACGATCAACGGCCCTCGGTGAAGAAGGCGGCCAACTGGGCGCTGCGCCAGATCGGGAAACGGAACGCCAACCTCAACGCGGCGGCGGTTGCGGTCGCGGCGCGCTTGCGCGACAGTGGGTCGAGGGCGGCCCGCTGGGTCGCCGCCGACGCACTGCGGGAGCTCAACAGCGACGCGGTGCTCGGAAGGGTCGCACGGTCCCGCGAGTAAGCGCGCTTTTGCGCGCCATGCGCGCGTGGCCGGCGGCCGAGACGGTGAGAGGCCCCATCGCGCGATGACACAGAAGACCGACATGAGGGCCGTCGCGGCCGCCATCGCCACCGTCGTGGTGTGGTCGAGCGCGTTCGCCGGCATCTCGGTGGTGCTCAAGGACGGCAGCCTCGGCGCCGGGCAGGTGGCGCTGCTGCGCTTCCTGGTCGCGTCGGCCACGATGGGCGTCGCCGCGGTGGTGACGCGGATGCGCATGCCGAAGCGCGAGGACCTCGGGCGTATCGCGCTGGCGGCGCTGTTCGGGATCACCTTCTACCACCTCGGGTTCACGTTCGGAGAGATGAAGGTGTCGGCGGGCGCCGCGTCGCTGATTATCGCCGCCGGACCCATCTGGACGGCGCTCATGGCCATCGCGTTCCTCGGAGAGCGGCTCAACAAGTGGGGCTGGACGGGAGTGGCGCTCGCGTTCACCGGCGTGGTCGCGATCTCCTTCGGCGAGGGCGGCGGCTTCCGTCTCGAGCCGATGGCGCTGCTGATCCTCGGTGCCTCGCTGTCCACAGCGGTCTACTTCGTGATCAGCAAGAAGCCGCTACGGACCTACAGCTCCCTCGAGTTCACGAGCTACATCATCTGGTTCGGGACGATCCCGATGCTCGCGTTCCTGCCGGGACTCGTGCGCCAGCTTCCCGCGGCGCCGGTCTCGTCGATCTGGATCGTCGTGTTCCTCGGCGTCTTCCCCGGGGCGCTGGCCTACTTCCTGTGGGGCTACGCGCTGGCGCGCATGCCCGCCTCCACTACGGCCAGCTTCCTGTACGCGAGTCCCGTACTCGCGACGTTCGTGGCCTGGCTGTGGCAGGGCGCCATCCCGGGCGCCGTGACGCTCGTCGGGGGCGGAGCGGCGCTCGCGGGCGTGATCGTCGTGCAGACCATGGGGCGTCCGAAGGCGGCGGTCATCACCGTCGGGGTCGCGTCGACCCCGGAGCAGCGCGCCGCGGTGCGCGAGCTCGCCGAGGAGACGATGGCGAACATGGCCGCGCATCTGGGACTCGAGATGTCGTACTTCGCCGAGGAACTCGAGCACTTCGACGACTGGTACGGGGGAGCGCGCGGCCGCATGCTGCTCGCCACGGTGGACGGCGTCGCCGCCGCAGCGACCGTGTTGCGTGCGTGGGGCGACGGCGACGCCGAACTCCGTCGGCTCTACGTGCGGCCCGCGTACCGCCGGCGTGGTCTCGCCCGTGCGCTCGTGCGCGCGTCGGTCGCCGAGGCCGCGTCGATGGGCTACGGGCGCGTCGTGCTGATGACGTCGGGCGAGTTCGAGGGGGCCGCCGACCTCTACGGTTCCGAGGGCTTCGAGCCCATCGAGCCGTACCGCTCGGCAGCTGCCCGCGCCGCGCTCGCGCTCGCGCGCGTGCTGTGACGCGGGAGGACACATCTCGCAAAGTGATGTTACGATTCCTGCCTACCTACGAACCACCGAGGAGGCTCGTTCCTATGAGGAAGTCCCCCGCCGCGCTGCTTGCGGCTCTCTCGATCGCCGGGATGCTCGTGCTTGCGGGCTGCTCGTCGTGGTTCGAGAGCCCGAACAAGCCCGCGAACGACGCCATCACCGCCGCGAACACGCATCTGAAGCAGGCGACGGCTGCGGGCGCGTCGGTGACCGCAGGGGCGAGCTCGCTCGACGCGATCCCCTACACCAAGGCCGGCGCAGCGAGTGCGCTGGACGTCACCGCCAAGATCAAGACCGACCTGGCCACGCAGAAGAAGGAGCTCATAGCGGCGAAGTCCGCCATGGACTCGATAGCGGCGATGGAGGTCTCGGCGCAACTGAAGCAGTACGCCAAGCTCGAGTCCGCCGCGCTGGATACGCGCGTGAAGTCGGTCGATCTCGGCGCCAAGCTGTACACCGAGATGGACAAGTTCTACACCGCGCTCGGGAAGGGCGCGACCACGTCGGTGGACACCCAGAAGATCCTCGACGGGGTCGAGACGATCAAGCGCGACGTCACGGCCGTATCTGAACTGGCGGCCCAGCAGTCGCAGGCGGCGACCGACTACTTCACGGCCCAGAAGCCACGGCCCAGAAGCTCGGGGGTTAGCGGTCATCAGGATCAGCGGACGCTGAACCCCTGCTCACCCGTGGGGCTCTCGGGGAACGTGACCACCCCGTCGACCGCGGCTGCTTCAGGTCCGCGCCCGACGTAGTCGAGGGCGGCGGTCACCGCGGCCGGGCTCCCTTCGAACACCGCCTCGACGCGTCCGTCCGGCAGGTTACGGACCCATCCGTCGATGCCGATCAGCGCCGCCTCGGCAGCCGTGGACTGCCGGAACCACACCTGCTGCACGCGACCGCTGACGATCGCTCTGACCCTGATACGCTCACGGTCCACGTTCGCACCTCCCGGAAGTAGAATCTGCTGCGGTACGCCGCAGTGCAACCGTCAAGAAGGGACCACCGACGTGACGAGACACCCCGCCTTCGATGCAGACCGCTGGCTCGACGCGCTTCCCGGGCGGCGCTCGCGACGGGCGTTCGACGGTGTGCCCGTCTCCGGCGCGAACCTCGACGCGATCGAGGCCACGGCTGCGGGCTTCCGGCCGTTCGACGACACACGTGTGGTGGTCGTCCGCGAGGTGCCGCAGGCCTTCTTCACGGGCATCATCGGATCGTATGGCCGGGTGACGGGGGCGCCGTCCGCCCTCGTGTTCATCGCGGACGACTCCTCACCGGCGAGCGCCGAGCACTGCGGCTACACCGGCGAGGGCATCGTTCTGGAGGCCAACGCGCGCGGCCTGGCGACCTGCTGGATCGCCGGATCGTTCTCGCGCTCCGCGGTGGCGGCTGCGATCGCACTCGCTCCCCACGAGGTCGTCCGGGCGATCTCGCCGGTAGGCCATGCGATGGCCGAACCCACCACCGCCGAGCGTCGTCTGTTCGGCGCGACGAAGCCCAAGCGCCGCCGCAGCCTCGATGAGATCGCCCCGGGCCACGAACGGTGGCCGGCTTGGGCCGTCGCGGGCCTGAACGCGGCACGTATCGCTCCCTCCGCGATGAACCGGCAGCCGTGGCGCTTCCGGATGGAGGACGGCGCGGTGATCGTGGCCACCGCGGGGCCCTCTGTGCCGCTCGCGCCGGCGCGTCTGGACTGCGGGATCGCGATCCTGCACTTCGAGCTCGGAGCGCGCGGCGAAGGCTGCGACGGGGCGTGGGAGCCGCTGGCCGGGCGCGACGTCGCTCGATGGGTGCCGCTGGCATAGGTCCCCGCACGCGCGACGGTGCGGCGCGGTGATAGCATGGGAATGCGCCCCGCGACGCAGCGATGTGGCGCCATGTCAGGCATCGAGGGAAGGTGCGGGAAGCCGTGACGGACGAGGAGCGGGTTGAAGACGTCGATGAGCCGATGCCGACCAGGGCGAAGATCTTCGCCGGCCTCGTGGGCTGTGTGGTCGTCTTGGGTATCGGCTACGGGATGATGCGCATGTCGAGCAGGGCGATCCGCCCGGACCAGCTTCCGCCCGCCGGCCACTATGCGATGACCTGTGCCATCTGCCACACGCTGTCGGCTGAAGCGGCAGCGGTCGAGGTCGTCCGATGAGCGACGCCCTCGACAAGACCGCGTCTGCCTCCGACCAGGCCCGCGGCGAGCGCTCGAAGCGTGGCTACACCGTGGGCGAGGAGATCGCCAACAGCATCACCCACGGCATCGGGGTCGCCTTCTCCCTCGTAGCGCTCACGCTCATGGTCGTGTACGCATGGGGAGACTCCTGGAAGCTGGGAAGCGCGATCGTCTTCGGCGTGTCGCTCATCCTGCTGTATACGGGATCGACCCTCTATCACGCGATCCCGTTCCCGAAGGCGCGTCACGTCTTCAAGATCATCGACCACTCGGCCATCTACCTGCTCATCGCGGGCAGCTACACGCCGTTCACCCTCGTCACCATGCGCGCCAACGGCGGCTGGTGGATGTTCGCGGTGGTGTGGGCGTTGGCGGCCATCGGGATCTCGACCGAGGCCTTCTGGGCGTACCGCCCGCGCTGGCTGTCGGCGGCCGTCTACCTGTTCATGGGTTGGCTCGCGGTGTTCATGATCGGCCCGATGCGCGCCTCGCTCGCACCCAATGGCCTGTGGCTGCTCATAGCTGGCGGCCTGTGCTACACGCTCGGCACGATCTTCTACGTCTACAAGAAGGTGCCGTACTTCCACATGGTGTGGCATCTGTGGGTGCTCGCGGGCAGCGTGTGCCACTTCCTCGCCGTGGTGCTCTACGTGATCCGCTGACGCTCCCGGAACCGCCTAGGGCGAGACCTCGATCTGCGCCTCGGGGTCGAACGGGTTCATGCGGACGGCGAACGAGAACAGGTACGGGTAGTCCGCTTTCAGGTGACGTATGTAGCTGAGCCACTCTCCCAGCAGGCGCCCGTAGGCCCGCGCCATGTCGAGCTCGATATGCGCGCGGTCTGCCGGCGGGAGCGCGGACAGGTCGCGACGGGCGGCCAGCTCCTCCCCCAGGTGTGAGATGGCCCACAGGGCGTCGGTGAAGCCGGCGTGCTCGAGAAGGTTCCCGTTCTGCAGAAGAGCCAGGATGAACGGCCGCTGCGCGGTCAGCATCGCCTTCACGGCCTGCAGGTCTCCGAGATCCAGGTCCATCGCGTGGTCGTCGCCGCACACGGCGCTCCGGTTCGCGTCGAAGTCCTCAACGCTCCAGTGCGCGGTGAACAGGAGGTGCGGGCGGTCCGTCTCCAGGTCGGTGTCGAACGGGGACAGCAACGAGATCAGGTCGTTGCCCATCTCGGCGAAGAACGCGCCGACCACCATGTTCATCTTGTGGACCAGCGCCGCGCGCTCGCGCTGGGCGAGCAGCCGGTTGATGAACAGCCCCACGATCAGCACGTTGAGCGGTATGAAGGCGATGTCCAGCAGGGTGTAGTAGCCCATCGAGTTGTGCAGGTCGGGGTAGGCGGCGAAGTCGACGACGTAGAAGACGACCGCCGCGGCCATGAGCCCGCCGACGAGCCAGGTCACCGATGCCGATCGTTTCATGCTCGTCCCCCCGGTCACTTCGAGTACATGTTCTGAGAGCGCAGGCCCGTCTGAGAGTAGCCTCGCTGCTCCCAGTATCCCAGGAACCGCGGGTCGTTCGACAACTCGATCCGCGTCACCCACTTGGCCCACTTGTAGCCCCACCGGTCCTGGGCGACCACCATGAACGGGTAGCCGCGCTCTTCCGGGATGGTGATCCCGTTCATCTTGTACGCCAGCAGGATCTTCGAGGAGCGGATGTAGTCCAGAGGCAACGAGGTCGTGTAGCCGTCGGCCGCGCGGAACACCACCGTCACTGCGTCGGGCGCCGGCTGCGCGCGGTCGATCAGGCCGGAGAGCAGCACCCCCTCCCACAGGAGCTTGACGCTCCAGCCCTCGACGCAGTCGAGCTGCATGACCTTTGTATAGGTCGTCTCGCGCGAGAGCACTTCGTCGTACGTGTAGGTCGTCGGCTTCGAGACGAGGCCTCCCACGCCCAAGCGGTAGGTTGCGATGTCGACGTGCTGCGGACCGGCGATCGAATTCTCGCGGAAGTCGTTGACCGAGTCGAGCCGCTGACCCTTGTACTCGCGCACCTCGACCCCTGGCAGTGTGTTGACCGGTGCGGCCGGTGCGCACGCTGTCAGGAGCGCGGTGGCGAGCAGGACGCCCATCGCCGCGGTGATGCGCCACGAGTCGGGAGGGTACGTACGCATGCAGGAGCGTTTCGCGCGAACGAGGTCCATGGGTCGTTCCCTGCTATCGTCGGGCCGCGCGTCCGCATCGCGCGTCACCACACTATGTTCCCGAAGAGAGGCGCGGCATGAGAGGAATCGAGTACGTGGTGGAGCTGACCGGCTCCTCGAGTCCGTGCTCGTCGACGAGCACGTTCCTGTTCTCGCGTCCGCCCGGATACGCGTTCAAGCCCGGGCAGTACCTCTCCCTCACGCTGGAAACGCGCGAAGGTCCCCAGACCAAGCAGTTCTCTCACTGCGACGCTCCCGGGGACGCCGAGGCGCTGGTCCTGACGCGGATGACCGGCAGCGCGTTCAAGGACGCGCTCGCGGCGCTGCGACCGGGCGACCCGGTCCAGATGTCGGGACCGTTCGGGCGGCTGACGATCCCCGACGGGGTCGACCGCGCGGCCTTCCTTGTCGGCGGCGTCGGGATCACCCCCATGCGCAGCATCGTGTGCGACTCGGTGCAACGAGCGACGGGGCTGACCGCCCTGGTGTTCGACGGAAACCTCGACGAGTCGTGCATACCGTTTCGCGAGGAGTTCGACGGGTGGGAGCGTGAGCATCCCGGCATCAGCTTCGTGCACGTGCTCGAGCGCCCCGGCGAGCAGTGGGCGGGCGAGCGCGGCTACATAGGGGCGGGCACCGTGCTGCGCCACTGCGATCCGACCGACGGCCGGCACTGGTTCGTCTCCGGCCCTCCCGCGATGGTCGACGCGATGAGCCGCGTGCTCCTCGCGGTCGGAGTGGACGCGGCCCACACCCACATCGAGTCCTTCGCCGGATACCGCTGAGCGCCGCCTCCGTCGGCTGCGGACCGCAAGGGCGACATCACGGGTATAGACCGACCGCAGGGCGCGCCGCCACGGTACGGACGCGCGGGGGCAACGAGGGGAATCAGGTGACCAGTGGAGGTCTTCGCCAGAAGCTGCAACTACGATGTGTTGAACACCGAGCGGATCGCGGCACGTCTGTTCGTCGGGCTCGGTGGATTGGTCTGGGTCGTCCTGGTCGCGGGTGCGGCCATCGTGTATCCGTCGGGTTCCGCGTTCGCTGACCAGTGGGGCCCGATCCTCGTGCTTGCGCTCGCCGTCGGCGCGTTGCTGCTCGGCTGGTTCTACGAGAACGCCGCTGCCTGGCTGCTCTTCGGCGGCGCCATCGCCACGGTCGTCTGGGGCGTGATGGCGGGATGGGAGCCGGGCGTATGGGGGCTCATGGCGCTGTTCCTGATGACCCCCGAGATCGTCGCGGGACTGCTGTTCCTCGCGTCCGCACAGATGCAGCGGGTGTGCGAGGCCGGCGCCGCCAAGTAGCGCGGCCCGGCGTGACGAAGGCCCCGGACGATGCGTCCGGGGCCTTCGTGGTGTTCCGACCGCGCGCGGCTAGCCTTCTACGGCGGGATCGAACTCGACAAGCGTGATCTCGAACACGAGCACCTCGCCCGCGAGCGGGTGGTTGAAGTCGAGCGTGACGTTCTCGCCGTCGATCTCCACGATCCGGCCCGGCATCTCGTCACCCTCGGGTGAGACGAGGTTGATCTCGCCGCCGACGAAGGGCTCGGTGGCGAAGTCGTCGAGCGTCACCACGTGACGAAGCTCCGCGTGGTGCGGCCCGTAGGCATCCTGCGGCTCGATGGTGACGTTCACGGACTCTGCGGGCTCGAGGCCGATGACCGCCGCTTCGAACCCCGGGATCACCTGACCGAGACCTACCGTGAAGGCCAGAGGTTCGCGTTCGGCGCTCTCGTCGAACATCGTTCCGTCGGCCAGGGTGCCGCGGTAGTGGACCCTGACGGTGTCTCCGTTCTTGACCGGCATCAGGCGGCCGCCTCCCTCTCGTGATGGTGTGTGACAGTGCCGACGATATACCATCCGCGGCGCTGCGCGATACGGGGGCACGCGCGGGGCATGGGGTACACTCTGGGCGAGGAATGATGCGTTCCACGCACCGACCGACAGGGCGTGTCGGTGTCGGAGCGCGGGCGGCGCGAAACGTGCCCCACCGGCCGAACGGTTGCCATTTTGAACGAGCTCGAGGACGTTCTGGGACTCCCCATAGCCCGCTTCGTCGACCATCACGTGAGATCGCTTCTCACGTGGGACTTGCTCGTGTTCTTCCACCGGACACCGGACGCGGTCCTTGACGTCGACGGACTCGCGATGCGCCTGGGCCGCCGCGTCGAGGAGTTGCAGCCCGAGGTCGAGGAGCTGTGCCGCGACCGCATACTCGAGTGCTCTGGGGGAATGGTTCGCTATCGTCCCGACGCCGAGCTCCGCGAGATCATCGAGTCGTTCGTCGCCGCGTGCCAGGAGCGCGGACGGCGTCTCGCGCTCATAGCTCTCGTACTCCACAAGATCAACCCGCGCGACGAGTGAGAGCGGTTCGGCCGTGAGCTATCTCGGCGAGACCATCACGATCGTCGTCCTCATCGCGCTCAACGGCTACTTCGCCGCAGCCGAGATGTCGCTTGTCGCCGCCCGCCGGAGCGCACTTCAGGCGGCAGCCGATCGCGGGTCGGCGAAAGCCAAGGCCGCCCTGCGACTTCTCGATGATCCCAACCGGCTGCTGTCAACGGTCTCGATCGCGATCACGCTGGTCGGGTTCACGGCCGCCTCGCTGGCTGCCCTCACCTTCGAGGAGCCGCTGCGCCTGTGGTTCCAATCGCTCGGCGTGTCGTGGGTCAGTAGCGTGGCCTCCGGCCTCGCCGTCTTCAGCGTGACCGTCGCGGTCACGTACCTGTCGCTCGTCTTTGGCGAGCTCGCGCCCAAGCGGCTCGGGATGCAGCGTGCGGAGAAGGTGGCCCTCGCCGTCGCACTGCCGGTGACGTGGCTCTCCATCGTCGCGACGCCTGTGGTCTGGGTCCTCGGCCGCTCGACCGACCTGTTCGCCCGGGTCCTGGGGGTCAGGCCGGGCGACTCCCGTCACGGCGTGACCGAGGAGGAGATCAAGCTGCTCGTGCGCGAGCAGGGGACACTGCGTGACGAAGAGAAGCGCATGATCAGCGAGGTCTTCGAGCTCGGCGACACGGTCGCCCGCGAGGTGATGGTGCCCCGTGTCGACGCCGAGATGCTCGAGGACACGCTCACGGCCGGCGAGGCGCTCGCGCACTTCCGGCGGACCGGCTTCTCGCGCATACCGGTGTTCCACGACGATCCGGACTCCGTCATCGGCGTCGCGCTGCTCAAGGACCTGCTCGAGCCGATCTCGGCCGGCCGTCACGACGATCCCGTCGTGCGCACGATGCGGCCGCCGGCGTTCGTGCCCGAGACGAAGCCGATCCTCGACCTCCTCCAGGAGATGCGTGCCTCGCACAACCACATGGTGGTCGTCGTCGACGAGCACGGAGGCACCGCCGGCATCGTGACGATCGAGGACATCGTCGAGGAGGTCATCGGCGAGATCGCCGATGAGTTCGATCAGGACTATCGCTACATCAACCGGGTCGGCGACGGCGTGTGGATGGTCGACGGCAGACTGCCCGTCGAGGACGCCATAGAGAAGCTCAGCCTGGACCTGCCCGAGTCGGAGGAGTACGACACCCTCGCAGGCTGGGTACTCACCGTGCTGGGGCATATCCCCGTGGTGGGGGAGCGGGTGTTCGCGGGGGACGCGGAGTTGCGTGTGCAGGCCGTCCGGCAGCGCCGGATCGCCCGCCTGCGGGTGACGATCCCCGGATCGCGCGCCGACGAGGACAGCGGCGAAGAGGCCTCGAAGGAGGAACGAGCATGAGCGACCAGGACGCCGGGCGTCCCGACGACCGTACGTCTCAGCAGGCCCAGGTCCCCGTGAGCGCGCAGACCCCGACCCCGGTCGCGACGGGGGTGAGGCGCGGCGGCACCGCCGTCGGCGTCGTGCTGATCGTCCTCGGCGGCATCATGCTGTTCGGTCGGTACGTCCCGTGGTTCGACCTGTTCAGGCTGTGGCCGCTGATCATCATCGTCGGAGGCGTCACCGAGATGTTCCGCGGGCGCGGAGAGCCGGCCGTCAAGCGGGTGGCCGAGGGCGTGGGCTCGGTCGCCGTCGGTCTCGTGCTGCTCGGCAACACCTTCGGCTACCTGCCTTGGACCGTGTGGATCACGATGCTCTCACTGTGGCCGCTGGCGCTGGTGGCCCTCGGCATCGAACTGCTCGGCCGCGGTCTGGGGCTGACGTGGGTACGGGTCCTCTCGAACGTCGTGCTCCTGCTCGGGCTCTCCTACGGTGTGTTCGTGCTGCAGCCCGGCGCAGTCGGCCTCGGCATCCCGGGTGTGACGATGGCCGCGGGTTCCCCGTACTCCGCATCGCAGCCACATGACGCGGCGATCCGGGACGGGTCGGTCACGGTGAAGGTGGGAGCGACCCGCCTCGGCATCGACGCGGGCTCCGATCTCGCTCGGATCAGCGGCACGTCGCCGAAGGACGGCGTGCCCGCCCTCACGAAGACCGTCGTCTCCGGCGTCGCCGACGTGAAGGTCGAGGAGGGTTCGGGGCAGACCGTCGTGCTCGGGATATCGGAGCGCAGCATGGATCTGGCGCTCGATGACTCCGTGACGTGGAAGGACGTCGAGCTCGACGTGGGCGCGGTCCAGGCGGACGCCGACCTGAGCCGTCTGATCGTCGAGTCCGTCTCGGCCAACGTCGGCGCATCCGACCTTCGGGTCAAGCTCGGGGATCGTTCGAAGGATGTGAAGGTCGACATCTCGGGCGGCGTGGCGAACATCACCCTGTGGGTCCCGGTCGCCTCGTCCGTCACGGTCGATTCGAAGAGCGGCCTCTCCCTGATCAGCGTCCCGCCGGGGTTCCAGCATCTCAGCGGTATGCCGATCCTGGGCGCGAGCAGCTGGAAGTCGGAGGGTTCGGGAGGCCCCCGCATCGCTGTCAGCATGCAGTCCGGGGTCTCCAACCTCACCATCGAAACGTACTAGGAGCAAGAACATGAGCATGCCCAAGGATCCTCGTTCAGGCGCCGCCACTGTCGGCGGACTGGCTCTCATCGTGATCGGTCTGGCGTGGCTCGTCCGCGCGACGGGGATCTTCCCGGCCGCGGTGTTCGACGCGCTGGCCCGCGCGGTCCCCGCGATCGTTGTCGTCGGCCTCGGTGTCGCGACCCTCTACTTCAGCCGCCGCTCGACGTTCACCATGCCGGCACCCGGCACCCGCCTGTACCGCTCGCGGTCCGATCGCTGGATCGGCGGTGTGCTGGGCGGTCTCGGCGCATACCTCGGCATCGACCCCGTACTCCTGCGCATCGCGGCGGTCCTGCTGACCGTTCTCGGTGCGGGTTCGCTGGTCATCGCGTACATCGTGATGTACGTCGTGGTGCCCGAGGAGCCGCTCGTCCCCGCAGCGCCCCCCGCTCCCGCCCAGGCCCCGCCGGCTCCCCCCGCGCCCTCCGCGGACGGGTCGTAGCGCATGCCTGAAGAGCAGCTCTCCGCGGGACTCGAGCCCGCGCAGCCCACCCGCCCCGGCGAGGTCATCGACGCCCACACTCACTTGTTCACGGTCGGGCTGCTCGAGGAGGTCCTCTCCAAGGAGCCGCCCGAGGCGATGAAACGGTTCCGCGAGGGCCTGAAGACGCGCAAGTGGGGCCGTCCGGGCCGCGAACAGACCCTGCCCGAGCTCACGCCCGCGGAGACCGCCGCGTTCTACGTCGAGCGCCTCGCGGCCGCGGGGGTGTCGCGAGCCGTCGTCATGTCGGTCATGCCGGACAGCCAGTGGACACGTGACTTCGTGGTCGCCGCCAAGGGCCACGTCCACGCGCTGTGCAACGTCGATCCGCGCGATCCGGGCTCCGCCGACCTGCTCGAGCGTGAGATGACGGCCGGCTTCAATGGTGTGAAGCTCCTACCCGTGAACCGGTGCTACCGCGTCTCGGACCCCGCGTGCCGTCCGTTCTTCGAGAAGGCAAACGAGCTGAAGGCGCCGATCTGCATCCACTACGGGGTCACGGTCGATCCCACGGGCGACCTGCGCTACGCGGACCCCATCGACCTCTCGCCGGTCGCGCGGGACTTCCCCGACGTACCGTTCGTGATCGCGCATTTCGGTGCGGGATGGCTCGACAGCGTGCTGCGGCTCGCCTACCAGTGCAAGAACGTGTGCGTCGACACGTCCGGCACGAACAACTGGATGGACTACCACGTCCCGAAGATGACGCTGGCCGATGTCTTCGAGCGCACGCTGACCGCGATCGGGCCCCAGCGCGTGCTCTTCGGCACCGATTCGGGTACCACCGCGGCCTACCGCACGTGGATCAAGTACCAGCAGGTGCGCACCCTCGAGGAGATGGGCCTGTCCGACCACGACAGGGACCTCGTCCTGCGCGCGAACGCCGTGCGGATCTACCGTCTCGAAGAGTAGGGGCGCCCCATGTCCGACTCACACGCGGGACCGGCCGTTCCCGGGCGCGTCGCCCCGGCTTCCGACTACGACACCTTCGTCGACTGGAACAAACGGCTCCTGCGCGAGGCGCCGTTCTTCTCGTCGCAGTTCGAGGCGCACGGCGTGCGGCGTGTCATTGACGTCGGCTGTGGGAGCGGCATGCACGCCCTGATGTGGGCGAAGCTGGGGCTGGACGTCGTGGGCGTCGACCCCGACGCCTCGATGCTCGCCCAGGCGGAGGTCAACCGGACGGCCGCTCAGGCCGAGGTGGACACCGCCGGCGGCTCGATCCGCTTCATCGCGTCCGGTTTCGGGGAGCTGGCGGCGCTCGGGCTTGGATCGTTCGACGCTGTGACCTGCACGGGCAACGCTCTGCCGCACGTCGCAGGGGTGGCCGGCCTGCACGTCGCGCTGACCGACTTCGCGCTGGTGCTGCGGCCCGGCGGAATCGTCGTACTGCATCTGCTCAACCACGACCGTCTGATCTCCGGGCAGGTGCGCTCGATCCCTCCGGTCGTTCGCGATACCGACGAGGGCACGCGGGTGTTCCTCAGACTCATGGACTACGCGCCCGGAGCGATCCTCTTCGACTTCGTCACGATGACCCGTCCGGTCGGCGCCCTTCGCAGCGGTGCCGCGTGGGAGGTCGCGTCACGCAGGTCGGCGCACACCGCGCTGCCGGCCTCCGTGCTGCTGCCGGCCCTCAGGGATGCGGGATTCGCGGAGGTCGCGCGCTACGGCAAGCACGACGGGACGCCGTTCGATGCCGAGAAGGACGAGTCCGTGATCGTGGTCGCCGTCCGCGTCTGAGCCGGGCGGGACGAGCTGCGCGCACCGGCTAGAGCCCCGGCGTCACGCACGCGCGCGGCCCGAGCGCGCAGGTACGCCCGCACGCTTCGTCGCACGCGGCCACGGGCTCGGTGAGCCCCGCGACGCCGATGCGTCCCAGACGCTGGAAGAGATGGCACAGCGGCAGGCCCGCGACGTTCTGGTAGCACTCGGCGTCGGTCACCGACGCGAGATGGTGTTCGATGTTGTAGGCGCCGGCGCAGCCCATCGCCTCGCCCTGGGCGATCCATGACACGATCGCGTTCTCGTCGAGCTCCCGCATCTCGACCGCGGTCGTCACGGCGAACGTGACGGGCTCGCGCTCCCCGGGAGCGACGATCGCCACACCCGTGATCACCTGGTGCGTACGGCCCGAGAGCGCGCGCAACATGCGGGCGGCGTCGGCCTCGTCGGTCGGTTTTCCCAGCACCGCCCGGTCGAGCACCACGATGGTGTCGCACGTCACGAGCGCCCCTTGCGCCGCGGCGCCCGCGAGGGCGTCCCGGGCCTTGTCGGCTGCGAGCGATCGCGCGAGCACCGAGGGAACGGAGCGCAGCGGCGAGTCCAGGTCCTCGTCGGTGTCGGTGGAGGACACGTCGAACGGGATGCCGAGCCACGCGAGCAGGCGACGGCGCCGTGGAGACGCGGATGCGAGCGTGAGGGGGGTCGTTTCCATGCGCGGATGATAGCGCACCGCACCCGATCGCACGGCGGTCCGTCCGGCGTGGTCAGCATGCACCGCACAGTGCATAATCGGCAGGAACGACCGGCGGCCGCTTCTGCGCGGCGCACGTGTTTCGGGGGGAGCGAGAAGGCATGGCGGTACGACCCACGGCCGTCCCCAGACAGGTCCTGCTGTTCACCACGCGTCTCAGCACCGCGATGAAGTCCCTGCGGATCTACCCCGCAGGCAGCGACATCCCGCGCAAGAACGCCCAGGAGGCGCTCGACATCCTTGCCGAGGCCTTCGAGCGGGAGGAGTGCCTGGAGCTGGGTATCACCCGCGTCGGCTTGGTGTTCGCCGGTTCGAGTGTGTTCCCGCGGTCCCAGGGCTTCCAGTCGTTCGCGCGCGAGTTCTACAAGCGTAACCTCGCCGCGATCCGCTTCCATCGTGGTGTCACCCCCGACGAGATCCTGCGGTTCCTCTCGCTGATCATCCTGCCGCCTGAGACCTTGGCCCTGCAGGGCGGCATGGAGCCCTCGCTGTCCGAGCTCGGCGTCATCAACATCTCGGTCACCGAGGCCGCCACCAGGATCGTCGAGACCGTGCTGCCCGGCATGGCCGGACCCTACGATCCCGACGCCCATCTCGAAGTACCCACGGACCGCAGCGTCGAAGAGCTCCTCGAGGAGGCCGGGTCCGACCAGTCGCGCGACCGCCGCATGCTGATGCGCGTGCTGCGCGACCGTCGCGCTGTGGCGCAGTACCTCCAGGAGGCTCGCGAGCGCGAGCCGGACGCGAGCGTCGAGGAACTCGCCCGCCGCGTGCTCATGCTCGCGCGCAACACACACGATGAGCTTCCCGCGGACCAGCAAGCCGTCCTCGACGTCATCGCAGAGGCGATCATGGAGCTGCATCCCCAGGAGCGCGGCGAGCTCTACGAGTCGCACCTTCTGGAGCAGGGCCGCCTCGACGAGGCGATCGCCGCGATCATTGAGCGGCTGGGCGTCGAGGAGATCGTGGACTGCATCCTGAACCATCTCGACGAGACGCCCGAGGCGCTCACCGGGCTGTCGCGCGCGGTCAGGAACCTGGCGCTCATGAACGTCACCGCCGATAAGGACACAGTCCTTGAGCTCGCCGTGACCAGACTTCAGGCGCGCGGCTTCAGCGAGGTCTTCATCGAGGACCTCGGCGAGCAGGTCGCTCCGGCCAAGATCACGGGTGCCGATCCCAGGCGCAGGAACGTGGCCGGTCCCATCGAGACGGTGTTGCGGCTGGTCGACATGTCGTCCGACGCCAGCGACGTCTTCGTGTACGACGACGCCGTCGAGCCGCTGCGCGTCGAGGCCGCTCGCGGCACGACGGACGGCGACGTGATCTCGGCGCTGGTAGCCGTGGCGACGATCGAGAAGCGCGACCAGGAGTTCGCGGCGATCATGTCCATGCTCGAGGACAGCGTAGGAGTGCTCGTCGACGCTCACGAAGCCGACGTGGCGGCCGATGTCGCCGAAGCGCTCTCGGCGGTCGCCGCGTCGCCCGGCATCCCCGACGACCACCGTGAGCGCATGCTGCGCGTCGTCCACTCCATCGCGAGTCCTGAATCGCTCGCTCGCGTGACCACCGCCTTGCGGCGCTACCGCTCCGATTCGGCCGAGTACCTCGCGTGCCGCAGGCTGCTCGGCGTGCTCGGTGAGTCGATGATCGACCCGCTGCTCGAGGTGCTCGCCGACGAGCAGGACATGGCGGCCCGCAAGGG